>Ga0214921_10003035_pt1 | contig 26382 bp, 15 predicted proteins | sample LL1505_MetaG_FD_177992 | JGI IMG/M metagenome (GOLD analysis project Ga0214921, IMG submission 177992) | Freshwater microbial communities from Lake Lanier, Atlanta, Georgia, United States - LL-1505 | ecosystem: Environmental > Aquatic > Freshwater > Lake | place: USA: Georgia | collected... | reverse complement strand
AAGCCGCTGACCATTTCCAATGGCCAGAAGGCGACATTCCCGCAAAACCTGAATGCCAATACGGACCCTGTGGAGGTTCCGACCATCCTTCATGGGCTCGCCGACCTTCGTTCCAATGTGGATGGTCCTGTGCAGTCGGTCCTGCAACCGGGCGATTCCGTGGGAGCCATCCTCTTGGGCGATGGATTCGAACTCGTCGGGGCGAATGTTTCCGCCGACGGGCAATCGCTGAAATTCCTTGGAGCCGATGGCAAACCGGGGCTCTTGGGAGGCTCGAATGCCGAGCAGGAAACTTTCACAGTTCGCTTTAAGGGTGCAAAGACCTCTGGAAAATTCTCGACCACTCTCCGCATTGTGACCCAAGCCACCAACCTTGGCACGCTCAGCCAGGGGCAAAAAAACGAGCCGCCCGCCAACCTTCACTATCTCGACATCCCGATCCATGTGTCGGTGAAATAATTCGATTTCCAATGACCATTCACACTATTCAAAATCATCTCCTCCAATTTGATCTCCGCCACGAAGGGGATAAGTTGGATTGCCAAGTCACGGTCAAATCCACCGGATTCCAATCACAATGGGTTCCCTTGCTTGTCTTGGAGGTTTTTGACCGCATGCAGGAGCGCGTGGACCGGATATCGACATTTCCCATTGCTTTTTTGAACCCAGAGGGAGACCAAGTGTTGCATGCCAGCCTACGCGACCCACAGCGTGGTGTCACGGTGGGCCTTTGGATTCGTTTGGACGAGGCAGGCCTTTGCCTCCGGTTTCCGCCTTCAGAGATCGAGGAGGCGGGGGAATCGCTTTACCGTGTTTTTGCGGCAAATCTCCTTTCCGGCTTGGTGCGAACCGGTTCCGACGGGAAAGTCCTCATGCCGCTCTGCAGCGGAGTTGTTTTTTCGCCTTTGGACAAGCCGGCGCTGTCCGACCGATTCTTGATCTATGGGGAACAGGAGCGTTGGGAACTCCTGCCCACCATGCCGATCTGCGCGGCAGTCGGCGGAAGCGGTGGTTGGATTTCGATAGCTACAAACGGGTCGGAGGATACCTACTGCTCCGTTGCCACTGACGGAAATGGCAGCGCCACCATTGGTTTGCACCCCATGCTTCGCAAGCACTGGTGCGATGCTGTGGACTGGACGACCCGCGAGATTCGCATCGAGCCGATCCTGCCTGGCACCAACATCGTCCTCGCTGCGGGCGACCGCTTGCGCCGCCATGTCGCCGAGGACATCAAGAAGCCGACACTCAAACACCGTGCCGCCGAGTCGCCGCAATGCGCTTACCAGCAATCGGCCTACACGATGAAGCTCTTCCACGGACTCCAGCAACAAGGGATCATCGTCGATGGACGCGGCCCCGAAGCAGGGAAATTGCTTTTCCGACGCAGTATGACTTTTGCAGAGGCCGAAAAAAACCTTCTCCGCCTGAAAAAAGCGGGCGTCGAGCGCATCTACTGGCAAAGCGTCGGGTGGAACCCCAAAGGCCACGATGGAGCTTGGCCAACGGATTTTCCTATCGAAGAGCGCCTCGGCGGGGAGCAGGCATTCCGCCAACTCATTCAATCCTCGCAGAAAATGGGCTTCCACTCGACTGTTCATCTCAACACCGTCATGGCCTGCTTCCAATCGCCGGATTTTCAGGCGGACTGGGTCCTCCACGACATTTGGGGCGAGCCGAAGCTGACTGGGGTCTGGGGCGGCGGCCCTCATTCCAGCCACTGGGGCTTGGCGATTCCCGAGGGGGTCTTGCGCAAGCGGTTTGAAAAAATCAAGCAGCTTGGCCTCAACGGCATGCTCTACTTGGATTTTATGGGGAACCCCCTCTACGCAAACCACCACCCTGTTCACCGCGGTCCACGGGCGCATTATGCCCAAGGTATCCGGCGGTTTCTTGATTTGGGGCGGGAATATTTCGGTGGCGTGCAGACCGAGATGGGCTACGTTTATGCGGCAACCCACTGCGATGCGCTCGCAGGCGGCCCCGGATCGCCATGGCACCTCCAACACATCAAACCAGAGTGGCCCGTCTCCGCACTCATCGAGGAGATCGTGCCAGTCTGGAACCTTGCCATGCATGAATTTGTCACGATGGAAAATCAATCGATCGGATGGGAGTCCACCATGCGGTGTCTCTTGATGGGTCAAGTGCCTCGTGATGAATGGGCTGCCAGCCCAGGTTTGTTTCCCGTGCTCGACGATGCCCGAATCGAAAAAATCCGTGCGCGTTACGACCTCTGCTGCGAGAAATTCGGCCACCTCATTCCCGAGCAACTCGTTTCATGGAAAAAATGCGCGGACGGCGTTGAAGAAACCCAGTTCGCCGATGGCACCGAAGTGAGCGCTGATTTTTCCACCGGCCGACTCGCGATCAACGGCCAACAAATCCCGAAACCTCATTGCTATCCCGATGCCTGATGGAAAATTCCCCCGGAAAATCTCTCCATTCCCAAGCGTTCACCTTGATTGAGATCGTGATTGCCTTATCAGTCATTGCCTTTTGCATCGTGCCTTTGATTGGAGCGCTCGGGGTTGCTTACCAGCAAGCAAGAGAGTCCCAGGAGAAAACAGAGGTGGCCTTGGTTTTCCAATCCATGGAAGCCATTTTGCAAGGCTCGGTTAACCGGGGCACAAACAGCTTTGCGGCGCTCCGGACGCGTCTGCCTCAGACGAATTATTTCGCAGAAGGCGGGCGCCATCTTGGAACGAATGCCTCGACTCCCGGGGTTACGAATTTCTTCCGCTCTATCACAACAACAAACGCCCTTGCCACAAATTCCGATTCTTATGGAGTGAGGGTCGTGGTCGAGTATCCGGCTCCCAGTTTCAACAAAAAAGCCACCAACCAGTTAAGTCTCTTTCGATATGGCACACGCTGGTAAAAAGAATCAAGCCTTCACGATCCTTGAGCTTCTCGTTGCCATGGCGCTACTGGGAATCGTAGTTACCCTCTTGGCCTCGATTCTTTCCTCCACCCAAAAAGGCGTTGCTCAGATAGGCAGCGCGAGTTCCCAGCGGCAGGACGCCCGCGCTGTGCTTGATCAAATATCCCGCGACTTGCGAAGCACTCTGGAACCTGTGTCTCGAGGGTTTGAACTCGCCAACCCGGGAGTTCGCCAGCCTGAGTTCCTCCTGAATCCACCAGGATTCACAGGCAATGGAAGTTCGATCTTCTGGAGCGTTCGAAATGAGTCAAGCTTGGGAGGCAATATGCTGGTTGGCTATCTCTTGCGCTGGGAGACCTCGCCCGGGGTGGCTCTCCCACGGTTTTGCAGGGTTTCCTTTGATCCCAACGATACCGAATCTATCAAACAAACACTCCAAGGTTCTGCCACTGCAAACTCCACTTGGATCAATGCTGGCTCGATCAACCTAAATGCGCCCGGAGTTCAAGACCAAGGATACCAAGGCTGGATTTCGGATAATATCCTCGCTTTTTATGCTCGCGCGCTAGACCCCCAGATGAATCCGATCACCAACTACGCCCGCGGGCTCTCGGGACCGCCCTCGAACACCAGTTCGCAAAACGCCACCTTCGACGCATCGGCAACCGGTTTAGCGACAGGTGGGGCTTTTGATTCCTTGAGAGGCTATCAATATACCAGACCGGATAATGTGAACGTGGTGGTGAACCGCTTCGGGCCTGCGCTTCCGGCTGCCGTTGAGCTGGCTGTGGTTACGGCACCTCCCTCGGCTATCAAGCTGCTGCAATCTGCCCCCGCTCCCGTGCTCTCGGGAAATGCTTCTGCCATGTGGACAGATGTGGCCAGCTTTATTAGCAGTTTGCCGGAACCTGTGCGCCGAGCGGCACGCACGCACTCCACCATCGTTCCCATCGCCGTTCAGCAATGAGACCCCTTTTTCCTCATCCCCTCCGTGGAAGCTCATTGGTCATAGTGCTTTCCTTTGTGGCCATTCTCACATTGCTCATCGTTTCGATCCTCAGCTTGGTGACATTTGATGGCACGCGGTCATCCAGCGCGCTCGACCGCTCGAAAACCACCAGCTTTGCCCGTTATGCGCTTAACGAGGCCGCCGCAAAACTCTCCCGTATTCCCCTCGACAAACACTGGGCCGCCGGGCCAGGCCTCCTGCGCGTCTGGAACGGCTCCTCGTGGGATGCCATCAACCTTTATTCCGAAGGCGATGGAACCGATCAAGTGAATCTCAACGCCCGCCTGGCCGACGGAACCCATGCGATCCTGTCGCCCAATGCCGATTTTCCCGTGGCTCCCGAAATGAATGTGGACTGGCGCTATGTCCTCGCCGATGGAAGCGTGGTGGCGACCGCTCCCGCCAGCGGTGCAGTCGGACGCTTTGCCTACTGGGTCGATACGGAAAATAGCCGCGCGAATATCAACACGGCCGGCTTTGGAATGACACAGTTTAACTCTGCCCTCGAACCTTGGGTGGCGAGTTTGCGCGGAAACGAAACATTTTCCCTTTCCGACTATCAGCAAAAAGTCTGGAATCAAAATCCTTGGGCGACCGATCGGGTCACCACGTCCAGCAACGGGTCGCTTTTTTTTCCGGCGCTCGACCGTGCTAACACTCAATCCCGAACACTCCAAAATCTGACTGCCCACCCCAGCTCCGTTGATTTGTCTTTTCTCGACGACATCTCTATCCAAGAGAGCTTCAATACATTCCGCTACGCCGGCTCGTATTTTCTACGGGTCGATGCAAAGAACGCTTCGCTTTCAAAGGATTTCGCGTCTGGGCTTCCTGCTTTCCACATAAACCAGAATCCTGACATGAGCGTCCGCTTTTTCAACACGCCCGAAGACTGGAAGCTTATTGTCGGCAAGAAAGCATTCGATCGCAATAAAGCGTATATCACGACTCGTGGCCGTGCTCCAGAGATCAACCCGTGGGGCCTTCCAAAGCTCGCCCTCAGTCTTGCTACTGAGCAGGGCAACGCGCTGAACGTGTTGACAGAGGACTTCCAGCGCAATTATCCGCAGGCGAGTTTAAATGATTCGCCTAGCGGCGTATTTAGCGAGGACTCGCGCACTTCTCAGGTTCCGATTATAATGAAAAGTGGAGGAAATGACCCCGGTCGCGGGATCTTTCGTGACCTAACAACGCCCAAAGTCTTCAACAATGGGCCCATGAAATCGTCCTTGCAACGAATTATAGCGGCCCTCAAGAGAATGATGGATACGGCAACTCCAGAATATGATCCACTGGCGTCGAAATACAACGCGGGCAGTCCTGGAGAATCGGAGCAGATTGCGGTGGAGATACTAAACTTTGCCGACCAAACTCTAAACGGAGCCACTCCTGGGTATCCTACATATGTTCGATTTTGGAGTGAACCGGAGGATCCGCCTACAGATCCGCCTACGACTATCCTTGGCAGTGATGCAACGAAGAAGTTTTATGGAGGGCGTCTACTACCGATGTCTGCAGACTCCACCACCAGACGCCTTGGCACTGTTGGCCCATTTTTGGTGAGTGAAATCGGTGCACAGGTAGAAGGAAATAAACATTTTTCGATTCCAGACGAGCCATTAAAAGCGAGTAACTCTTCCACCCCAGCCGCAATACTACGAGCAGCTGCGGATCCCGATACGCTTGAACCAAAGGAAAGGCCTACCAAGGCACCACCCTGCTGCGTGCTCACGCCACCAAGTTACGCACTCCCCCCCTCAGTGCCAGGTGCATATCCCCTATGGGCTTTTATTCTTCGCAAGCCATTGACGAATTCGGCCACGGGAAACCTAACCGCAAATCGTGATCGTTGGATTTATATTACATTTAAAGGTGAGCATATGTTCCCACCCAACTGGGGATCAAAGCAAAAGCTGAATATGGCGATGGGCACATGGACTTATCTCTCTGATGTGGTGCTTGAATACGATACCAACGACCCCACTTACCCAGTCGGCAAGGGAAGCCTTCGAGGATATTTTGCATCTATCCGAGATCAAAACACAACTGAGTCTTTTGCGTTACCCAGCTCTGGTTCTCGTATAATGAGGCCCAAAGTGACAATGCCATTTCTGGCTAATTCTGGAATTTCATACGATACAATGTTTCCCTACGCTGACTCGGGTGTGTATATCGGTCCTTTTCGCCCGGGTAGCATCGTCTCCTTTAAAGTAAGACTTCGCTTTGTTACCGCCACTGGACTTCAAGGCATGGGTCCGAGTGTAGCCACGGGAACGCTTCTATGGCACGCTATTCCCGGAATATTCGAGGATTATACGAATAAGATCGGCGATGTCGTTGACATTATGAGTTCAACGGACCCGAGCCAAGACGAAATGCTCGAGTTTGAGATAAATAACCTAAATGTCAGCTCGGGAGCATATAAACAGGTTTCATTTGAAGCTGATGATCCACGGGTGGCTCGGCGAAAGAGCGACTGGAAAGTCTCAACAATAGAAAGCCCAGCTCTTGAGAACTCTAATTTTACAGGGAGTATAAACGATCAAGCTTCCGATCTCGCCATGCCAAATGCCTTGCTGCAAGTCGCTCGCGGTCTCCTTCGCGCCAGGGCTATCCAAAACGCATGGGGAGATATGAAGACTAATGTCGAGAGGCAGACTGCGAGTAAGATCCTTGGTTTACCAGGTGTCGGGCACCTCGGCAGCATTCCTACGGGAGTGGATGCCGGGGAATCTTGGAAGACGATGAAATTCCATGCCAATTCAGACCCAACGCCCGATTGGCTCCTATGGAACATGATGTATGTGCCGTTCGACCGAAGTTATGCGAATAATACTGATGGTAAAATGAATATTAATGCAACGCTTCATCCCTTTGGCATCAAGAGAATAAAACCATTGGCCGCACTGCTCGGCAACCGGTTGGCAAATCCCGAAGCCGTCGCTACAAATATCGCCAATCGCACACTAGGAACGGGAGCTGCGCCGCTGGTTGGCCCCCCAGACCTGTATGTTTACAATGGTCAAGTCGCCCAAATTGCCGGCGTGGCAGACTCCGGAATGGGCGAATACGATAAGGAAAAGGTCTCGCGGGGCATTGCGGATATTGTCACCACGCAGTGCAGTGACTATCGGGTTTTTATCATTGCTCAATCCGTCAGGCAATCACCGGATGGAAAAATCATTCCTGTCGCGACTCAGCAGGTCGAGGCGGTCTTGAGCAGGGTGCCAGACGAGGGAGGGCGTGCCAGAGGGCAGAGCTATGCTGCCAGGGGATACACCTTCTCGCAAAATAACACGCTGCAGTTGCCGGCAAATGTCTTTGAGAGAGGTTCCTTTTCTTCGAATGCAACGGGAGCCACACCAATTGACCTGAACGACCCGCCTACAATCACCTTAAAAGGTCGCAGCTTCCTGGGAGCTGATGGTCGCCCAAATACCTCCGATGATTGGCTCGTGCCTCAACAACTCGAAATCTCCAGCTACAGAAATCTTCCATGATCTTCGCAAAACTCTTGCCGTTCCTTGTCACAATTCTTTCTTTGGTAATCACTGCGTCCTCTGTCGAGGCAAAGCCATTTTCAGCGGTCACACCCATTCATCCAGCGGCCCTCTTGCAGGCCATGCCGAAGACCCTGCCCAACTGGAAATGCAAGTTTTCGAGAGGTCAAAATTTAATCAGTGGAAGTGGGATTCCCGTTACTCAGGCGATCCGGCGTTATGAGATCACCATCGAGGACACGAGCGTCAGTCCCCCCGTGCCCAAGACAGTGCAATGCCAAATACTTCTCATGGATATCGGATCCAAAGCGGAGGACGCCGAGGACTTCAAATCCCGCCTCATGCTACCCGCATCGGGAACTTCGAGCCACAAGAGACTCGATGCCGACGAAAAAACCCTCGGAGTTTACAATATCTCCAAAAGTGGAAGCATCATGTTTGACGGCATCTGTGGCGACCGTTTGATCTTGGAAATGGAGATTCTCGGGGCAAGCGAGAAGGAGTTTCTCGCACTTTTCAAATCAGCAGACTTTTCCGCACTTGCTTCACTTAGTGGCAGCCTTCCTGAGAAGAAAACGACGAGTCGTATCTTCACTCTGCACATTGCGGACGAGCTTAATCCCAAACTGAACCGGTCCTATCAAGCTGGAACAGCTGATTCTGAAGAAGGGCCCTACAACATCGCACCGCCTTTGGCTCAATGACATTCGCTAGGTCCAATACATTCCATGGCAGGGCATTTTCCCTCATCGAGCTTTTGGTCGTCGTCGCGATCCTAGGCATCTTGGGTGTGTTGGCCGTTATCAATGGGCCCGGTCTCCTATCGGTTGGCGGTCTTCGCGCTGGGAGCCAACTCGTGGCGGATGCTGTCGCACTCGCCCGAGATACGGCGATCACAAAAAATACCGCAACGGTTGTTGTGATCCGCATCTCAGGCGACCAATCTTGGCAACGCCTGAGCATCTTTGAGGTCGATAACGTATCCGGCCAGTGGAAGATGCTCATGCCTTGGAAAAACATACCCCAAGGTGCGTTTATCGACCAAACTTACGATCCGAGTGCCGAACCATGGTCGAAAAAGCCCATCGACCTTGTCCAAGCTCACGCCAATGTTACAGCTCCAAGCCAATCGATTAGCGACGCAGGTCAAACTCTCGCATTCGGCACAGATTACAAATGCGTTGGCTTTTGGCCCAGTGGAGCCCTGATTTCGGATAACAATCTGGCCGTCCGCATCGTGCGGGGTATCCGCACAGGAAATACATTTAACGCTGCTGGCGGAAATGCCACCCCAACCGACTGGGTCAAGTTGATCGTCGAAAAAAACACCGGCCGCACCAAAGAAATCCGCCCCAATCAATCCTAACATCAATCAAACCAATCATATGAAACACACGCGAAAAGCAATCCTATCGGTTTTACTATCGATAACCACACTGTTGCCCACTGCTCAGGCTGCGGATAACCAACCGTCCATCAAATTCAACGAGAAAGGGATCAGTGAAATCAATTGGAATGGAAGAAACTATGCTGTTCCAGGGGCGTTTGGATTGAGTTGGGCCAACTTTTGGGATGGGGAGCGACATTTCAATGGCCTGGGCGCTTCGCAAGGAATTACGATAGACGATGCCACCAGCACCATCTCGGCAGAATATACCGGGGTGAAACTCGTGTGTCGTTACCAAATAGAAAATAGCCGCTTGGATATGTTTGTGGAGATCACCAATAAAACGGACAAGCCCCTTGTCGCTGTGGCTCCAGAACTTGTGAGACTGGATTTGTTACCCTCGCCTTTGAATACCGACTCCGACCTCGTCGGCGTTACCAGAAACATTGACAACAAAGACCGCATTGGCGTGAGGAGGTTGGAGGCTGAAGGCGCTTCCATCGCTCTGATCAACTGGGAAGTCTCGCCTCGTGCCCTTGTAAATGTGGGCTCTCGCTCCCCTTCTGGGCCATACCCTGTTATTCTTGGTCTTCCCGATAAGCACCAAGGTCAGCATCCCATCGTGGACAACAAATTTTTTACTCAACCGAGTCGTGATATTCCCCCGCACGCCACCGACAAATTCCGAGTTTCGCTTCTTTTTGCCGACCCGAAAGCTTCAGACGCATCGCTCTCACAAGAGATTAATGCGCACATTAAAAATCAGTATCCCATGGTCTTAGATTGGAAAGACCGCCGCCCAATCGGAACGCTCTTCCTTGCCAATCCATACACCGGATGGAAGACCAATCCCAGAGGCTACCTACCCGGCAAAGGAAAAGATAACGATGTCACAACCGAGCAAGGCCTCCAAGAATTTGGCGCGGCCCTTATGGCGTATGCCGACAAATCTGTTGAAATCCTCAAAGAAGCGAACGCCCAAGGCGTGATCGTCTGGGATCTCGAGGGAGCCGAGCATTACCACCCGATCACCTACATCGCTCAACCCGATAAGCTCGCTCAGATCGCTCCCGAGATGGAACGATTTGCAGATGCGTTTTTTAAGAAATTTCGTGAGGCGGGCTTGAAAACAGGCGTCACCATTCGCCCGACTGAAGTGGTGCCCGATCCGAAGAGACCAGGCAAATGGACTCACATCGAAGTCAAGGATCCCGTAAAACTCATGGATGATAAAATCAACTACGCTAAAAAACGCTGGGGTTGCACGATCTTCTATTTGGACTCCAATGTCTTCGGCAACGACTGGCTCACGCCCGAGCAGAAGAAAGAACTCAAGGTGGATTGGACCATGCCCACATCCATGCTTGCTGACCTCATGAAAAAACATCCCGATATCCTGATCATCCCCGAGTGGTCGCGTTGGCAGGATTACCGCTACGCGGCCCCGTATTCTTCGGTGAACCTCGGGCAAACGACGACAAGCCCAATCCTTCGAGCGATTTATCCCGATGCGTTTCGAGTCATGAGTATTAGCACTCGCGCTTTGGAGCAAAATTGGCAGACCTACCTGCAGGGAGCCATGGCGGGTGATGTCTTTCTATTCAACGCTTGGTATCGTGCTGGCGAGTATAAATTAATGACGCTCCTACTGGCCGAGGCGGAAATCCAAAAACAAGGCCCGCCGAGCGATCTGTCCAAGGCCAGCGATGCGGACTTGGCGAAAATCCTCAACAGTCCAGAAAATAATGTGCGCCTGACATATTTTGCCATCCAAGAAATAGGAAAGCGTGGCAAGCCAGAAAGCGCCGAACTTCTCATCCCGATTCTCGACTCGTCCGATCTCCTCCTCAAACGAAACGCCATCATTGCGCTTGGAACGATGAAGAACGGCGGCACACCCGAGTTGGCGCAGAAGATGGCTCAAATCATTCGCGATCCGAAGTCTCAGATGTTGGCCTCCGTTTCCAGTCAGACTCTGGGAAGCTTTGGCGCGGTCTCGCACGAGCAAATCTTGTCTTTACTCGCGGAGTCGAAAAAACCGGAATTCATTTCGAAGGGCATCCAAGCCGCTTGTGCCCTGCCCGAGTGCAGTCCAGAAATCTCCGCAAAATTCCTCGAGTTGGTTGATAACAAAGACCAAGCACTCCAAGAAAGCGCCATCACGGCTCTCGGGAAATGTAAAGTGCGAGCCGCTGTTCCCAAGTTGATTGACTTACTCGCCCATAAGCAGGAACTCATCTCCAATATGGCGGTCGTGGCCCTCGGAAAAATCGGCGACCCCGCGGCGATCCCTCCGATTCTCGACCTCTACAATCGGGGATTCGCCTCGATGGCAATCTACTCCATCCGACGCAATCAGGACGATGCCCTCCAGGCACTCTCTGGAACGAAGCAATCGCGGACGCGAGAGGAATGGCAAGCCTATTTCGCTAAGCAAAATCCATGACGACCTCAACGGAAAAAACATTCACCTGCGGCTCTCTCGTTTACACGAAACGAGGGCTCATCGTGATGTTTGCCTGGATGCTCTGGGGTGACTTCTGCTTCACGCTCATGGAGACGATTGTTCCCAGCATTATCCCACTAAAGATGAATAGTATGGGGACATCAGGCACACTGATTAGCCTGATGATGACCAGCGTGCCGGCGGTCTTCAACTTTACGATCACCCCGGCGATCAGTATTTGGAGCGATCGACTCCGGACAAAGTGGGGGCGGCGTATGCCGTTTATCATTGGCAGCCTTCCATTTCTGACGATCTCGCTTTTGCTGATTGGTTTCAACGACAACATTGCGGCAATGGTGCACAAAGCCTTTTTCTCTGGCAGTGCTTATGATCAGACCAAGGTGGCCATCGTTCTTCTGGCGAGCAGTGTGGCCATGTTTGAACTCTTCAACATGTTTGTGAGCACGGTTTATTGGTATCTTTTCAACGATATCGTCCCCGAAAACATGTTGGGCCGCTTCATGTCGCTCTTCCGCTTGGTGGGAACGCTGGCTGGGATGTTCTACAACTTCTTCATCTTCCAGTTCGCGGAGAGCCATATGAAAGAAATCTACATTGGCGTGGCGATTCTCTACGGAGTGGGCTTTGGCTTGGTCTGCTGGAATGTTCGTGAAGGCTCCTACCCGCCCCCGCCGGAGATTGACTCCAACGAAAGTTGGTGGAGCCGACTCGTGAAATCGATAAAGGGCTTTTATAATGATTGCTTTACCTCGCGATATTATTGGTGCTTCATTCTTGATGCAGCGGTTGTCTGCCTGGCGGCATTTGGTCCATTTATGGTTTTTGTCAATAAAAGCCTTGGACTGACCCTCGGGAATATCGGCATTCTCTCTGGCATCGGTCAGGGGGCCACACTCGTTTGTTTTCTCTTTGTGGGCAAATTGGTGGATCGCTGGCATCCCGTCAGAGGCACTGCATACCTTCAAGCGTTCGTTGTTTTTAACTCCTTCAACGCCTGGATTTGGCTCTTCATTAAAAGTCCCGACCCGTTGGTTTACATGTGGATCGGAGCGATTTCGAGCGTGGTTTTCGCACCGGTCTTTTCAACGACATCCCAAGTCTCCGGCATGACGCGGTGGATGAGGTTGTTGCCAAAGGACAAGCTCGGCCAGTTCAGCGGAGCGATGTGTCTGGTGCGGGCGGTGTTTATTTTTTCCGCTGGTTTCATTTCGGGGGCCTTCGTGGATTTGGTGAAACATCTGAACCCTCCGACACCCGAGGACCCGGAAGGTCTTTTTGGTTACCGTTACATGTTCTTGGCATCGGGTGTGATCGGAGTCGTGGCATTCTTTTTCCACTATAAAGTTTATCGCGGTTGGAAACGACTGGGTGGAGACCTCTCCTATGTGGCTCCGGATTCCAGCGTGAAGGTGGAAAAACTCCCGCCCGTGCCGGGAGATGAGGGGCGTGTGCCGAAAGGTTTGTTGCTTGTGGCAGGTTGGACTGGTTTTGGAGGTATTCTCGGCGCGATCACCTGGGTGTGTTATTACACTTGGTGGAATCCTAATCCCTCTTACGCTGGGATTTTCGGGATTGCTGTGGTTGCACAGACCGTAATCCTTTTGCTTTACCTGCGCTTTATTAAATTTATGGAAAGACCTTAATGGCTATGGAATTCTCAAAATCGATAATCCAATGGTCCAACGGCTCTCCCGAGTCGATCGAATCTGCTCCGGACGATTGGATTCTTCTCTCCTGGCATATCCGGGCAGGAACTTGCTTTTCAGCAACCTGCCGTATTCCCATCGCTCCCACCGCTGCGCCTTTTTGGTGCATTCCAGGGCTTTTTTGGGGTGACAACCAGCATGATTCAACGGGGCAATACTACCCGCGATTCCAGAAGAATTTCGAGCATCCGGAAAAGTTCCAAAGTTCGTTTTGGGAGTTTCACACCCATCGTATGGCCCAGCCGATTGTGGCCGTGCATGAGGGATCGACTTGGTGGATTCTGGAAGTAGAACCTCACACGACGGTGGATGGCCAAGTGCTCCATGCGAGCGTGGGATTTGAGTATCGGGATGGGCAACCCTTCCTGCTCGCCTCCCTACCTTACGCTGAGAGGCCTTATCAGCATGTGGGACATGATTATACGATGCCCGTTTCCACAAGTTGGACTCCAACCAAGGATTGTGTCATCAACTGGAAAATCCGTCTTCTCAAAGTCGCCGGTGAGCGTGCTTCCATTCTTGATGTTCTTCAGGCAAACTATCACTCCGATTTGCCGGCTTCACATCGGGCCGATCCGTCGTCTTGTGCGGCGGCCACACGCGATGCCCTGCTCCATTGGCATTTCCATCCGCAGGAAAAATACTTTCGTTACACTGCGGCATTTGATCGAGTCGGGCAGCAATTGGCCGAGGCGGGTGGAGCCTCTCTCGATCGCCACGAGATGGGTTTGGGTTGGGTCAGCGGATGGGTGGTTTTCGAACCGCTCTTGGAGTGGGCCATGCAAAATGGGGATGCCGAAGCTCTTCAATCCGTCGAACAAACTTGGAATCACCTTTTGAAGAGCGGTCTGGTCTCACCCTCTGGATTCTGGTGGACGCGTTATGCACCCCAACGGCATGCGGATGCCTCGATCTTTGATGCGCGATTTCCAAATGGCTTCGATGGAAATTGGATGCCCGACCCCACGCATCTGCACCTGCGAACGCTGGGTGATGCCGTGCTCCGGGCATGCCGCATCCTAAGCCGACACGGGCAGAGCTTCTCTTTTTCGGCCGAGCTTCAGAAACAAGTTCTCTCTCAAGCGGAAGCCATTGCAAGTATCGCCAGAAAAGGATGGCCGCTGCCCATGGCCGTCAGTGCCTTGGATGGAGTGCCCACAGGTCAGGCTGGAACGGCGGGAATGATTTGGATTTCCGTATGGGCTGAGCTTCATGCGATGGGTTTGTGGGAAGATATCGCCCTTCTCGAAGCCGGTCTGGATCACTATCGCGAGGCGGTGCTGAGCGGAGAACTCTTTGGTGCTCCGGAGGATGTCGGAGAATGCGTGACCTCCGAGGATGTTTACATCGCCATCAACTCGTTTCTCGATGGGTATCGCGTCACAAACCGTCCTGCCGACCTGGAAACCGCCACGCACGCCGCGCGCTGGCTGTATCTCTGGCGCAAGTCCTTCAATCACGCGATGGACCCTCGCACGATTTTAGGAGTCTATCACCTCCGCAGCCGAGGTGGAGATCTCGCTTCTTTCAAAAATAATCACCTCCACATTTATGGCCTGGATGCGGATAGGAGACTCAGGGATTTAGCCCACCTCACTCAGGATTCCCGATGGGCGGAACTCGCCGATGACCACTGGGAGTTCGCCGCACAACTCACTCCGCTCGTGGACGGCCAATTCAATGCCTACAGGGGCATGGTCACCGAGCAATTTTATTTTATCGATTGGTCTGCGCTCGGGAACTCGGTGTATATGCATGAAAGTGACTCGCGAAAATCTGCTTACGATGTGGGTCCGCATTATAGAAATCATGGTAATTTTGCTGGGTTTTCTCATGCCTGGTGCACCGCACTGGTCCTGAAAACTGCAATCGATCGCCAATCTTCGAGCGTCTCCTCATGAAAATCCTCTTCCAAGGCGACTCGATCACCGATGCGTTCCGAAAACCCGATGAGATCAACCCGGCTTATCAGCTGGGCAACGGATATGTGTTCCTCATCGCTGCCCAACTGGCTGCTCGTTTCCCCGAAAAACATTGGGATTTCGTAAATCGCGGCGTGAGTGGAAACAAAATTCTTGATTTGAAAAATCGCTGGACAAATGATGTCCTTGCAATCCGTCCCGATGTATTGACGATTTTCGTTGGTGTGAATGACACGCTTGCGGCGATGCAGGGGCAGCCTTCAACAAATGAACAAGAATTTGCCAGCGCGTATCAATTTCTCCTTCAAGAGACTCGCCAGCATTTACCAGACACCCGATTTGTTCTCATGGAGCCGTTTCTTTTGGAAGTGGGAGAAGTTCGAAAAAACTGGTGCGATCACCTTCGCTCTAGGCAACTCTTTGTCCAAGCCATCGCCTCGGAAACGATGTCAGATTTTGTGCCAACGCAGCAAATCTTCGATAACGCGTCGAAGATTCGAGAACCCGCTTTTTGGTCATATGATGGCATTCATCCCACACACGCAGGGTTTCAGTTGCTGGCGGACGCTTGGCTTGAGGTCTTTGAAAAAATGAGGTTATAAATGATGGAAGCGGAGAATATTCTTAAAACAGGGTCGGATATTTTGGTTTTGGAGGAACTGGAGGGCTGGATTCGGAGCGGTCGCCTTCGCGTTGGGCAGCGCCTCCCCTCCGTAAAGGCTCTCCAGAAACTACTTGGAGTCGGTCAATCCAGCGTGGAATCGGCCAAACAGCAGTTGGAACGCCGAGGCTTGATCGAAACGCGTCAGCGAAGTGGATCCTACCTTCTGGCCGATGCAAAGGAAAAGATGGCCTCCGAAGAGCAAACATCCATGGAATCCGCCCAATTGCTGGACTTCTATCTTCCTCGTGCAAAAACCAAAACAGTATCTGTTTACACCATGGATTTCCTCGGTCGCTCCCAAGCCGCCTGGCAGTCGGTGATCCAAGAATTCCAAAAAACCCACGACTGCCAAGTCGAACTCTTGACTTCCGCCGATGGCCACTTGATGGATCTCATCAAAAAGCGTCCGATCGATGTGGTTCACACGACTCAAGAGATGATTGATGCGATTGGCTCGCATGAGTTTAGTGACTTTTCAGGCTACACCGAGCTCGAGGAGTTCGAAGCAGATCTCATCCCCTCGGTTCTGTCAAAGTGGAGTTCCCTCGCGGTGAAAAACTCCCTTCCTTTTGCGCTGACCATCAAATACATATTTGTAAATCGTTCGTTGCAGAGGAGATTTGGCATCGAAGCCCAGTCGTTTTCCGATCCCTTGGAATTCCTGGAGGCTACAAAATCCGCCCATCGCAAGGTATCCCTGCACGGCATGCGGGCGTTTGCTTTTTCACGCGTGGAGCATCTTCTTTCAATGGTCGGCGCGGTATATCCTGCCGAGGGTGGCGGGTTCGCTTGCGATCGTCAACTCACCCAGCGTTGCCTTGAGTGCCTTCACAGCAGTGATTTGCCGCTTTTTCACGATCCAGAAATTCCCAATATTTTTGCAACGGGTCATGCCATCTATGCCAACCACTGGAGCTTCACCTGCAGCGAGTTGCTCGAGCGGGTCGATTTCGAGTGGGAGGCCCTGCCAGTGCCTCTTAAAAATGGACGATCGCAACAAAGTTTCCTCTCCGTGCTTGCTGTGCCCCGCACCGCGATCGCAAAACGAGATGCGTTTCTCCTCGCGACCCAACTGGTCAGCAAATCCGCGCAAAATCACTTCGCCAAAGTCGGGGGGAATCTCCCCGTTCGCTCGTCGGCGATTCCCAGCGTCGCCGAAGCGGATTGGCAGCACCTGAGCTTGGATTCTTTAAATCAGGCGCTTGCGACATCAGATTTCAATTGGCCCCATCGAGACTGGGGCCGCATCGAATACGCCCTGCCTCTCAACTTGCAAACCGATCTCCTCAGCGGACGCCGACAAGTATCCGAAATCTTTCAGCGCGTGGAGGAAATTGTGAATGCAACTTCCCGAGAGCTCAAAGCTCGATGGTCACCAAAATAAACTCCTGAAATTGTTCTTAAAATGATTAAGCCATTTAAATACAATAAAAAACAACTCGCTCAAATCGCCCTGCCCATGGGAGGCATTGGCGCCGGCTCGATCTGCTTAAACGGACACGGGGGTCTTCAGGATTTTTCCATTCGAAACCGCCCCGCTATTGGACCACTTCCCGACCGGTTTGGAAATGGCCGCGATGCAGGATTCGGCATCATTCATATCCGTGGTCATAGCCCCGTGACGAAACTCCTGGAAGGGCCATTTCCCACGGAAAGAATTTACAACATGGGACTTCACGGAGTCGGGCATCTGCAAGGGCGCTACGAGGGCTTGCCCCGTTTTTTCAAAAATTCATTCGAAGGCTCATACCCATTTGGTTGCGTTAAGCTTTCCGATCCCTCAATTCCGCTCGATGTCAGCATCACAGGTTGGAGTCCTTTGATCCCGCGCGATGACATCGCCTCGGGCATTCCTGCCGCGATGTTGGAGTATCGCTTCAAGAACCGCTCGAAAGAATCCGTGGAATTCGACTTTGTTTACAACCTCTCCCACTTGGTGCCGGACTCCGCCCATGGCGAGAAGGGGATGCGCAACAGGGAAATACCGAAAAAAGGCATCCTCTTCACGAATACGGATGACCCCGAGAGCGAGAAGTTTGGGAGCGCCTCGGTGACAGTCATCGGGCAGTCTCCAAAAATCAAAGCCATGTGGCTGCGCGGTGGGTGGTTGGATGGATTAAGCTCTCTTTGGCGGGAGATCGAAACCGATGCCTTTGAACCGAATAACGGTAAAAACGGGGAGGGGATGGATGGCCGAAATGGTGGATCGCTCCTCCTTCGACACACTCTCAAACCCGGCGAAGAGGTCGTGATCCCGATTGTGATCACTTGGTATTTCCCAAACTGCCGCTACGATGTCGGATTGGTGAAACCCGATGACCAGAAGGATATTACTGCAAGATGGAGCCCATTTTATACATCCCAGTGGAGCGATGCAAAAGATGTCGCTTTGTATGTTCACACGCACTACGCCGATCTTCGGGATCGCACGCTGGCCTTTTGCGAGGCGCTTTTTTCTTCCACTCTTCCTCGCGAAGTCATCGATGCCGTTTCTGCAAATCTCGCGATCTTGAAGTCCCCAACCATTCTGCGTCAGAAAAATGGAAACCTCTGGGGATGGGAAGGTTGCTTTACCGATGAGGGTTGCTGCCACGGGAGTTGCACCCATGTGTGGAACTACGCGCAGGCGTTGCCCCATCTTTTCCCAAATCTCGAGCGAACCCTTCGGGAGCAGGAACTTGAGCGCAGTATGGACGATCGCGGACATGTGAACTTCCGTGCTGCCTTGCCTGATGGACCTACGACGCATGACTTCCACGCCGCTGCCGACGGCCAACTCGGTGGTGTGATGAAGCTCTGGCGCGATTGGCAAATCTCGGGCGATGACAACTGGATACAAAGACTTTACCCACTCGCCAAAAAGAGTATCGACTATTGCATCCGCCAATGGGACCCAGAGCATCGAGGTGTTTTGGTTGAACCGCATCATAATACTTACGATATCGAGTTTTGGGGAGCCGACGGCATGTGCTCGAGCGTTTACATTGGTGCCCTGTCGGCCATGCACGATCTCGCCATGGCCGCTGGCGATCCGGATGCAGCAGCCCACTACCGCGCCCTCGCACTCGCCGGGGCCAGCGCGATGGATCAAGACCTCTTCAACGGAGAATACTACGAGCAAAAAGTCGAATTCCGGCATCTTCAGGATCAATCGTTTGTGAAATTGATCTCCGAAAAAAAACCCTCAATTCCTCCTTCGATGCTCAAAATTCTCCGAAAAGAGGGTCCAAAGTATCAATACGGCAGCGGATGCCTCTCAGATGGAATCATCGGGGCTTGGATGGCAAAACTGTATGGAATTCCGATCCCATTGGATGCCAGTAAGGTGCGATCAAGCATCTCGTCTATTTTCCGGTATAATTTTCGATACTCCCTCCGCGAGCATTGCAATCCGCAGCGTCCAGGCTACGCGATCGGTGAAGAACCCGGACTCCTCATTTGCTCATGGCCAAATGGCGGTAAACCCATGCTTCCATTTCCTTACAGTGATGAAGTTATGACCGGCATGGAGTATCAAGTCGCCACACACTTGATTTCCGAAGGCTTCGTAAAAAAGGGGCTTCAAATTGTGAAATCGACCCGCTCGCGGCACGATGGTTCTGTCAGAAACCCATGGAATGAATACGAATGTGGGAACTACTACGCCCGGGCCATGGCGAGTTTTGCGCTCCTTCAAGCCTTCTCGGGCTTTCAATACTCGAAATTAAAAAAAGAGTTGGAATTTGCACCACAAGTCAAAGCCCGACCGTTCCAAGTCTTTTTCTCAACGGTTGATGCCTACGGACTGATCGCGCTCAAAGAAAACAAGCTTCAAATCGAAGTCTTGGAGGGTGCACTGGAAATCCAAACCATTCATCTCAAACCACAGCCAAAGGAACCAACGATTTCAATCCCAGTCCAGGCGACCATCAATCCACGAAAAAAATTTGAGGTGTCCTTCTCGAAATCTCGGACCCTGCGCGGAAAAGCCTAATGAATCTCTCCTTCATCCCGCAACCTCAGCGACTGCAACTCCATGAGGGATCGTTTCCCATTCCTACCGAGTCCACGATGGGAATCAGCGATGCGTCATTTTATCCAGTCGCAAGGGAACTGCAATCGATCTGGCCCAGCCTCGCCTCGTCCCTCCCGATTCGTATCTGTCACCCTAAATTTCTGGATACCATTCGGATCAACTTGTCGGCTGAGCTTTCCACTGAGGCCTACCGATTAAAAATCGACGCCCACGGAGTCCATGTGGAAGCCGGTTCCGAGACCGGGGCCTTCCACGCTGTGCAGACCTTGCGACAAATCTTCCGTCAATCGCGGGATGGACGCCTTCCGTTCTTGGAAATCCACGATTGGCCGGACTTTGCGGAGCGCGGACTCTACTACGATGTCTGTCGCGGACGAGTGCCGAAATTGGAAAGGCTTTTTGAATTAGTCGAGTTATTAAGTTACTACAAAATCAACCAATTCCAGCTTTATATCGAGCACACCTTTGCGTTTCGGGGTCATCCCGAAATCGGCCGAGAGGCGTCACCTTTGACGGCGGATGATATCCTTTCGTTGGATGCGCATTGCCAGTCGAGGCGGGTGGAATTAGTTCCATCGCTCGCCTCGTTTGGTCATCTTTCCAATGTGCTTAAAAACCCTCGCTACCAATCTCTCGCTGAAGATTTTGGAGTCGGAAAATATCTTTCGCCCGATGCGCCAGAGGATTTTTCCCATACGGGCTGGTCGCTTTCGCCGGCAAACCCCGATATTTATCCGTTTTTGGACAGTCTTTACGCCGAATTTCTTCCGCTTTTCAGCAGCAAGCGCTTCAATGCGTGTTGCGACGAAACATTTGACCTCGGTTGGGGGCAATCCTACGAACTTTGCCGCGAGAGGGGGAAGGGCCGCGTTTATCTGGAGCATATCAAAAAGATCAATGACCTCTCCAAAAAGTATGGCAAGTCCCTGATGATCTGGGGCGATATCATTCGCCAATACCCGAAATTGGTCTCCGAGATTCCGAAGGATGTCACTGTATTGGATTGGGTGTATGGGTATGAGAATCGCTTCGACTCACTCTCGGATTTTCAGGCCGCTGGCTTGAAATTTTTGGCCTGTCCAGGCACATCTTCCTGGCTGAGCCTGTTTCCGAGACTTCCTCAAGCGCGCGCCAATATCTCTGGATTCGCCTGTGCGGCAAAAAAATATGGCGCGGCAGGTCTGCTTAATACCGACTGGGGCGACGGCGGACACTATAACTTCATGGAGAACTCCTGGCACGGCTACCTCTTTGGCGCCGAGCAATCTTGGAATCCGCAGGCCGAGCAATCCGATTTCACGCGCCGTTTTGTGACGGCATTCTTTGGATACGACGACCCGGCGTTGGCTGCAGCGCTCGATGAGCTGGGCGATATCTCGTTCACCTGCCCCGCCGGCGGGGGGGCTGGCATCTGGCAGGACATCTTGTTCGCCCTGCCAGATAATCCGATTTTTCAAACAATCGCATCCGATAAGGGAACTTATATTTCTGACGGGAAGATTGTTACCGACCGGAACCGGCTAGATGCGGCGTCCTTGCGCGAATTGCTGGAACGACTCGGTGCGATCCGTAGCATTTTTTCAACAAGACCAGAAAATACTGATCCTCAAGGGGTCTTGCCATATTGGATTTACGCGGTGGATGCCACCCGGTTAGCCGTGCGACGATTGCTGGAATACGGAGCGGGTGGCTTAGCGAATCCAGAAAAGCGTCGATTGATTCAGAAGGATTTACGAAACCTGAGCCGTTCCTTTCAGCGGCTTTGGATGGATCGCAATCGGACCTCGGAAATCGGGATCACCCTCGCTCGATTTGACCGGGTCATTCGAGGAGACAGCTTGAGAGTCCAACTCGAAGAAACGGCGCACGGGCCGCTGCGCGTCACTTTGACCAACCATGGCCTGCGCAAGGCCTCAGGAGTCGTGAGTCTTCAATCATTCCCAGAGGGTGTGGTGCGTTTCGATGGCGAGTCGGAACTTCTCTTCTCCAATCTCCGTCCCGGTTCCTCTCAAAGCGCGGATTTTCCGTTCCAACTCGCCCAAGGCCTGGAGAAATGCGTTGTCAAATCCTCAAGCACAAATCCCAATGCCACCAAGGGCGTGCTCGGCATTTTTCGAAGAAAAACCCTCCAAGTCTCCGAGTTTCAGAGCCTCCCCGACGGCGGGGCGGAATTGGCTGGTTTTTTGTCCGAGTATGGCGCGCCTTGCCACTTGGTGCGCGACGGATCGCCTTTGGCAGAGGCTTGGATTGCGTTGGATTCCAACGCGATTGCACTGCTGGTCGCCGCGCGGGATCACAGCATCACGCGAGCGCAACCGGTTTGGAAGGGATCTTGTTTCGAGCTCTTCGCCAAGCAGGAAGACTCGGAAATCGCGCAGATTTTCCTGTGTCCCTCCACGCCGGATTCCCCAGCTGCGGCATTCGAGTTAGACCGCTCCGCCGTCGCCATCGTTCCTGCTCCAGCTATTGCTGTGGAGGAACTTGGGAGTGATGGAAAACATTACCAACTCGTTGCCAAGATGCCGCTCTCCATTCTGAAAATGCCGCCTCATCTCAACGATTTCCGCATGGAGATGGTGCTCACGAGCGTGACATCGCCCGGGCATGGCTACCAGCGCACATCGCTCTTTCATCCTGTGGAGGATCCCAGCACGAACTGCAGGGGATTCGGCTTCGTTCAAGTCAAAAAGCCCGTTTAGAGAGATTAATGAAAAATTTAAACGCATCTTTTGAGTGGGATGGCTTGAATTTTGCGTCCTCTCAGCTTTACGCTCACATTATCGAAAATTAAATAAGAAATTCTATGCAAACACATACTAAAAAACTCCTATTGTCTTCCCTGTTCGGTGATCATGCTGTCCTGCAGCAGGGTGTGCCTGTGCCCGTTTCGGGATGGGCGGAACCTTTGAACGCGATCGAGGTGCGGTGCGCCCACATTGTTGCGAGGGGGATGAGCAATGCGGATGGAGAATTTTGCGTCCGCCTGCCCGCCATGCCAGCTGGTGGTCCCTATGAGCTTGAGGTCAGGAATTTAGAAACGGGAGAAACTTTCAAATCCAGCGATGTCATGGTCGGAGAGGTGTGGTTGGCCTCGGGACAGTCGAATATGGAGTGGACATTTAAAATGACGGGTGAGGCTGCCGAAGCTCATATCTCGACTGTCAATAACCCGCATATCCGGATGCTCACCGTGCCCCGCCAAGCCATTTGGGGTGGTCGGCGTGACATCAAGGCAAACTGGCAAACACTTTCCGCTCCCGACTCTTTAGACTTTTCGGCCGTAGCGACCTATTTTGCCCAGAAGCTCCAGGCCGAACTGGGCGTGGCGATCGGAATCCTGAATGCCTCTTGGGGTGGCACCCCTGTGGAAGCATGGCTGAGCCGGAATGCCTTGTCCCAAAATCCGTTTCTGCAATCGCGCTTTGCCAGATATGAGGCGGATTTGAGCGATCCGGACTATTGGCAAGGTCTCAATCAACACCAAAGAAACGCTTTTCCTGCGGATCCCGGAAACCACGCCGAAGAAGCTGGTTGGGCGATGCCATCCTGCGACGAGTCGTCTTGGTCGGAGGTTCAAATTCCCAACCCCTGGATGGTTTTCGGTCATAACCACAGTGGCGTCTTTTGGTTCCGCAAATCTCTAAAAATTCCCCAAGCGTGGGTTGGCAAAGAGTTGATTCTCAAGCTGGGCGCGATCGATAAACAGGATGTTTCGTATTTCAATGGCGTCCAGATCGGTGTCACGGGCAAGGATTTCGAGGAGGAACATTGGAACACCCCTCGCGAATACACCATCCCTGGAGAAATGGTGAAGTCGGATTCCGTGACACTCGCAGTGAGAGTATTTTCCTTTGTCTACCAAGGCGGTCTCATTGGGCCCATGGATACCATGTGCTTGCACCCAGTGGATCAACCCGGAGAACGCATCCCTCTCGGGGGATCGTGGCGATACCAGATGGAGCACGACTTGGGATTCGTCCACCCTCCCGGTTTGCCATTTGGTCCGGGCAATCCCAATACCCCGCATATCTTATACGATTCCATGCTCAAGCCTCTCAGGAGCTTCGCGATGCGTGGGGCGATCTGGTATCAAGGTGAGAGCAACGCGGATCGTGCCAATGAATACACCAGCCTTCTTCGTGACATGATCAAAAACTGGAGAGCCGACTGGGGGTTGGGGGACTTTGCGTTTCTTATCGTGCAGTTGGCTAACTTCCGTGCTGCCTCGGACTACGATTCGTCGAGCACTTGGGCGCGCTTGCGAGAGGCTCAGCTTCAAGCACTTCAAGAACCCAATACCGGCTTGGCCGTCGCGATCGATATCGGAGAAGCTGCCGATATCCACCCCAAAAACAAAAAGGATGTGGGTGAGCGCTTAGCCTTAGGCGCGTTGGCGAAAGCCTATGCCCGTGACATTCCGTATTCTGGTCCGATCTATCGAAATATGGTTCTCGAAGCAAAGGGAATCCGCCTGTTTTTTGACCATGCCTCCGGCGGCTTGTTGGCGAAAGATGGGAATCTGAAAACCTTTGTGATCGCTGGGAAAGATCGCGTCTTTTTCCCCGCCGAAGCTTCGGTGGATGGCTATTCCGTGTTCGTGAGCAGTCCGCAGGTTCCATTTCCTGAAGCCGTGCGCTACGCTTGGGCAGACAACCCCGAGGGTTGCAATCTTTTCAATGGGGCTGGACTTCCCGCATCGCCGTTTCGCACGGACAATTGGTTATAAAAAGATCCTAAAACCTCATCCTATTTTTAAAATAATGAAAGCCTTCTTTCCGTCCAAATCATTAAAACCCAGCGACGAATGTCAAACGGATTTGGCTATCCTCGGCGGTGGGCTCGGAGGGTGTGCGGCCGCCCTCGCGGCGCTTCGTCGAGGCAATCGAGTCGTTCTCACCGAGCCCACGGATTGGATCGGTGGTCAACTGACATCCCAAGCCGTTCCTCCGGATGAAAACTTTGCCATTGACACGCATGGGGGAAATGCCAGTTACCGCCTGCTTCGTTCAAAAATACGAGATTACTATCGGAGAAATTACTCCTTGAGAGAGGATTGCCAAACTTCCCCGATTTTGAACCCCGGGAATGGCCTGGTCTCTGGACTCTGCCATGAGCCACGCGTCGCCTTGGCCGCTCTTGAGGAGATGCTTGCACCATTTCGATCCTCTGGGCAGCTTGAAATATGGACACAAACCCGTCCCGTGAGCGCGGAGATGCGTGGCGATTATGTTCAAGCCGTTGTTGTCGAGCGAGAAGATGGTCAATGCGTTCAAATTCGCGCTCCCATTTTTATCGATGCCACCGAGGCGGGTGATGTGTTGCCGCTCACTGGGACAGAATATGTTACAGGAAGCGAGTCGCGCTCAGAGACTGGCGAGCTTCACGCTCCCTCTCTGGCGACCCCCCAGAATATGCAAGCATTCACTTGGTGCTTTGCCATCGAGTATTGTCCTGGTGAGGATCATTCGATCTCCGAGCCAAGAGATTGGCGCTTTTGGAGGGATTTTATTCCCAGCCTCACCCCAGCATGGCCCGGGCGATTGTTGTCTTTTGATGGAACTCATCCCGAGACCTTGGAAAAAAGACACTGGGCGCTTAAGCCGCACGAGCCCGGTGGGTTGTTCCACTTCCGCCGCATCATTGACCATTCGCTACATCTCTCCCACGGCTACCGTGGAGATACCACATTGGTGAATTGGCCTCAAAATGATTACATGCTCGGAAACCCGTTTGAATGCAGCGCGGAGGAAGCTGAGAAACACTTGGATGGTGCCAGACAGCTAAGTATGAGCCTCCTCTATTGGCTCCAAAATGAGGCCCCCCGTGCGGACGGAGGGACCGGCTGGAAGGGCCTGCGTCCGAGAGGCGATCTCCTCGGAACGGCGGATGGCTTGGCTATGGCTCCCTACCTTCGGGAAAGTCGCCGTATTCGCTCCGAATGCACGATCCTCGAACAGCATGTCGGCAAACTGGCGCGTCGTGATCTGCCTCATGGCGAGGCCGAGCGCGCCGAGGCGTTTTTCGATTCCATCGGTATCGGATCCTACCGGATCGACCTCCATCCCAGCACGCAAGGCGACAACTACATCGATGTGGAAAGCCTGCCATTCCAGATTCCGCTCGGGGCCATTCTCCCGGTTCGCGTTGAGAATCTTTTGCCAGCGTGCAAAAATATCGGAACGACCCACATCACGAATGGTTGCTACCGTCTGCACCCCGTGGAATGGGCCATTGGCGAAGCCGCTGGAAGCCTCGCCGCATTTGCCTGCTCCATCTCAGAACCACCCCGCGCCATCCGTGCTTCGCAGAAGCTGCTTTCGGATTTTCAAAGCTCTCTGGTGGACCAAGGCGTTCCTCTGGAGTGGAAATAAGGCCGCAATTCCAATCTGAACCCAGCGCAAGAGAAAATTTATGCACATTGTTGCCAGAGTTGCATAAGATTTGACTGGCTTTTCGCAAATCGTAGGTTTCTGCGATGAAGAAAATCCTTTTCACCTTGTCCGCCCTCTTGTCGGGAATTTTTGCCGCTTCGGCGGGCCAAGTCGTTGGCTTCGACGCGCAGGAATTGTCTCTGGGAGACATTGCGTCTTCAGAACTCCAGAAATCCTTCAAAAATCCCGACAACCTCAGCCGCTTGGGGTTCGCATTCAATTCCAAATCCGAAATTCGTTTTGAGGCAGTCGCAGCGGGGAATTCCGGGCAAGCGCTCCGCTTGCATTTCCCTCAAGATGGGGAGGAAGCAAAAAGCGTTTACATCTCATTCCGTGACCCTCAACTCGCGGAATACTTGAATCCAGCCGCTCCGCTTGTCTTTGAATTTAAAATCCA
>Ga0214921_10003033_pt1 | contig 26386 bp, 24 predicted proteins | sample LL1505_MetaG_FD_177992 | JGI IMG/M metagenome (GOLD analysis project Ga0214921, IMG submission 177992) | Freshwater microbial communities from Lake Lanier, Atlanta, Georgia, United States - LL-1505 | ecosystem: Environmental > Aquatic > Freshwater > Lake | place: USA: Georgia | collected... | reverse complement strand
CCCCATTTCAAGGCAAACGCAAAAGATCATCACAGCCGTCGTGGCTTGTTGAAGATGGTCTCACGCCGCCGCCGTCTCTTGGATTACCTCAAGGGCAAAGATCTGGACCGTTATCGCGCGCTGATCGACAAACTCGGCTTACGTAAGTAATTTCGACTGTTTTTGTCAGTATTGCAATGAAGTAGGGTCTTGCCAAATGGGTAAGTCTCTACTTTGAGTGGTTCTAGATGGCCGGCTTCTAGGGATCGTGTCATTCCAATGAACTTCTTCACGAGAGGCTCATTGGAATGGCATCCCAATTGGGTTTTTCTATCAATCACTCCAGTGATATCGCGGCGCTGCTTATCCGCGTTGTATTTATTTGGAGAAAATAATGTCAATATTTAATAAAGTAGTAAAAACTTTCCAATGGGGTCAACATACTGTGACCATGGAAACTGGTGAGATTGCTCGCCAATCTAGTGGTGCTGTCTTACTCAATATGGATGACACCGTGGTTCTCGCTACCGTAGTCGGTGCGAAGACCGCTAAAGCTGGTCAAGACTTTTTCCCTTTAACGGTTGACTACATTGAGAAGACCTACTCGGCAGGTAAGATTCCTGGCGGATTTTTCCGTCGCGAAGGTCGTCCATCCGAAGGTGAGACCTTAACCTCTCGCTTAATCGATCGTCCTATTCGTCCATTATTTCCAGAGGGCTTCTATAACGAAGTTCAGGTGGTTATTCATGTAATGTCGATCAACCCAGATGTGCCCGCAGATATTCCTGCGCTCATCGCCTCATCTGCTGCATTGGCTATCTCGGGTATTCCATTTAATGGTCCAATGGGCGCTGCACGCGTTGGTTATCGTGATGGCCAATACTTGTTGAACCCAAATCGTTCGGAGCAAACCACTAGCGAGCTAGATTTGATCGTAGCTGGTACGCAAGCTGCTGTATTGATGGTTGAATCGGAAGCGCAGCAATTATCTGAGTCGGTAATGTTAGGTGCGGTTGTGTATGGTCATGAGCAAGCTCAGATCGCAATCAATGCAATTCAGGAACTAGTCCGCGAGGCTGGTAAGCCTGAATGGGATTGGAAGCCAGCAGCTAAGAATGAACCATTGATTGCTAAATTGCAAAGCATCGCTGAAGGCCCATTGCGTGAGGCATATCAAATTCGTCAGAAGCAAGCACGTTCGACCAAGATTAAAGAAGTCGTTGCCAATACGATGTCCCAATTAGCTGCCGATGGTGAGGTTGATGAAGTTGAAGTTGGCAATCTTTTATTTGAGATCGAGGCAAAGATCGTTCGTAGCCAGATTTTGAATGGTGAGCCACGGATTGATGGTCGTGATACGCGTACTGTTCGTCCCATTGAGATTCGTAATGGTGTATTGCCCCGCACTCACGGTTCTGCACTCTTTACCCGTGGCGAGACCCAAGCGCTGGTTGTGGCTACTTTGGGTACAGCTCGTGATGAACAAATTATTGATGCACTAGAGGGTGAGTATCGTGATCGCTTTATGTTCCACTACAACATGCCTCCCTTTGCAACGGGTGAGACCGGTCGTGTTGGTACACCGAAGCGTCGTGAGATTGGTCATGGTCGTCTAGCTAAGCGTGCTTTGATTCCGGTGTTACCGAGCTTAGAAGATTTTGCTTACAGTATTCGTTTGGTCTCAGAGATTACTGAGTCCAATGGTTCATCTTCGATGGCGTCGGTCTGTGGCGGATGTTTGGCGCTGATGGATGCTGGTGTTCCTGTGAAAGCGCATGTAGCTGGTGTCGCCATGGGCCTGATTTTGGACGGCAATCGTTTTGCAGTCTTGACCGATATTCTTGGTGATGAAGATCATTTAGGCGATATGGACTTTAAGGTTGCAGGAACTGCGAATGGTATTACTGCCTTACAGATGGATATCAAAGTACAGGGCATTACCAAAGAAATTATGCAAGTTGCATTAGCGCAAGCTCAAGAGGGACGTTTACACATCCTAAGCAAGATGCAAGAAGCAATGGGTTCTGTCCGCACTGAGTTATCGGAGCATGCACCCCGTATGGTGAGCTTTAAGATTCATCCGGACAAGATCCGTGAGGTAATTGGTAAAGGCGGCGCAACCATTCAGGCGCTCACCAAAGAAACCGGTTGCAGCATTGACATTAAAGATGATGGTACTGTCACCATTGCGTCGACTAGCGCTGAGGGAATGGCTGAAGCAAAATCACGTATTGAAGGTATTACAGCTGAAGCGGAAGTAGGCAAAATTTACGAAGGCCCTGTTGTTAAGCTTCTCGAGTTTGGTGCATTGGTCAATATCCTTCCGGGTAAAGACGGCCTCTTGCATATCTCCGAGATCTCGAATGAGCGCGTCAAGGACGTTAAGGATCATTTGCAAGAAGGTCAAATTGTGCGCGTTAAGTTATTAGCTGCTGACGAGCGTGGTCGTTTACGACTTTCCATGAAAGCACTTTTGGTACAAGACGGTGGTGCAGGTAATTCAGAAATGAGTACAAGCACCAACGAATCCGCCTAAACGCTGGAGATTGGTCATGCGCGTGATGGAGATTCGGGAATTCGGTGCGCCGGAGATGTTGGTCAAGGCAGAACGACCCGATCCGGTCTTGCCTGCTTCAGGCTCGGGAGAGATACTCATTCGGGTGGGGGCAGCAGGCATTAATCGACCTGATGTTTTACAACGAAAGGGTCACTATCCGGTTCCAGCAGGCGCATCAGACATTCCAGGCTTAGAAGTTGCCGGAGAAATTATTGGTGGTGATTTAGGCCGTCCTGATAATGCTTTTGGACTCAAAATAGGTGATCATGTTTGTGCTTTAGTGCAAGGCGGTGGATATGCCGACCTTTGTACCGCTCCGATTGCACAATGTTTGCCGTATCCAAAAGGGTTTACCGATATCGAGGCGGCATCCCTTCCAGAAACGTTTTTCACTGTTTGGAGCAATGTCTTTCAGCGGGGTCAATTAAGTACTGGAGAAACGTTACTGGTGCAGGGCGGATCAAGCGGTATCGGAGTCACCGCCATCATGCTTGCTAAGGCAATGGGCCATCGTGTTTTTGTAACCGCTGGTAGTGACGAGAAATGTGCTGCTTGTATCAAACTTGGCGCAGATGTGGCGATTAACTATAAAACGCAAGACTTTGTGGAAGAGGTAAAGAAGGCCACGAATGGTAAGGGCGTTGATGTGATTTTGGATATGGTTACTGGTACCTATTTGCAACGAGAAATTGATTGCCTTGCAGATGACGGTCGTATTGTGGTGATTGCGATTATGGGCGGCTCTAAATCGGAGGTCAATACAGGCCAAATATTGCGCCGTCGTTTGACTGTTACAGGTTCAACACTGAGGCCTCGCCCAGTTGCATTTAAGCGCCAGATTGCTAAACAGCTTTATGAACAGGTATGGCCTCTATTGAATTCAGGCAAATTAAAACCAGTGATTTACAAAACATTTCCCCTAGAACAAGCTGCTGATGCCCATCGCCTGATGGAGTCGAGTGAGCATGTTGGGAAAATTATTCTTACTGTGTAATTGGGATTTACCATGCGCGCACTCACTGTCATTGGTAATTGGAAGATGAATGGCAGTCTTTCTACTAATCAAGCATGGTTGCAATCGGTGAGCGAAGGGATGCAATGTGGCATGCCTGCTGGACGACGTTTTGGTGTGTGCATTCCCTTTCCTTATTTACACCAGTGCGCACAGTATTTAGGAAGTAGTCAGCTACTGCTTGGTGCCCAAGATGTGTCGGCTCACGAATCTGGTGCTTATACCGGAGAGGTCAGTGCGGCAATGCTGCAAGAAATGGATGTGCATTTTGTAATCGTTGGCCACTCAGAGCGAAGGATGCAGTTTGGTGAAGCAAATGAAACGATTGCCTTGAAAGCTGAGTCTGCTTTGGATCATGAGATTACGCCTATTATTTGTGTGGGTGAGACCGCGGATGAGCGAAATTCAGGGCGTGCCATTGAGATCGTTCGGCGTCAAGTGGCCAGTCAGGTTGGCACCTTGCAGGATCGTTTAGTTGACTGCTTAATTGCCTACGAACCAATATGGGCTATCGGTACTGGTAAAGTCGCTAGCGCGCAAATGGCGCAAGACATGCATCAGGCCATCCGCCTGCAGTTAGCAGAGTTCAATCATGATGTGGCAGCACATATTGGCATTATTTATGGTGGCAGCATTCGGGCAGATATTGCAACGGAATTATTTGCTATGCCAGATATTGATGGCGGGCTTGTGGGTGGCGCATCTTTGGATGCCCAAGAATTTTTATCAATTTGTCGAGCATAGCTTGGTCGATGAGATCACTAATTTATTAATGGAGAAATCGTATGGAGTGGCTTAAAACCTTATTTGTTGTATTGCAGGTGGTCTCTGCCTTGGCCATTATTGGTTTGGTATTAATCCAGCAGGGTAAGGGAGCGGATATGGGTGCTGCCTTTGGATCCGGATCGTCAGGAAGCGTATTTGGTGCAACGGGCTCGGCTAATTTCTTATCCCGCACTACTGCCGTATTTGCAGTGATCTTTTTTGTCAGTACCCTTGGTATTACCTGGTTGGGTAGTAAAAAGCCTGTTGAGTCAGGGGTTTTATCAAATTCTACTTTGCCGGTTGTGGCGCCAACTCAGCAAGGCACACAATCCGTTCCAGCCCCCGCAGCGGCGGGCAATACAGAGCCAGCAAAGCCAGTTGTACCAAAGTAATTCCGGGTCATTAAAAAGGGTGCAATGCAGTAGAATTGAAGGCTGTTGTAGGGCTTTTCCAAGATGCCGACGTGGTGAAATTGGTAGACACGCTATCTTGAGGGGGTAGTGGCTTAGGCTGTGCGAGTTCGAGTCTCGCCGTCGGCACCATAGTGGATTAGTTTATTCGGGAATTCTTGTGGTTTTTGTCATAAATCAAGTGTACAAAGAGTTAAATCGTACATAATTTTTTGTGTTTTGGAATAAAACTGACGCAGGATAGAAGTTGAACCTTTCAAATTACTTCCCAGTGCTGTTGTTCATACTTGTCGGTATCGGCGTGGGATTGGCTCCTATTTTTCTTGGCAAGACTCTCGCTCCCTCTAAACCCGATTCAGAAAAAGTTTCCCCCTACGAGTGCGGCTTTGAGGCCTTCGAAGATGCTCGTATGAAATTCGATGTGCGTTATTACCTCATCGCTATTCTCTTTATTTTGTTTGACCTAGAAACCGCATTTTTATTCCCTTGGGGTATTGCTTTAAGGGATATTGGCTGGGAAGGTTACCTTGCAATGGTGATCTTTCTTCTGGAATTCATAATTGGTTTTGTGTATATCTGGAAAAAGGGCGCCCTTGATTGGGAGTAAATGTAGATGGCACTTGAAGGCGTTCTAAAACAAGGTTTTGTTACCACCTCTGCGGATCAGTTAATTAACTGGACCAGAACAGGTTCGCTATGGCCTATGACCTTTGGCTTGGCCTGTTGCGCAGTTGAGATGATGCATGCTGGCGCATCCCGCTATGACCTTGATCGTTTTGGTGTGGTGTTTCGTCCATCACCTCGGCAGTCTGATCTCATGATTGTGGCTGGTACTTTGTGCAATAAGATGGCACCAGCTTTACGTAAGGTCTATGACCAGATGCCAGAGCCTCGTTGGGTGCTCTCGATGGGTTCGTGTGCCAATGGTGGTGGTTACTACCATTATTCCTATTCCGTGGTGCGTGGCTGTGATCGTATCGTGCCAGTCGATGTCTATGTTCCTGGTTGCCCACCCACTGCTGAAGCACTGATCTACGGCATTATTCAGTTGCAGGCGAAGATTGGCCGTACCAGTACGATTGCGCGCAAGGGATAAGATGTCAGAGCGCTTAGAACAACTTCATCAGCATTTGGATCGCGTCCTTGGTCAGCGCATAAAGAGTGCTGTGATTGCGCGCAATGAGATCACAATCGTTGTTGACTCTGCAGTTTATGCTGAGGTGGCAATACTATTGCGTGATGATCCCAGTCTCTCGTTTGAACAGTTAATTGATCTATGTGGCGTTGATTACAAAGATTATGCAGACGGGGCATGGAGTGGACCCCGCTTTGCAGTGGTTAGTCATTTACTCTCGATTAAATATAATTTGCGCTTGAGACTTAGAGTATTTGCCCCCAACGACGACTATCCTTTACTGGCTTCGATGACGCCTATTTGGAACTCAGCAAATTGGTTTGAGCGTGAGGCGTTTGATTTATTCGGCATCTTATTTGATGGACATGACGATTTACGTCGCATCTTGACCGACTATGGCTTCATTGGCCATCCCTTCCGCAAAGATTTTCCCATCTCAGGTACGGTTGAGATGCGCTATGACCCTGAACTAAAGCGTGTGGTTTATCAACCGGTGTCGATTGAGCCGCGTGAGGTTACGCCACGCGTGATTCGTGAAGAGCAATATGGTGGGTTGAACTAATGGCTGAGATTAAAAACTACACCCTTAATTTTGGTCCACAGCATCCCGCCGCGCATGGCGTCTTGCGCTTGGTACTCGAGCTGGATGGCGAAGTCATTCAACGAGCAGATCCACACATTGGTTTATTGCACCGTGCCACGGAGAAATTAGCTGAGACCAGAACCTGGATTCAAAACGTTCCTTATATGGATCGTTTGGATTATGTCTCTATGATGGTGAACGAGCATGCGTATGTGATGGCGATCGAGAAGTTACTGGATGTTGAAGTACCGATTCGGGCGCAATACATTCGGGTTATGTTTGATGAGCTCACCCGCTTACTCAACCACTTGCTTTGGGTTGGCTGTCACGGACTTGACGTTGGTGCGATGGCGATATTCTTATACGCCTTCCGTGATCGCGAAGATATCTTTGATATGTATGAAGCGGTGTCCGGCGCACGAATGCATGCTGCTTACTATCGTCCAGGCGGTGTTTATCGGGATCTTCCTGAGCAAATGCCTCAATATGCCAAGTCAGTAATTCGAAGCGAAGGATCGGTTAAGCGTTTAAATGAGAATCGCAACGGATCTTTATTGGACTTTATCGAGAATTTCAGTAATCGTTTCCCTGCCAATGTCGATGAGTACAACAATCTCTTAACCGATAACCGTATCTGGAAGCAGCGCTTAGTGGGTATTGGTGTTGTGACGCCAGAACGTGCTTTGCAAATGGGTTTTACAGGACCCATGCTACGTGGTTCAGGTATTGAGTGGGACTTACGCAAGAAGCAACCCTACGAAGTCTATGACAAGCTCGATTTTGATATCCCAGTGGGAGTGAATGGCGATAGTTACGATCGTTATTTAGTACGCATGGAAGAGATGTGTCAATCGAATCGCATTATTGCGCAGTGCGTGAAATGGCTACGCGCCAATCCAGGGCCGGTGATGAGTGATAACCATAAAGTGGCTCCCCCTAGCCGGGTTGATATGAAAACGAATATGGAAGAGCTAATCCATCACTTCAAACTCTTTACCGAGGGTATTCATGTGCCGGCTGGCGAGGCCTATGCCGCAGTGGAGCATCCAAAGGGTGAGTTTGGTATTTATTTAATGTCCGATGGTGCCAATAAACCTTATCGCTTAAAAATTAGAGCGCCTGGCTTTGCCCATCTCGCGGCGATGGATGAGATGTCGCGTGGCCACATGATTGCCGATGCAGTTACCATCATTGGCACCCAAGACATTGTGTTTGGTGAGATTGATCGATAAATGAATACAAAAAACTCACTCTTCTCTCCTAAAGCGCGTGCCGAGATGGATCGCAATATTGCCAAGTACCCACCCGAGCAAAAGCAATCAGCCGTCATGGCCTGTTTGATTGCCGCCCAAAAGGAGCATGGTTGGGTTTCCCCGGCCATCATTGCAGAGGTCGCCGATATCCTTGAGATGCCAACTATTGCGGTTGAAGAGGTGGCTACTTTTTACAATATGTATGAGACCAAGCCGATTGGCCAGTTTAAATTAGTGATTTGTACCAATTTGCCTTGCCAACTTTCACATGGCGAGGAAGCCGCTCAGTATCTCCAGAAAAAATTAGGCATCGGCTTTAATGAGACAACCCCCTGTGGCACCTTTACTCTAAAAGAAGGGGAGTGTATGGGTGCATGCGGAGATTCTCCGGTGTTACTCGTTAATAATCATCGCATGTGTAGTTTTATGAGTCACGATAAGATCGATGCTCTCCTAGACGAGCTGAAGTCTCAAGTAAAACAGGGAGTGTCAGCATGAGCAGTTTGCACAGTCGGCATATCAAGCCCTTAATTCTTGCTGGTTTAGATGGTCAGAACTGGCGCCTCAAAGATTACGAAGCGCGCGGTGGCTATCAGCAATTAAAACGGATCTTGGCTGAAAAGATTACCCCTGATGCCGTGATTGCGGAGTTAAAAGCCTCTTCATTACGAGGTCGTGGAGGCGCAGGCTTCCCAACCGGCTTGAAGTGGAGCTTCATGCCCAAGAACTACCAGGGCGCTAAATATCTGGTTTGTAATAGCGATGAGGGTGAGCCTGGCACTTTTAAAGATCGCGACATCATGCGCTACAACCCACATGCCTTGATTGAGGGCATGATTATTGGTGCCTATACCATGGGAATCACAGCCGGTTACAACTACATTCATGGTGAGATCTGGGAAGTGTATGAGCGCTTTGAAGAGGCTCTAGACGAAGCGCGTGCAGCGGGCTATCTTGGTCAAACCATTATGGGTAGCGAGTTTAGTTTTCAATTGCATGCAACTCCAGGCTTTGGCGCCTATATCTGTGGTGAAGAGACCGCCTTGCTAGAGTCGTTGGAAGGCAAAAAGGGTCAACCCCGCTTTAAGCCACCATTCCCGGCCAACTTTGGTTTATACGGAAAGCCCACAACGATTAACAATACCGAGACCTTTGCGGCTGTCCCATTTGTCTTGGCGATTGGCTCCGATGCTTATCTGAAATTAGGTAAACCGAATAATGGTGGCACTAAAATATTTTCTGTCTCTGGGGATGTCACATACCCCGGTAATTACGAGATTCCTCTCGGTACACCGTTTGCCGAATTATTAAAGCTCGCAGGTGGTGTTCGTAATGGCAAGCAATTAAAGGCAGTTATTCCTGGTGGTTCATCGGCACCCGTATTGCCCGCTAACATCATGATGGATATGACTATGGACTATGACGCGATCTCGAAGGCGGGATCGATGTTGGGTTCGGGCGCAGTGATTGTGATGGATGAGACCCGCTGTATGGTGCGCTCACTATTGCGTTTGTCGTATTTCTATCACGAAGAGTCATGTGGTCAGTGCACGCCCTGCCGTGAGGGGACCGGTTGGCTTTGGCGTATCGTGAACCGCATAGAGCATGGTCAGGGTCGACCTGAGGATTTAGATCTACTCAAAGATGTTGCAGGTAATATTCAAGGACGCACCATTTGCGCTTTAGGAGACGCTGCAGCAATGCCAGTGCAAGGAATGCTCAAGCATTACCTGGATGAGTTTGCCTATCATGTTGAGCACAAGCGTTGTCTCGTTTCTTCTTATGCGAAGGCAGCTTAAGCATGAGTACGATCAATATGATTGAGATACATGTCGACGGCAAAGCCGTTGAGGTGCCTCAGGGTTCGATGGTGATGCATGCCACAAACAAATTGGGTACCTATGTACCGCATTTCTGTTATCACAAGAAATTATCAATCGCAGCCAATTGCCGCATGTGCTTAGTTGAGGTGGAGAAGGCCCCCAAAGCATTACCAGCGTGCGCTACCCCAGTGATGCCCGGTATGAAAGTATTTACGCATTCAGCCAAAGCGGTGGAAGCCCAAAAATCAGTGATGGAGTTCTTGCTCATTAACCATCCCTTGGATTGCCCAATTTGCGATCAAGGCGGTGAGTGCCAGTTACAAGATCTGGCAGTGGGTTACGGTAAGTCCAGTTCGCGTTATAAAGAAGAGAAGCGGGTTGTTTTCCACAAGAACGTGGGCCCATTGATTTCGATGGAAGAGATGTCACGCTGTATTCATTGCACGCGCTGTGTGCGCTTCGGTCAAGAGGTGGCCGGTGTGATGGAGTTAGGCATGATTAATCGTGGTGAGCATTCGGAGATCACCACCTTTGTTGGGCAGACCCTTGACTCTGAGCTCTCGGGCAATATGATCGATATTTGTCCTGTTGGCGCCTTAACCAGCAAGCCATTCCGTTATGCAGCGCGCACCTGGGAGTTGGTGCGTAAACGCTCGCTGAGCCCCCATGATTCTTTGGGAAGTAATACGACCGTTCAGACCAAAGCCAACCGGGTGATGCGAGTGGTTGCTCTAGAGAACGAAGATATCAATGAGTGCTGGATTAGCGATCGCGATCGCTTTGCCTATGAGGGCCTCAACAGCACCGATCGTCTCACCACCCCCATGGTGAAGCAAAATGGTCAGTGGCTAGAAACCGATTGGCAATCCGCACTCGATTATGTCGTACATTCCTTGGGCGATATTCAGAAGCAGCATGGTGCAAATGCTTTAGCAGCCTTAGCCCATCCAATCTCAAGTGTGGAAGAGTTATATCTCTTGCAAAAGGTGATGCGTGGGCTTGGCTCCGGTCACGTGGAGAGCCGTTTACGCCAAGTCGATACCCGTGGTGCTGCTCAGCTTGCTTGGTTAGGAATGCCGATTGCAGAGATCAATCATCTCAAACGTGTTTTGGTGATTGGTAGTCATTTGCGCAAAGATCAGCCCTTGCTAGCTGCCCGCATTCGCACAGCGACTAAGCGTGGCTTAGAGGTTTATCGATTAGACGCTGGTGGCAATGATTGGTTAATGCCAGTCGCGGCTCATCTTCATAGCGCTCCTGCTGAGTGGGTGAAGCAGTTAACTGAAATTGCAACTGCGATTGCCAAAGCAAAATCACTGACCTTGCCTGCAGGCGCACAATCTAGCTCGGTATCAGCGCCAGCGCAACGCATCGCTGATCAATTATTGGCAGGTGCTAATTCAGAGAACCCAGAGAAACAGGCTATCTTATTGGGCGCGCTCGCAATAGCCCATCCGAATGCATCAGATTTGCATATCTTGGCTGAGTTCATTGCACACCATACAGGCGCTTGCTTAGGATTCTTGGGCGAGGGTGGCAATGCAGTTGGCGCACAAGTAGTTGGCGCTACGCAAGGTAATGACGGAAGCGTCGAGAGCCTTTTGCAAAGCAATGCACGTGCTTATGTGCTGATGAACCTTGAGCCTCTGATGGATTTACCTAACCCACAGCAAACCCGTGCAGCACTGACAAAGGCGGATACGGTGATTGCTCTCAGTGCATTTACGAGCCCTGATTTATTAAAGTTAGCCGATGTTATCTTGCCCATCACTCCATATACCGAGGCCGTGGGTACTTATATAAATATGGCAGCTCAGGTACAGACCATTCAACCTGCTGTTCGTCCCTTGGCTGACGCAAGACCTGCTTGGAAAGTATTGCGAGCAATGGGTAGTCTGTTGAACTTAGATGGATTCTTATACAACGTACCCGAGGAGGTTCTTGCAGATGCTTTAGCAAAACCCCTTGAGCATTCCTTAAGTAATTCGTTTACAGCAAACGTGCAGATTCTGAACAAGAACATCCTATCGGGGTCGATTCAGCGTCTAGCCGATCAAGCCATTTATGCAAGCGATGTAATCGTACGTCGTGCACCATCTTTGCAACTCACGCGAGACGCCAAGATGGCGAATCAAATTGGCATGGGTGAGGATTTGTTTGAGCAGTTAGGTTTAAAGGAAGGTGACTTGGTTACAGTGAGTCAAGAAGGAAAGACCCTTGAGGCGCCTGTTACCCTGCAACCTGGATTAGCAAGTGGCATAGTGCGCATCGCGGTTGGAACTTGGATGAGCACTCAGCTCGGTTCTATGTTCGGAGAAATCACTATTGCTAAAGTGGCGGTCACCGCTTAAAGATTCTCATGACAGATCTTTTGAACACCATCACAACTCAAGGCGCAGAGCTCTTTGGTCCCACATGGCCATTGGTGTGGACCTTGGTTAAGATCGTGGTGATTGTTCTGCCGATGTTTGCTGCGGTTGCATATCTCACTCTCTGGGAGCGCAAGTTAATCGGCTGGATGCATATTCGCTTAGGCCCTAATCGTGTTGGCCCCCTAGGCTTATTGCAACCAATCGCCGATGCCTTAAAGCTCTTAATGAAGGAGATTATTTCTCCGGCGCGTGCGAGTCATACCTTGTACATCATTGCACCATTGATGGTTCTTACCCCAGCATTAGCTGCTTGGGCGGTAATGCCATTTCAGGCGGAGCTTGTGCTAGCCGATGTGAATGCTGGTTTGCTCTACATCATGGCCATTACCTCGGTCGGTGTTTATGGCGTGATCTTAGCGGGCTGGGCATCTAACTCGAAGTATCCATTCCTCGGTGCGATGCGTGCCTCAGCGCAGATGATCTCCTATGAGATTGCAATGGGTTTTGCTCTAGTGTCCGTATTGATGGTTGCAGGTTCGCTTAATTTAAGCAATATCGTTCGTTCCCAAGAGGTCGGATACTTCGCTAGCATGGGACTCAATTTCCTTTCATGGAACTGGTTACCACTATTGCCCATGTTTGTGATTTATTTCATATCAGGCGTTGCTGAAACCAATCGTCATCCCTTTGACGTGGTGGAAGGGGAGTCCGAGATTGTTGCAGGCCATATGGTGGAGTACTCGGGTATGGCATTTGCGCTTTTCTTCTTGGCCGAATACGCCAATATGATTTTGATTGCTGCCTTAGCAGCAACGATGTTCTTGGGCGGTTGGTTACCCATCCTTGATCTACCGGTCTTACGCGATATCCCAGGCTTCTTCTGGCTATTTGCCAAAACCTTTTTCTTGCTCTCTTGTTTTATTTGGTTGCGTGCCACCTTGCCACGTTACCGCTATGACCAAATTATGCGTTTAGGCTGGAAAGTCTTTATCCCCTTGACAGTATTTTGGGTTCTTTTGGTTGGGGCTTGGATTTTGTCCCCATGGAATATCTGGAGCTAAGCGATGATGTTTAAACGAATCTCCCAGTTCTTAGATAGCTTGATGCTAAAAGACGTACTGACTGGCATGTCGATTACCGGCCGTTACTTATTTAAGCGGAAGATCACCGTCCAATACCCTGAAGAAAAGACTCCTTTGTCTCCTCGTTTTCGTGGGCTTCATGCATTGCGTCGCTATCCCAATGGGGAAGAGCGCTGTATTGCTTGCAAACTATGTGAAGCGGTGTGTCCTGCCTTGGCTATTTCGATTGAGTCGGATCAGCGTGAGGATGGTACGCGCAGAACAACGCGTTACGACATTGATCTGACAAAATGTATCTTCTGCGGTTTCTGTGAAGAGGCTTGCCCAGTCGACGCCATTGTTGAAACCAATATCTTTGAATATTTTGGCGATAAACGCGGCGATTTGTATTTCACCAAAGAGATGTTATTGGCCGTCGGTGATGAATATGAAAAACAAATTGCTGCAAATCGTGAGGCCGATGCACCGTATCGTTAATTAATTTATGAATTTTGATCCATCCACTCTTTTTGCTGTTTTCTTTTACGCCTTTGCTGGTTTGCTGGTCATAGCTGCATTGCGTGTGGTGACTGTACCCAACCCAGTCCATGCCGCTTTGTTTCTCGTACTCGCATTTTTTAGTGCATCGGGTATTTGGATGTTGCTCAAGGCGGAGTTCTTAAGTTTAATTCTGATCTTGGTGTATGTGGGTGCCGTGATGGTGCTGTTTTTGTTTGTGGTGATGATGCTCGATCTTGATTTAGCCCACCTACGACGAGACTTTAAAAAATACCTCCCTCTGGCAATGCTTATTGGTGTGGTCATCATCCTCGAGTTATCGATTGTCTTGATTCGAGGATTTATTGGCACCACTTCACCCGTCAATATCCTCCCCGAAGTGATCTCTGCTAACAACACTCAGGCCCTTGGCTATCTAATGTTTACCGATTACCTCTATGCCTTTGAGATCGCTGGAATCATTCTCTTGGTGGCAATTATTGCTGCGGTTGCATTGACCTTGCGTAAGCGTAAGGATGTGAAGGGACAAAACATTGCTGATCAAGTGGCAGTGAAGGCAAAAGACCGGATGCGGATTGTCTCGATGGATTCTAGTAATGAGGCCAAGCAGGATCGCAAGTCGAAATCGCCTGAGGGCAAGATTTAATCATGACCATCACACTCGCTCATTATCTTGTTCTTGGTGCCATCCTGTTTGCGATTAGCGTGGTTGGTATCTTTTTAAATCGTCGCAATGTGATTATTCTGTTGATGGCCATCGAACTCATGTTGCTCGCTGTCAATATGAACTTTGTAGCCTTCTCCCATTACTTAGGGGATATGGCAGGGCAAGTATTTGTGTTCTTCATTCTGACCGTGGCTGCGGCAGAAGCTGCGATTGGTTTAGCCATTTTGGTGGCCCTCTTCCGTAAGGTCGACACTATTAATGCTGAAGATCTGGATCACCTTAAAGGTTAAACGCATGGCATCCTCCTTAACCGTCGCTCATCTCTGCGCAATACCGCTAGCCCCCCTCGTAGGTTCGGCCATGGCTGGTTTATTGGGAACTCGATTCTTTGGAAATCGGATTGGTCAGGTAGCTGCTCAGTCCTTGACAATTTTAGGGGTCACCATTGCCCTGATCTTGTCTTGCTGGGTCTTGTTTGAAGTCAACAACGGCTACTACTTTGATGGCAGCGTGTACACCTGGATGAAGTTAGGAGAGTTTAGTTTTGATATTGGCTTTCTGATTGATCCACTCACCGCAGTGATGATGGTGGTCGTGACCTTCGTGTCCTTAATGGTCCACATTTACACCATTGGCTATATGAAAGGTGAGGAGGGCTATAACCGCTTCTTTGCCTATATCTCTTTGTTTACCTTTGCCATGTTGATGTTGGTGATGAGCAACAATATGTTGCAGCTATTCTTTGGGTGGGAGGCGGTTGGTGTGGTCTCCTATCTCTTGATCGGTTTTTATTACGACCGACCCACCGCAATATTTGCCAATATGAAGGCTTTCTTGGTGAATCGGGTTGGTGACTTTGGCTTCATTTTAGGAATCGGTTTGTTGTTGGCCGCCACCGGTTCCATGAACTACGCCGATATCTTTGCCCAAAACACCGTGTTGGCTGCACAAACAGTACCTGGAACCAATTGGAACTTAGTAACCGCAGCTTGCATTTGCTTATTCATTGGTGCGATGGGTAAATCAGCCCAGTTCCCCTTGCACGTTTGGTTGCCTGACTCAATGGAAGGCCCAACCCCCATCTCTGCCTTGATCCACGCTGCCACGATGGTGACCGCTGGTATTTTTATGGTGACCAGAATGTCACCGCTCTTTGAGTTGTCTGATGTTGCCTTGAGTTTTATCTTGGTTGTGGGTTCAATCACGGCACTTTTCATGGGCTTTCTTGGAATTGTGCAGACTGATATTAAAAGGGTGGTGGCATATTCCACACTTTCGCAGTTAGGTTATATGACCGTTGCTCTGGGTGTATCAGCGTATCCAATCGCTATATTCCATTTAATGACCCATGCATTCTTTAAGGCTTTATTGTTCTTAGGGGCGGGTAGTGTCATTATTGGCATGCATCACGAGCAAGACATGCGCAAGATGGGCGGTTTATGGAAGTACATGCCGATTAGTTGTCTGATGATGTTATTAGGATCGTTGGCACTCATTGGTACTCCATTCTTCTCCGGTTTTTATTCTAAAGACTCCATTATTGAAGCGGTCGCGGCTAGTACTATTCCGGGTTCAGGCTTTGCTTACTTTGCAGTCATGATGAGTGTTTTTGTGACCGCTTTGTATTCCTTCCGTCTTTATTTCTATGTATTTCATGGCAAAGAGCGTTTTGGGCATGATGATCATGGCCACCATGATGCGCATGGCGATCATCACGGCCTGGCCCCCGGCGAGAAGCCGCATGAGTCACCTTGGGTAATTACCTTGCCATTGATTGCGTTGGCAATCCCATCGGTCTTCATTGGGTATTACACCATTGATCCAATGCTCTTCGGCACTTTCTTTGGAGATGCAATTTTTGTGGATGCTGCTAAGCATTCGGCGATGGCAAGTTTGGCATCTCATTTTCATGGCCCAGTTGCGATGGCCTTGCATGGCTTTATAACCCCAGTATTTTTACTGTTGGTGCTTGGCGTTCTGGTAGCTGCTGTCTGCTACTTATGGGCAACCTCATTGCCCCAGAAGATTGCGAAGACCTTTGCCCCCATTAAAACTCTCTTAGATAACAAATACTATTTAGATGATCTCAATCAGTGGGTATTTGCTAAAGGTGCTTTATTGATTGGCGGTGGTTTGTGGAAGCAGGGCGATCAACGGGTCATTGATGGTTGGCTGGTGAACGGTAGTGCCCATTTAGTAGGCAAGTTCTCCGGTGTGATTCGGCAATTGCAATCGGGTTATTTATATCACTATGCCTTTGCCATGATCATGGGCTTAGTTAGCTTGCTAGCTTGGATTTTGTATACCCATATTTATATTGCCTATTAAGCTTAAGCCCCGCTCATGATACTTTCTTACGCTATTTGGATTCCGATTGTTTTTGGTCTGATCATTTTGATCTACGGCTCAGAGCGTCCATCGGCTGGCATTCGTTACCTTGCATTATTTGGCGCTGTTTTTGGCTTCATCGCCACATTACCCCTCATTAGCAACTTTGATCTTGCTAATCCGGGGATGCAGTTTGTGGAGAAGATCAGTTGGATTCCGCGCTATGACATTAACTATTACTTGGGTGTTGATGGCATCTCCGTTTGGTTTGTGGTTTTGACCGCCTTCATTAATATTTTTGTGGTGATTGCTGCTTGGGAAGTGATTACTGAGAAGGTATCGCAGTATTACGCCGCCTTTATGATTCTGTCTGGCCTGATGATTGGTGTGTTCTCTGCACTCGATGGTTTGCTCTTCTACATCTTCTTTGAAGCCACTCTAATCCCGATGTACATCATTATTGGTGTGTGGGGAGGGCAGAACCGGATTTATGCAGCCTTTAAGTTCTTCCTCTACACCTTGCTGGGCTCATTACTCGCCTTAATTGCTCTGCTGTATTTGTATAACCTCAGCAATACCTTTGATATTTTGGCTTGGCATCATACAAAATTGGATATTGTGGAGCAGGTACTCCTCTTTATTGCTTTCTTCATGGCCTTTGCGGTCAAGGTGCCCATGTGGCCATTGCACACCTGGTTGCCGGATGTGCACGTTGAGGCACCTACAGGCGGCTCGGTGGTTTTGGCGGCCATTATGTTGAAGCTCGGTGCATATGGATTCTTACGGTTTTCTTTACCGATTACACCCGATGCTAGCCAATATTTAGCACCTTTCATCATCTTCTTGTCTTTGGTAGCAGTGATTTATGTTGGTTTAGTGGCCCTCGTTCAGCAGGATATGAAAAAACTAGTGGCGTATTCATCAATCGCCCATATGGGTTTTGTGACCCTTGGTTTTTTCATCTTCAGTCCCTTAGGAATAGAGGGCGGCATTATTCAGATGATTTCTCATGGTTTTGTATCGGGTGCGATGTTCTTAGCCATCGGCGTTCTTTATGATCGTATGCACACTCGCCAGATTGCCGATTATGGTGGTGTGGTTCATCGGATGCCGAAGTTTTCTGCCTTCATGGTACTCATGGCGATGGCTAACTGTGGCTTACCCGCAACCTCTGGATTTGTGGGGGAGTTTATGGTGATCTTGGCTGCGGTTGATTACGATTTCATGATCGGACTTTTATCAGCAACGGCCCTGATTCTGGGTGCCGCATATTCCCTTTGGATGGTTAAGCGCGTGATCTTCGGTGCTGTTGCCAATGATCATGTTGCGCAACTGGAGGACCTCAATAGTCGAGAGTTCTTTATGTTTATGGTGCTTTCGATCTGCGTGATTGGCATGGGCGTCTATCCAAAACCATTTACTGACATTATTCATCCGGCGGTTATGCAGCTCTTAGAGCATGTCGCTATTAGTAAACTCTGAGTAAAGAAATCGTATGGACTCCTTTGACCTAATCGCTATTACTCCAGAACTCGTTTTAATCACGATTGGTTGCTTACTGCTAGTGACCAGTGCCTTTGTTAAGGAAGAAAAGGCTGATGCTGAACAGGATGTCTTTCATGCTCCTAGAGCGGCATCCTATGTGTACTCGGTGGCTTGTCTTCTCTTAATCGGTTTGGGCGCTACATTCATTACACGGATTGCTGATCTACCTTACCTTGCAATGGCTGGCTTATTCCAGTCCGACCCGATTGCAAATTTGTTGAAGGTAGGGTGCTGCTTTGCCCTGCTGATCAGCCTGATTTACTCCAAGCAGTATTTGATTGATCGCGGCTTGTTTAGACCAGACTTCATCGTTCTTACTCTATTTGCTCTATTAGGCCAGCTTGTCTTAATCTCTGCTGCTAATTTACTCACCCTATACCTCGGTCTTGAGTTGATGGCACTTTCAACCTATGGATTGGTGGCAATGCGCCATTCCAGTGGCCTCTCCTCGGAAGCAGCTATTAAGTATTTTGTTTTGGGTGCATTAGCATCGGGATTCTTGCTCTACGGTATGTCGATGATCTATGGTGTAACCGGGTCACTAGATTTACTCGAGATCCTCCGGCTCTTGCTTGACCCTAGAATTAATCATTTAGTGATGGCATTTGGGCTAGTGTTCATTGTGGCTGGTTTAGCCTTCAAGTTTGGGGTGGTGCCATTTCATATGTGGGTACCCGATGTCTATCAAGGCGCCCCCACCGCAGTGACCTTATTAATTGCAGGAGCTCCAAAGCTTGCTGCGTTTGCCTTGCTCTTCCGCTTGCTCATAAATGCTTTATTGCCCTTGATATCAGACTGGCAGCCCATGCTCTTGATCTTGGCAGTCCTCTCTTTAGTACTTGGTAATGTCACAGCGATTGCGCAAACTAATCTCAAGCGGATGTTGGCCTACTCGGCCATTGCACAAATGGGTTTTGTATTACTGGGCATGTTGTCAGTCTTTGATGATCATGCTTACAGCGCTTCGATGTTCTATGCGATTACTTACGTAATGACCACTTTGGGTACCTTCGGGTTCTTAATGGTTCTCTCGCGCAAGGGGTATGACTGTGAGACCTTGGATGGCCTCAAGGGCCTCAATCGTAAGCATCCTTGGTATGCCTTTATCGGTCTGATTATGATGTTCTCATTAGCCGGTATTCCGCCAACCGTTGGTTTTGCTGCCAAACTCTCGGTCTTAGAAGCCCTAGTAGATGCTGATTTCATAGCACTGGCTGTGATTGCGGTGATTGCTTCCTTAATCGGCGCCTTTTACTATCTGCGCGTTGTCAAGGTGATGTATTTTGACGAGCCTGTTCATGAGCATGCTGTAAGCGGCTCTACTTTTGCCAAGGGTTTGCTTGGTATTAATGGCTTGATGGTTCTAATTTTAGGAATATTCCCAGCTGGACTCATGAGTCTGTGCTTGAATGCGATGCGTAGCACTCTCATTGGTTCTTAAGCGCAACTAGAACATGAGCGAGAAATCCTTCCGAGACCTCGCTCATGATGATGAGCATCTTGCTGAGAAAAAAATTTCAGGGGAGGGTGTCTATGACGGCATCTTCCTCAAAATGAAGCGCGATACCGTTGCATTACCCGATGGTCAATATGCTGTGCGTGAATATCTGGAGCACCCTGGGGCAGTTGCGATCCTAGCCATCTTGGATGATGGTCGTATTTTATTGGAGCGTCAGTACCGTTATCCCATTGCCCAAGCAGTGATTGAGATCCCTGCTGGAAAACTCAATACTGGTGAAGATCCACTATTGTGTGCGCAACGCGAGTTGCAAGAGGAAACCGGTTACACCGCAAAGCATTGGAGTAAGATTCGTCGGATTCATCCGGTAATTTCGTATTCCACGGAGTTTATTGATATCTATTTAGCCGAAGGCTTAAGCCCAGGACCAGCTCTCTTAGACGATGAAGAGTTTTTAGATGTCTTTGCGGCCCCACTCGAAGAGCTCTTGAATTGGGTGGAAACGGGCAAGATTACAGACGTCAAGACCATCATATCGACCTATTGGCTTGAGCGCAGACGTTCTCGATCAAGCGCTTAAGTCATAAAGCATTAAAATATCAAGATCTATAAAAATACTATTCCACTCTTGAATTCAGGCTTCCAGGCCCCCATCTAATCCCATGAAAGTTTATAACTTAGCGTGTCTTCATGAACATCATTTTGAAGGCTGGTTTTCCTCTGAAGCGGATTTCTTGAGCCAGCAATCAGGAGGAAGCTTATGCTGCCCCATTTGCGATACTGCTGAGGTTCGGCGTTTACCATCTGCTCCGCATATTGGGGGTAGGGCCCTTCAAGAACAATCACAACCCGCGTCAACTGTATCGGAGCCTGCTCAAACCATTGCTTTATCCAATTCTGATCACGGCCAACTGGAGAAGCAGATCCAAGCTACATTCATGAAGGCTATGCGTGATCTCGTTAATAAATCAGAGGATGTTGGCTCATCCTTTGCAGAAGAGGCCAGAAAGATCCATTACAAGGAAACTCCCGAGCGCAGTATTCGGGGGCAGACTAGTACCGATGAGGTAAGTGCCTTGCGCGAGGAGGGGATTGATGTCCTTGCCCTCCCAAAAATTCCACTTCTTAAAAATACTTTGCAATAATTCGTATTTGATCATTCATTTACTAGGAAGGCTCGATGGAAGAGCTTAGTTTTTGGGTAGGAATTATTGCTTCTGCAGCGTTTGCAATCACAGGCGGACTAGCAATTTTAGAGCGAGGCGTTGATCTTTTTGGCGTTCTGGTCTTAGGTATTATCACTGCGATTGGCGGCGGAGCCATGCGGGATGTGATTATGGGAGTGCCGGTCTTTTGGACCGATGCGCCCATTTATATTTTGGTTGCAGCAATCGCTAGTATTTTGACCTTCTATGCAGAGTCGACACTTCACAACCTCAGATTTACAAAGCCATCCTCTATATTGACGGTCTAGGCGCTGCCTTATTTGCGATCCAGGGAGCAGACAAGGCCTGGCATTATGATTTTGGTGGTTCTGCAGCAGCAATCATCTTAGGACTAGTGACCGCAATTGGAGGAGGATTGATCCGAGATGTATTAGCTGGTCGCAAAACCTTACTAATGTCCTATGAGCTGTATGCAATCCCCGTATCGCTCGGTTGCATGCTCTACGTCTTACTCTTAAATTATTTCCCGGAATATGCAATACCAGGATCCATTACTTGCATCTTGCTAATCTTTTTCTTTCGATCAGCAGCGATCTACTGGAACCTGACAGTTCCAGCGATGTTTATCTCACGCAAGAATTAGTATCAAACCTGAATTACTTCGAGGTCGGCATAACAAACTCAGCGCCTTTTGAGATGCTCTCGGGCCAACGCTGCATAACACTCTTTTGCTTGGTATAAAAGCGCACACCCTCTTTACCATAGGCGTGGGTATCCCCAAATAGGGAACGCTTCCAACCACCAAACCCATGCCAAGCCATCGGTACCGGTATCGGAACATTAATGCCGACCATGCCAACTTGTACTCGGCGGGCAAACTCGCGAGCAATATTGCCGTCACTCGTAAAGCAGGCAACACCATTACCAAACTCATGCGCATTTACGAGCTCAAGTGCTTCACTGAAGTTTGGCACGCGCACACAGGAGAGCACGGGTCCAAAGATCTCTTCTTTGTAAATGGTCATATCAGGAGTAACGGCATCAAAAAGAGTGCCGCCTAACCAGAAACCTTGATCCAAGCCGGGAACCTTCAGCCCACGGCCGTCCACCAATAGTTTGGCGCCTCCCGCAACTCCCTTTTCAATGTAGCCTGTGATGCGATCGAGGGCTGCACGTGTGACGATGGGGCCCATTTCCGCGTCTAACTCAAGACCATTCTTTACTTTCAGTGTTTTAGTGCGCTCAATCAGTTTGGAAATGACCTTATCAGCCGCATCGCCGACCAAAACAGCGACCGAGATGGCCATGCAACGCTCGCCAGCGGAACCGTAAGCTGCGCCCACTAAGGCATCTACTGCTTTATCGATATCGGCATCGGGCATGACCACCATATGATTCTTGGCGCCACCTAAGGCCTGCACCCGTTTACCAAAATGAGCACCACGCTCATAAATGTAATTAGCAATCGGGGTAGAACCCACAAAGCTAATCGCTTTGACATCGGGATGCTCAATCAATGCATCTACAGCCTCTTTATCGCCTTGTACTACATTAAATATGCCATCTGGCAATCCGGCCTCTTTCAGGAGGCGCGCAAGCAACAATGAGGCAGAAGGATCGGTAGGGCTTGGTTTGAGGATGAAGGTATTGCCACAGGCAATTGCCACCGGGAACATCCACATGGGAACCATCACCGGAAAGTTAAAGGGAGTGATGCCTGCTACAACACCTAAAGGTTGACGCATGACCCAGTTATCAATGTCGGTTGAAACCTGCTCGGTATAGTCGCCTTTTAAGAGCTCTGGAATAGCAGTTGCAAATTCGAGGATCTCAATGCCGCGGGTAACCTCGCCCTGAGCATCGGTAAATACTTTGCCATGCTCCGCAGTAATGATGGCAGCAAGCTCATCGCGATGACGGTTTAATAGATCCAGATATTTAAAGAGAATGCGCGCACGGCGTAGCGGTGAAGTATTGGCCCATGCAGGAAAGGCTGCTTGTGCTGCAGCGACTGCTTTACCCACGTCAGCTTTGCTCGCTAAGGCAACGCGCCGAGCCACAGAGCCTTTGGCAGGGTTGTAGACATCGGCAAAACGGGTGCCTTGGGGCAAGACAACGTGGCCCCCGATGTAATGCGCAATATCTTCTTTAATTTCAAAGGCTTGGGGAGCGTTCATGGTTTTCGAGTCTCTAAATTTTTTGTATTTGGCTGGTCGAATTAAAGCCAAATCGGGTGGATGGAATCAGTTGGTATCATTTTAATCCTTTCAACCAATTTTGGTCATTTGCGCCATGAGTCTTCTTTTCTCGGAATACCAACTCCAATCCCCACAGGGTCCGCTACGATTACCCAATCGAGTTGTTGTGGCCCCGATGTGCCAGTACTCAGCTCATGAAGGTGAGGCAAGTGATTGGCATTTAATGCATTGGGGTAATTTGCTGAATAGTGGCGCTGGACTCTTCATGATCGAAGCTACTGCAGTAAGCCCTGCAGGCCGAATTACGCCATACTGTTTGGGATTGTGGAATCAAAAAACCCAGACTGCATTAGAAGATAAATTAGTGCGTGCACGTAAATTGGCACCAAAGACCCTAATCATTATTCAGTTGGCACACGCTGGACGCAAGGCCTCAAGTGCAGCCCCGTGGCAAGGGGGTCAGATCCTACCATCTGAGAATGGTGGTTGGGAGACCCAAGCGCCATCAGCGATACCGCAGCTGGAGGGTGAGCGCAAGCCCCATGAACTCAGCACAGCAGAAATGCAAGCCATTATTCAGAACTTTGTGGAGTCGGCCCAACGAGCCAAGGCCATTGGGATTGACGGCATCGAGCTGCATGCAGCTCATGGCTACCTCTTGCATCAGTTCATATCCCCCATTGCGAATCAACGGCAGGATCAATATGGTGGCTCCTTAGAAAACCGCATACGTTTTGTACTTGAACTATTTTCAGCGGTGCGTAAAGAGTGGTGTGGGGTCTTGGGAGTTCGGCTTTCGGCATCCGATTGGCTTGAGCATGGCTGGAGTCTTCCTGACTCCGTTGAGCTCACACTCAGATTAAAGCAATTAGGCTGTGATTACATTCATGTGTCATCGGGAGGTATTTCTCCTAAACAGCAAATCAAGCTGGGGCCTAACTATCAAGTGCCATTTGCAAAAGAGATTAAACAAAAAACTGGGATGACCACGATGGCCGTTGGCTTAATTACCGAACCGCTTCAAGCAGAGGAGATCTTGCAAAATCAGGAGGCAGATTTAATTGCTTTAGCCCGAGCCTTTTTATACAAACCCCGCTGGGGCTGGGAGGCTGCGGCTGCATTACAGGGACATGTATCTGCTAGCCCACAATACTGGCGCTGCCTACCGCGTGAGGCACAGGCGGTATTTGCCGACGTCAAAATGGGACAGCGTTAAGATATTTTTATAATGAAGAACATAATTTTTTGGAGACGATTCATGCAAACACTTAAACATCAATTAATGCTGGCTTTATCAGCTCTTGCACTAGCGCTAACTGGCACCTTACACGCCCAAACCTTTCCAGATCGCCCCATTACGATCGTTGTTCCTGTTCCTCCCGGAGGATTGGTGGATGCATCGGCTCGCTTACTAACAGAACCTCTTAATCGCGTGACTGGGCAATCGATCATCATTGATAACCGCCAAGGTGCAAGCGGTAATATTGCCTACCAATACGTGGCAAAGAGTAAGCCTGATGGCTATACCTTGTTAGCCTCTTACTCGGGTTACCACGCCGCCAATCCCTTGCTGATGGATAAATTAAACTGGGATCCGTTTAAGGATTTCACACCGATTGCATTGCTAACAGTTGCTATGAATGTCATTGCAGTTCATCCATCGGTCCCAGCCAATACTCTCAAAGAGTTTATTGCCTATGTAAAAGCCAACCCAGGTAAGTTAAATTATGCCTCGCAGGGCAACGGTTCGGTATCGCATATTGGTACGGAGATCTTTGAGCAAGCTACTGGTATTAAATTGACGCATGTTCCCTACAAGGGATCAGGCCAAGCGATCCAAGATGTTTTGGCAGGTCAGGTTCAGGTTTTTATTACAACCCCACCTTCCGTGATGGGTCATGTGCAAACAGGTAGATTAAAAGCAATGGCCGTTACGGGTAAAACACGTCACCCCATGATGCCCAATGTGCCAACCGTCGCTGAAGCGGGTCTACCGGGTTTTGAGCTGGAATCTTGGGTTGCTTTGTATGCCCCCGCTGGAACACCTGCGACGATCGTGAACAAATTAACGCAGGATGTTAAAAAGGCGCTAGAGCTTCCTGAAGCCAAGCAACGAGGGGATGCAGCAGGCATTGAGGTGCGCTATCTCAATCCACAGGCTACAGACGCTTTACTGAAGAAAGAGATTGCACTAATGCAAAAAGCGATTAAATCGGCCAATATTAAACTTGATTGAGCGCTAGCGGATCTGATAAGTTTTGCGCCAAGGCGCACGCCACACTGAGTAGTAGGCGATCACGTCTTGGACCAGCCACCAAGGTTACGCCCACCGGTAAACCCTGAGGGCCAGTTGTTACAGTTAAGTTGATACAGGGCAAACCCATTAAGGTCCAGCCGCGACTAAAAATGGGATCCCCAGTTTGATTTAGGGTGTTTGGTGCTTCTCCAGTAGCACTGGGCGCAATCAGAATATCGAATTGATCCTCAAATGCTTGGCAGAGGTCTGCGCCGGCTCGCCATGCTTGGTTTAAGGCATCGCTGTATTGCTGATACTGAATCTGATCACCGCGTTGAATAATGGTTTGAAGGATTGTGCTAATTTGGTCGAGATGATTGAGTTTCTCAAAGGTAAAACTCTTGGCCATCTCAAACAACATAATCGTTGTTTGGATCTCAGTTATAGTTGCACAAGAGGGCGGTAGGGTAATCTCAGGAACACCATCTTTTGCAAAGGGCTTGGTAGCAAAACTAGCTAAGGAAAGGGCGGCCATGGTTTCTTGCTGGGCCATGGCAAAGTCAGATGTTTTACAAATCCCAATGCGAACCTTATGCTCGAGTGGATCAATCTTGGCAAGATCATGATCGGCAGACATCGCAGCAACTGCGAGCGCTACATCTGAAACCGTGCGGCCGAATGCACCAAGTGTATCTAGAGACACCGATAAGCTCTTGACCCCGCCAGTACTAATCTTGCCGTAACTGGGTTTGTAGCCAACCACACCACAATAACTCGCCGGCCGAATTATCGATGCAGCAGTTTGACTGCCTGTTGCGAGTGGGATCATGCAGTCCGCTACGGCCGCTGCTGAGCCACTCGAAGATCCTCCAGGGGTGTGATTCAAATTGCGGGGGTTACACGTTGGACCAGGCTTAAAACTCGCAAATTCTGTTGTTACTGTTTTACCTAGAATGATGGCACCTGCTTCGCGCATTAGCGATACTGAGACCGCATCACACACCGGATGATTATTGCCATAAATCGGTGATCCATAGTAGGTAGGTAGGTCATGAGTATCAAACAGATCTTTGACTCCAATGGGTAGACCATGGAGTATCCCTTGCACGGCCCCACGGTCAAGCTCCTGGGCAGTGCGGATAGCATGTTTTTTACCGAGACTAACCCATGCATGCACGTGTGATTCGCGGACACCAATTTGGTTGAGACAGTCTAGCAGCAAGTGCTCCGCCTTAATCTCCCGTTGAGCAAGTGCTTTGGCTGCTTGGCTGGCACTGAGATTAGCTAGATTCTTCAAAGAATGAACTCCTCTTTTAGA
>Ga0214921_10003032_pt1 | contig 26392 bp, 23 predicted proteins | sample LL1505_MetaG_FD_177992 | JGI IMG/M metagenome (GOLD analysis project Ga0214921, IMG submission 177992) | Freshwater microbial communities from Lake Lanier, Atlanta, Georgia, United States - LL-1505 | ecosystem: Environmental > Aquatic > Freshwater > Lake | place: USA: Georgia | collected... | reverse complement strand
TTGGAAAGATTATATTGAATTAAATGAAGATTTAACTACTTTAATAACTACTGAAAAACAAGCTAAATCACATTATGAAATGCAAGGATATTTGGAAAATAGAATTTATTGTTACAAAAATATTCCTTCTGATTTTAATTGGAAAGATTATATTGAATTAAATGAAGATTTAACTACTTTAATAACTACTGAAAAACAAGCTAAATCACATTATGAAATGCAAGGATATTTGGAAAATAGAATTTATTGTTACAAAAATATTCCTTCTGATTTTAATTGGAAAGATTATATTGAATTAAATGAAGATTTAACTACTTTAATAACTACTGAAAAACAAGCTAAATCACATTATGAAATGCAAGGATATTTGGAAAATAGAATTTATTGTTACAAAAATATTCCTTCTGATTTTAATTGGAAAGATTATATTGAATTAAATAATTTAAATAAAATAACTACTGAAAAACAAGCTAAATCACATTATGAAAAGTATAATTTACAAACAAAATTATTATATAAACCAATTATTGTTTATAAAAATCAAAATAATTATATTATTGACAATTGTTTGTCAACATCATATTTACCAATTGAATTTGATTGGAATGCATATTTAACTATAAATAGTGATATTGGCAAAATTTATTCTACTGAAGAACAAGCTAAAGAGCATTACATAAAATATGGTTATTATGAAAAACGCATATATTGCTATCCAAATACAATTAATAGTTTAATATCATTATATCATAATGAAAATAGATTTAATTTAAATATTGATTTATTTTATTTGTCATCAGAACATTTAAAAATGTGTAAAGATAAAGAAAAATATATACAAACTGATTTAAAATCTTATTATGATATTAAAAATAAATTTAATTTAAATAATAATATTATAAATAATAATTATAACAGTTATGATAAAAATATTTTTATAAATGAAAATGAAATAGAACAAAACATAAATAGTATAAAAACACAAATAAATGAAATAGATTTAAATGTATATAATTCTTTTTTAGTAATATTTGATGCACCGGATGATATTTATGGAGGATGTAAAACTTTTATTAATACAATAATATATAAATATGGAAGCAAAAATAATTTTTTAATTGTTAAAAAAAATCATAAAAATAATAATGAAATTATAATAAATATTTCAAATAAATATTATATAAAAGAAAAATATAATGAATATAGTTTTTTTGATTTTTTAATTAACAATTTTAATAAAATAGAAAAAATATTTGTTAATCACTTTTTAAAATTTTCACATACATTCATTCAAAAAATATTAGCAATTAATAAAGAAAAAACATTAATAACCCACGATCAATTTCTATTTAATAATTTACAAAGTCCACATGATTTAATTGATATTTATTTAAATAATAATAATAAATCTAACTATATAAATTATTTTGATAATATAATTACTCAAAATGAACAAAATGTATATTTATTTAATAATTATTTAAATTTAAAAAATATAATAATATCTCCTTTGCCTGATTATATGAATTCTGATCAAATTATACATACGAATAATTCAAATACAGTAATATTAGTTATTGGTAATATTTCAGATGTTAAAGGTTCAGAGTTATTAAAATTAATAGTACATTATTATAGAAATCATAACATAAAGTTTATAGTATTAGGTGATGTGTATAATAAAGATAATAAATATAACATAGAAATATGTAAATATAAAAATATTTTAGAATTTAATGATTTACTTATTAAGTATAAACCTAATTTAATTTTAGAAACTTCTTTATGGCCTGAAACATGGTCATATACATTAACAATAAGTATGTTAACAAAATTACCCATTATTAGTTTAAAAAAACATTTTCCAGGTGTTATAGAAAATAGATTACAAAATTATTCTAATAGTTTTTATTTTAAAAATGTCAATGAATTAGCAAATAAGATTAAAAACTTAAAACAAAATTTTTTCTATACAGTAAAACCTGATATTTATTATAGTACATATTGTGATAATTATTTTAATTATAATAAAATTGATTCTAATATAGAGTTTAAATATTCTAATTTAAAAGATAATATTTTAAATAAAAATATTGTATTAATTACATCTAAAATATATGTATCAAACACTTCATATACATATTCAAATATAAGAAGTGTATATACACCTAAAGAAAGATTTAATCAAACATTATTAACTATACAAAGCATCAAAAAAAAAATCCCAAATACATTTATTTTATTATTTGATAACTCAATATTTTGCGAAGAAGAAAAAGTAATTTTAAATTCTAATGTTGATTTATTTTTAAATATACTTGATAATCCAATATTAAACTATTATACAAATTTATGTCAACATAAATTTATGGCAGATGCTATTCAACAAATTTATGCTTATTTATATTTTATTAAATATTTGGATATATCAAAAATAAAATATTTTTTTAAAATTTCAGGTAGATACGAATTAAATGATACATTTAAATATGAATTATATGATAATAATAATAATATCTTTAAAAAAAAAAGTGATGTTGTAGACAGAGATTATTATTATACTTCTTTTTTTAAAATTAATAGTAATTATTTAATAGAATACTTTGATAAATTGATTAATTTATATTATACAAATATTGAATATATAAATTTAGATTTAGAAGTAATATACCAAAAACTTTATTATAGTAATATGACTTTAATAAATAATTTAGGATTAACTGAAAGGATATCTGTTTGGAACGAAATAAATAATATTTAATTACATTAAACTAATAATATTTTATTATAAAATATTATTATGTCATATGAAATAAATTTAGATAATTTTAACTGGTTGGAATATATTGAATTAAATGAAGATTTAAAACATTTAAATTCCGAATCACATGCTAAATATCATTATGAAACACAAGGTTATTTTGAAAATCGTAAATATTGTTACAAAAATATTCCATTTGATTTTAATTGGAAAGAATATATTGAATTAAATGAAGATTTAAAACATTTAAATTCCGAATCACATGCTAAATATCATTATGAAACACAAGGATATTCTGAAAATCGTAAATATTGTTACAAAAGAATTCCGCCTGATTTTAATTGGAAAGAATATATTGAATTAAATGAAGATTTAAAACATTTAAATTCTGAATCTGAAGCTAAATATCATTATGCTATTCAAGGATATTCTGAAAATCGTAAATATTGTTACAAAAGAATTCCGCCTGATTTTAATTGGAAAGAATATATTGAATTAAATGAAGATTTAAAACATTTAAATTCCGAATCACATGCTAAATATCATTATGCTATTCAAGGATATTCTGAAAATCGTAAATATTGTTACAAAAATATTCCCTTTGATTTTAATTGGAAAGAATATATTGAATTAAATGAAGATTTAAAACATTTAAATTCTGAATCTGAAGCTAAATTACATTATGCTATTCAAGGATATTCTGAAAATCGTAAATATTGTTACAAAAATATTCCCTTTGATTTTAATTGGCAAGAATATATTTTAATACATAAAGATTTAAACCATTTAAATTCTGAATCTGAAGCTAAATATCATTATGCTGTTCAAGGTTATTTGGAAGAACGTGAATATTCTTTTATAAATTTAACAAATGAAAATAAAAATATAATAAATATGCCTTATATTAATATCAAATTAGATAAAACAATAACAGATGTAGATTATAAATATAATATTAATTCATGTATGAGTGAAACAGAATTATTAAAAACAAAATTATTTTATAAAAATAATGTGAATTTTTTAAAACATAAAATTGATCAAAGTTCAGTAAATTTTATTAATAATTTTATTTTAGTTGTTGACTTTTTTAATGGTGGTGGAGGAACTACATATTTTTTAAATCAAATAGTATCAAAATATAAATATCATCAAACTTTTATAATCGCAAGAAGTTATAAAGAAAATGAAATTCAGCTAAATATAAATGAAGAATATGATATAACAAATACTTATAATGTAGAACAATTTAATGAATTTTTAATTACTTATCAAAAAAATATACTTAAGGTATTTGTTAATCATACTCATTTGTATACACAACCATTATTAGATTGTATTTTTGATTTAAAAAAATATGATAAACAAATTATTGGAATTACACATGATTATTCATTATTGTTTGAAAAATGTCAACCATATTATTACGAAATTTTTAATAATTCAGGAACAGAATTAACCCCCAGCTATATAGATTGTAATAATTATGATTTAATAATAACACAAAATAAAATAAATTTATTGGTATTAAACAAATATTTTAAAAAAAAAATAGATGTGGTACCTTTACCTGATTTTACAAAATCAAAATCTAAAATAACTACATATAATACTAATATTGTTGTAGGAATTATAGGTAATATAATAGATATTAAAGGTCGTCGTGTATTAGAAAAAATAATTAATAATTATAAAATTACACATCAAGATAAGATTAAATTTGTTGTATTTGGACATACAAATATTAATTCATTTGAAAATTATTATTACTACAATAGTATAGAAGAATTAAATAATTTATTAATAACTCATTCGCCAAACATGTTATTAGAATTGTCTATTTGGCCTGAAACTTATTCATATACTTTAACGATGTATATGTTAACTAATTTACCAATAATATATTTAAATAAAAGATTTAATTCAGTAATACACAACAGATTATTAAATTATACTAATGCATACGGTTTTAATACATTAAAAGAATTACATGAGATTATTTTTAGAGTTAAACAAGATTATTTTTATACAATAAATGATAATATATATTATAATGAATATTGGGATAATTTATTTATTACTAATAAATCAAAAGCAAATATAAAAATAAATGATAAATTTAAATATAATGTAAAACCATACATGATATATTTTCCACAATTTCATAAAATAAAAGAAAATGATATTAATTTTTATACTGGTTATACAGATATTCAAAATTTATTTTTATTAAATACCTCAAAAAAAATAACTCAAAAATTTATAGAATCACCGTCAACCCAAGAATTAAATATATCATCTGTTAAAAATTATGATCTTACAAATACAGATATAATTAAAAAACAAATAGAAATAATTTCACATTACAATATTAGCGGATTTGCTATGTATTATTATTGGTTTACAACAAATACAATAACTAATGAAAATATGATAATGAACAAAGTTATTGATAGTTTTTTCAATAACAATATAAGTTTAAATGGGAAAAAAATATTTTTTATATGGGCAAATGAAAATTGGAGCGATAATAAGGCATTTGGAGATTCTGAAGAAAATCAAATAGAAAATGTATATGATAAACAATCTTTTAAAAAAAATTCTTTACATTTAATGAAATATTTTAAACACAACAATTATTTAAAAATAAATAACAAGCCAGTATTTTTTATATACCATCCTTGGATTTTAACTGAGAATCAACTTAGCCTTTTTAAAAATATATTAAATGAAGAATGTAAAAAGAATAAGTTTAATGGCATTCATTTTGTGTTAAATAATATAAATAGTAAATATCCTAATGAAAAATCATTTTATATAAATTTTAATTATAAAAAATCAGATTGTAGATATTATGATGAAAATAAAAAACAAATATATTTAGATTATAAAAATTATTTAAATAATTCCTTACACTTTTCTAAAAATATACAGACTATTTGTTTTAATTTTGATAATCGTGCAAGGTTAACATTACCAAATAATTTAAACAATTCTACAATATGTATTGAAAATACAGAGGTTGATAAAATATTTTTTATGAATAAAATATTAAATTTATATAAAGAAAATGAAGATGAAGAAACTATTGATAACATTTTATTAATTAATGCATTTAATGAATGGGGAGAAAAAATGATTTTTGAACCAAGTAATGAGTATGAATATTACAATTTAAATTTATTAACTGATTATTTAAAAAATTAAATTTATTTGTTAATATATATGAGTATAAAAATTAATAAACAACATTTAAATACATTACAATCAGATTTAAAATATTTTGGTGATTGGGTAAATAATATTGATAAATTAAAAGAAAAATTTATCAATTCTGAACCATTTGAAAATGTTGTTATAGACAATTTTTTAGAAGAAAATTATATTGAAAAATTATATAATACATTTCCAAATTCTTATGATAATTGGTACAAATATGAAAATCCTATTGAAGTTAAATATGCATATGATAATATTAATGAGCTTGATGAACCATTGAAAAATTATTTTTATTATTTATCTTCAAAAAAAATTATAGATTTATTTAAAAAAATTACTGGAATAGAAGATTTAGAATATGATGAATATTTACATGGTGCAGGATTGCATTGCCATCCAAGATATGGAAGACTTAATATACATTTAGATTATGAAAAACATCCTTATTCAGGAAAAGAGAGAAGAATAAATGTTATTTTATTTTTATCGAAGGATTGGAAAGAAGAATGGAATGGTAGTAATGAATTATGGAATGAAGATGTTAGTAAATGTATAAAACGCACAGATGTAAAGTTTAATAGAGCAATTATATTTAAAACAAACGATATTTCATGGCATGGAATATCACAAAAAATTATGTGTCCAAATAATATATTTCGTAAAAGTTTAGCTTATTATTATATTTCTCCATTAAATTCAATAAAATCACAAAGTAATTATCGTAAAAAAGCTAAATTTACAAAAACAAAATATGAAAAAATTGATAAAAATATGTTAGAATTATATAATATTAGATCAGAAAGACTTATTACAAATGAAGATTTAAAATTATATTTTCCAAATTGGACAATTACGGATTAATTATTGAATTTAATTCGTCTATACTAATTTCATGTATTTTATTTTTTAAATAAAAGTTAGGATAAGTATACATACATCTATCATCAAATACATAACACTTTTTAACATTCATTAAAGTATATTTATTTAATAATCCTGGAACTACTCCTGAATTAATAGCTATTATAACTTTTACTTTTGTGGATATTGCAGCTATATTTTTAATGGTTAAATTATCGTCCATTGTACATAAAATATTCTCATTTACTTTTGTTGTTGTTGCTACATTAAAAATTAAATTTATTTTTTGTATATAATTATCCCATTCAGCTTTATCATAATTATATTGTCCAGACATAGGTTGAGAATTAAGAATTAGTATTTGAATAGATTTATATTTAGGATCTAATTTTTTATACCTATCTAATAAATCTTTATCTTTATAATAAAATCTTTTAATTTTTATAGGCATATGTAATTTATTGTTTAAAAAATAATTAAAAAAGTTAATATAAAAATTATTATAAAATACACGACCATTTTGTCTTATTTTCATAATTTTTTCGCGCACTTTCGTAAAAGTATAATATAATTGTGGCGATTCTATCCAAAGTTGAATAGAATTTGATGGTTTGTTTTCAATCGAATTAATTATTATATTTTTACTACTATTAAATTCTTGTAATTGTTCAATATAAAATGGATTACAAAAATAATTGATAAGTATATTTTGTTTTTTAATATATTTTTTTATGTTGTAAAATAATATAAAATTAAATACATTATCACCTAAATGATATTCATTATGAATATTAATCACAGTATGGTTCATATATTTAATGTAATATTTTAGTTATTGATTTTTTATTTTATTAATAATTAATGTAGAACTTTTATTTTCTATGTAATTAAAAAATAATAATTTATTACAATATTCTGAACCGATTACATTTGTATTATTATAGTCTGATCCCTTTATTAAAATATTTGGTTGTATTAATTTTATTATATTTAAAGGAGTATCTTCATTAAAAATTATTATATAATCTATAAAATCAAAGAGAGATAATATATGTTTTCTCTCTTCTATTATATTTATAGGTCTTTCATTTCCTTTCAATCTTTTAATTGATTCATCTGAATTTAAACCAACAATTAATATATCTCCTTGTTTTTTTGCAAATTGTAATAATTTAATATGTGCTGAATGTAATATATCAAAACATCCATTAGTAAAAACTATATTTTTTAATTTTGATATATTTTTTATTTTTTCAATTTCATAATCATAAATAATTTTGTCTTCTTTTATACATAAACAATAATCTACTATTTCTTTGTTAATACAATAATTTCCTATTGTTTCAACACTTTTTCCTGCTATATAATTTGCTATTTTACAAGCTAAATACATATCTTTTTTTAATAAATATATATAAACTATTACAGATAATACAATATCACCTGCACCAGTAACATCTACTACATTTATTTTTTCATTATGTTTCACAATATTACAATTATCATTAACTACAATACCATTTTCTCCACATGTAAGAATAATGTTTTCACATTTAATATTTTCTTTAATAAATGTTATTATCTCTGATATATTTGTTTTATTACTTATTTCTTGACCTTCTTTTAAATTAGGTTTAAAACAAAAACAATTTTCATATTTCAAATAATTATTAATTTTGGGGTCAATAAAAGTATAAATATTGTTTTCATTAGAATATTTTATTATATTTTTTATTAATTGTGATTGAATCACCCCTTTATTATAATCTGATACAACTATTGCATGAATTTCTTTATTTTTTATATATTCTAATATTTTATAAGATAATTCGTCATCTATTTCATGTTTATCTTCAATATCATATCTTACTTGTATTTTATTGTTATGAAATATTCTATTTTTTTGTGTTGTTTTTCTTGTATTATCTATAAATAAATTATGTTTTATTTTTTTGTTATCTAATATATTTTTTATTTTTTGACCATATATATCATTACCAATAACAGATATTAGTTCTATATTTACATCTAAATTATGTAAATTTTGTGCTACATTTGCAGCACCTCCTAATATATACTCTTCTTTATAAATATCATGAATAGGTATATCCGCTTCAGGTGCAGTTCTTTCTATTTTTGAAAAATAATTAATATCTATCATTACATCCCCGAGTACTATTACATTCATTATACAATAAAGCACTAAAATAAAATATTTTAATCACCTTTCCACATCCTAAAACTATCTTCATCATAATGTTTTGTAGAAACTTCAAATACTTCACTATCTTCTAATGCTATTAATTGATGTGGTTCACCTCGTTCATTTGTAATTGTATCTCCTAAAACTAAATATTCTGTATGTGTAATTCCTTTATCAGTTTCAACCCAAATTAATATAAATTTACCTTTAGATACATACCATGTTTCTTTTTTTTGTAAATGATAATGCATAGAAAATTTTTTTCCTTTTTCAAAACATAACAATTTTCCACAATATTCATCATTATTTACAAAAATAATTTCTTGTCCCCATCCTTTTTTTACTATTTCAACAGGTGTCTTTTTAGTTTTTACAAGAGTATTGTCATTACTTTGAGAAGTCGGTAATGGTACTGGTAGTAATGTGTCGACATTAAATGACTTATCATCAATGTATACATCATAACACGGTTTATCCATTTTTAATACATCATATTTTATATTCCAATCTTGTAATTGGCGTGTAGTTAATTGTGTATGATCGGTGTTTGATGCTTTTCCTCGCGCTGTCCAAATTGTAATACTGTGTCCTAACTCTTTTAAAGAATTTACATAATCTATTCTCTCTTGTATGGGTATAGAATTTGCATAATCATTTCCTACTGTATAACAAAGAGTGTTATCTAAATCAAAATAATAGTTAATTGACATTTTATATTTTAAATATTCAATTCTTTAAATATATTTTATTTTAAAATTGAAATTAATTTTTATTTTTATTATATTTTATTAAACAGAACTATTACATTGACATAAATTAAATTAATTAAAATAATTTTAAAAATGATATTTTTTGTAACTACACGATTTACTGATGATACATGGCGAGAGAATTATAATTATCGTTTAAAATTAAGTGAAAATGATCAAAATAATGCAAATGAATGTATTTATGGATCTCCACAAGAAATGTCTCCAAAAATATTTGGAAACTCTATTGTCTTTGTAATTGAAATGAATAATACACAAAATAAAATAATTGGAATTGGTCTTATAAAAAATAAACCATTATTAAATAAATATTATAAAATATATAATGATTGTAATTATAATAGATATGTATACAAAAGTAGGTATCACATTGATAGAGAGAAATTAATCCAATATAATGAAAATTTAGTTAAATCATTAGATCATATTTTATTTAAAGAAAAAACGCATTTAAAAAGAGGTTGCGGATTCACAACAATACCAGAAAAATTAATAAAACATCCTATATGCAATAATTTAAATATAAAAAAAGAAATACAAAATATTTTTATTCGTGTTTTTAATAATTAAAAACAATATATATATTTAAAATAAATGACATCAATAGATACAAATATATCGAATTATTCTATTTCAGAATTAATGGCTATTGTAGGTATTACTGATGATCTAAATTATAAACAAGTTATGATAAACACAAATAAATTAATAAATAAGTTTAAATTAACTGACCCTACTTTATCTGTTTTTTTTAAAAGTGTTCAAAGTCAACTTTTACAATATTTACAAGGTTTAAATGATAACAAAAATGATAAAAATAAAGGCAAAATTATAGTTGAATCATTTAGTAATAATAATACATCTAATACTGCAATTTATCCTGCGGGTGAAAAACAAGTTGAAGATTGGTTTAAGAATGAATATTTAACTCAAAAAGATACAGTACAAACAAATAAAATAACTGATAGAAAACAGAAAGTTAGTTTTTTTGGTAACCAACATGTACCTATAAATAGAGAAGAATTAGGTATTTCAGATACTTATCAAGTTCCTGTAAAACAAGATTCTTTAAATCCAAACTTAAAAAATACTATTACAAGATTTGTTAACTTAGATAGTCAATTTAGACAATCTACAGGTGGCCTTGAATCTACTTCAACTGATTATACTTTAGATTTATCTGATTTATTAAAAGATGTTCTTAATTTGCGTGTTTATTCTTATCAAATTCCATATAATTGGTATGCAATTGATTCCGATTATGGCAATACTTGTTTTTGGATAACTATTTCAGATTTAAGTATTCCAATTTATATGTCTGAAGGAAATTATACACCTTCACAATTTCAGACGGAATTAAATACAGCTTTTTTAACTGCAGGATTTACATTTGATGCCACATCATATATTTCTGCAAATTCTCCTGTTGTTTATAATACATATAGTGGAATAATAACAATGTATTTATATGGCGGTGTATATACAGATTCTTCAACTGACCAAACATATACAATAGACGATACAACTATTATAACTTTTTTTGATTTTTCAGGTATCCTTCAATGTAACAATAATTGTTTAAGTAAATCTAGTCATTATTTAAATAATACATTAGGATGGTTAATGGGTTATCGTATGCCATATGTAAATGTTGAATATACAGGCAATAAAGCGACTGCTATTTTAGATGTTAATGGTCCCAAATATTTAATTCTTGTTCTAGATGATTATAACCAAAATCGTGTAAATAATAGTCTTGTTTCTATAACACAATTATCAAATACTTTAAAAATGCCCACTTATTATTCACAAGATTTACCTTATGTTTGTGTTACACCTTCTCAGCAAGGAAATAATTTATCACAATTAATATCAGAAAATACTGAACAAGCAAATGGATTACTTATTTCTTCAAAATATGAATCTGATTATACAAGTACACAATTTGTCCTTCCTAGTGCACCGAGAACATTAACACAATCTCAACTTTATACAATTAACCAAATCAATAAAAATAATAATAATAATACAAATTATTTATCGAAAGCCCCAACCAGTTCAGATATTTTAGCCATTATTCCCATTAAACCATCAGGTTATTCTACAGGATCTGTATTATATGAATATAGCGGTTCATTACAAGATAATGTTAGAACTTATTTTGGTCCTGTAAATATTGATAGAATGTGCGTAAAATTATTAGATGATAAAGGAAATATATTAAATTTACATGGTACAGATTGGTGTGTTACTTTAATTTGTGAGTGTCTTTATCAATATTAAAATATACATTATATATAATTACAATATGGAAATTATAAATAATATAATAAATATTTTAGGACAATATGCACCTATAATATTAATATTAATATCTATTTTTTTATTAAAAAATACAACCAATTTATTATTTTATTATATAATTGGTATTTTTATAAATACTTTATTAAATATAATTTTAAAAATTATTATTCAACAGCCAAGACCTAATGATGATTCTAAAATGGTCGATATTGCTTTAAAAAATGGAAAAAGATTTATTTTTAAAAATAATATTATTCCTTTTAATATTTTTGGAATGCCTTCAGGTCACTCACAATCTTCTTTTTTTTCAACAACCTTTATATTTCTCTCTTTAAAAAATATTAGGATTGTTTTTTTATATTTATTTTTGTCTTTTATAACTATATATCAAAGAGTTAAATATAATTATCATACAATTTTTCAGGTAATTGTTGGGGCTATAGTAGGTATTATTTTTGCATATATCATGTTTTATTTTTCTCAACAAAATATTAAAAGTATTTTAAAAGAAAAAGAGGATGATAATGCACCAATATAAATATTGTATTGTATAAAATTATAATATAAAATTATAATTATTGTTGTTTATTTTATGTTTTAATATATTATATGAAATTGTTTTTTTCAGAAGAAATATATGGAATAAAATGGGGTTATTTTGATTATATTGAAGATGATTTTATCATATTATTTTGTATTGTCAGTGTTAATCCTTTATCTGATGATCAAATAGATCAAGCTATAAAAGAATATAGTAATTTAAGTTATTCTGAAAAATATCAATATAGTAGTTATGTATATAAAAAATTTAATATAAGTTTGAATAATATAGATGTAGGGAAATATAATGATTTTATGTGGATAAAAGAAAACATTTAATATTTTGTATATTTATAATGTCTAAAAAATGCAATAAATATAAAAGCTTTTACCCCGATTTAACACCTGTTGTATATAGTTTTTCAACATATTCATCTTCAAGAAATACTTATACAGTTGTTAATGTTATAGGTAAAAATTTTTTACCTGATGGAACCACTGCTATACAATTTGGAAGTTACACTAATATACCTATTATCTATTATAGTTCATTTAATATATCTTTTGTTGTCCCCACACCACCATCTGCAAATACTTATCCTGAAACATATACCGTTTATGTAACATTAAATACTAATAGTAATTTTAGTCCTTTTTTACTATATTCTAATCCTGTAACATATACAATTACTTCATAGTATTTTTTATATAATATAATTTTTGTATATTATATAATTGTATTTATATAATATAAATGGGCGCTGGAATTTTACCTGCAACTATTCATAATGGAAAACTTTACTTTTTGTTTGGAAAAGAAAATAAATATGAAGATTCGGCACCTGGTTATTCTGATTTTGGAGGAGGAAAAGATAATTCTGAAACATATTTAGAAACTGCTATTCGTGAAGGTGCTGAAGAATTAACTGGATTTTTAGGTAATTATGCAGATATTAAAAAACTTTTAAAAAAATATGGAACATATAATATTGATTATAATACAAATAATAACTATCGTATGCATATTTTTCCTATATTATATGACCCTATGTTGCCTATTTATTATAATAATAATCAAAAATTTATACATGAAAAATTAGATCCTTCAATTATTAAAAGCACAAAAATATTTGAAAAAGCAGAAATTAAATGGATATGTGTAGATGACATTATAAAATTGCGTTCTAAATTTAGGTCTTATTTTCAAAATATTGTTGATATGATTTATACTAATAAAAATAATATTAAGCAATTTGTAGAAAAAAGTTTGAAAACAAATAGTAAAAATAAAACGAACAATAAAAAAACAAATAAAAATAAAACTATTAAAAGAACAAATAACTAAAATATTTATAAATAAAAAATATAATATATATAAATATTATATAGATAAATGAGTAATAGAGTAAATAAAACCAAAGAATATATTAAAATACAAGAATTATATGATGATATTCGTACTTATGGTGATAATATAGGTTTCGCTTTAGAACCAGGACAAATATATGAACCACCTAGTGTTAAAAAGTTATTAAATGATTATTTAACTGGCATTAAAAATCAGATTACACAACAAATAGTTGAAACTCCTAAAGTTAATTATATGTTAGGAATGTTAACTAACTTACTTGAAAATGTGAAATCTATAACTAAAACATGTCTTAAACAAGGTTTACAAAATATTCCTAAATCGATAGGTTATATAAAAAATGGTGTTATATATATTAAAGAAATTATTGAAACTGAAGTTGAAGAATATGCTACTAGTTACCAAAGTGCATGTGAACAAAAAATGTACGAGTCATCTCAATTATTTAGAGACATAACTAATCTCAATAATACATTATCTAGTATTGATCAAGACATCGAAACATTACTAAACATAATTAATGATGCTATTATAGATGATACTGAACCTTTAAACATGAAACAAATTTTGTCAGTGGATGATGATGATGTAAGCAGCATATTTTATTTTGCTTTTAATGGACAATTCCATGATGAAGTAATAGCAACAATACATCAAATGTATCATAAATACAAATCACTTTATGGAACGAGTAATCAAGAACGCACTCACATCTTTCCTAATACTGTGTCACAATATACTATAATTAAAAACATAATTAGTATATTTTATACAAAAAAAGAAGATTTTACTGATGTAACTAATTATTCTGATGTAAATTTTAAGGATGTATATTCATCCACTGTCGATTCTCTTTCAGAAGATGATCCGATATATAAAGCATATTATGCGTTACTCCAATATAGTAATCAGGAAAAACAACAAGAACTCGATCGTAATAAAGGCAAAGTACCGGGCCAATCTATGATGTTTGAAGGACCCGATGATGAAGATGATCCCGAATATGAACCTAGTGATGATTTTGATACAACTATTTCTAAATCCACTATGAAACCCAAATCTAGTTATAAAAGTTCTTCTTTAAGACCAATTAGAAAATTTAAAACATACTCATTAAGTACACCACCAGCTATTAATACACAAACTTATACGCCCGAACAAATACAAAACATTAAAGATACAAATCCAGAATTATATGATAGATTAACACATCCTAACAAATATCCTGCTGGAGGAAAATTAAAAAAAACTAAAAAAACTAAAAAATCAAAAAAAACAAAAAAAATAAGAAAAAATAAGAAAAATAAGAAATCTAAAAAGCGTCAACACAAATTATAATTATAATACTTTGACGCTTCTTCCATTTCAATATGTACAGCTGGTAAACTAGACCATTCTGAATACGCTTTTGATTTTGATGTAGGTCTTTCTAATTTTAATAATTCTTGTAATGCTTTCATTCTTCTCTCTAATGGAAACATTTTGATAGATATTTTTCGGGACAATTGTTTCCATCTCCATTCAAATTGTAGCGCCGATTTCCAATCAGGAAATCCTGATACATAACATGCACGCGTCCATACTTCACCCTGTTCAACCTTTATACTTGTGGCATGTGCACCCCCTTTGATTTCTTTATTATGTTGTCTAAGTCTTCTATCTAAATCAATTGTAGCACCCACATAAGTTGAATTATTTGAACATACTAATAAATAAACATAAAACATATGTTTATTTATTTTAATATTTATAATTTTATATTTTTATTTATAATTTTTATTATTTTATATTTTTATTTATAATTTTTATTATTTTATATTTTTATTATTTTATATTTTTATTTATTTTAATATTTATAATTTTATATTTTTATTTATTTTAATATTTATAATTTTATATTTTTATTTATAATTTTATATTTTTATTTATAATTTTTATTATTTTTATTATTTTTTGATTTTTTTGATTTTTTTTTATTTTTATTTTTATTTGTAAAATTTATATTTTGTTTTTTATTTTTATTTTTTGTATATTTTTTAATATTTTTTTTATTTTTTTTAATGCTTTTATTTTTGCCTCCAAAAGATAATGAATTTGAAAAAGGAAATTTTACAGATTGTTGGGTTGACCATTCACATATTGGGATATTTATTTGTGACGATGATTTTTTAGAACTACTTGATGATGACCTATCTATTTGTGTGTTTTGTGTTGGCGCATGCTGATTTGCAACTATAAATGGATCTAATTTAGATATATATCCTCCTAATGCTAAATTATTAATTTCATTTTTATCACCATTTAACAAAATAACAATTGCCCTTGAAGCAGATGGTCTATCATTGGCTGCAAATAAACGAAGTGCATCATACGAATCATTCCATTGAATAATATTATCACTTGTATAATGTATTTTAGTATATCCACCATATTTACATACTGCATTAATTTCTTGAAATATATCTCCAGCACCTTTAGTTAATACTGTAAAAATACATACTAACAATTGTTGATATTGGTTAAGTGTATCATTATTTGTCCAATCGGGAGGAGTTATTAGTCGTGTTAAATAATTTTTAAATTGTTCTAATAAATATATTATATTTGACAACACATTTTTACCATTATTGTTATTAAGAGGATCCGTTAAGTTGTAATTATTAGATATGAGGTATTCACCCAATTTATTATTTGGCACAAGTAAAACATCACAAGGTGTTGTATAATTTGTTTCAATAAATTGTAAAATACTAATAAGACTATTCGCTAATGCATTTTTTGCTTCTAAATTTTTTATTTTACTGTCTTTTATTTTTATATTATCTGCTGATACTGATATTGCAGGATATAACGTATTTAAAGGTTTATATGTTATAATATATTCTGCACTACCATTTGGCGTATCTATAATATTTGCGGGATTATCAACATTTATATTTAACTGACCTTCATAATAAGAATTACCAGTATCATTTTGTACCCTAAAATGCATATCACCTAGTTCTATATCATGTACACCATAAGACCCTAATGATCCCAAAGTACATTGTAACATTCCATCAATGATTGATGTAGAAGGACAAAATACTAAGTTCTCTCGTACTGATTGTGGTAATATTGCTGCATTATCTATTATATATTTTAAATATGTCGGGCCTTTATTACAATAATATTGACCATATCCGTTGTCATTATCATCGTTTATAACAAAGTTTGAAAATTTGTCTTCTACATACTTTTTTATATTAGTTAATAATACAGTGTCTAAATTTTTTTTACCTTTTATATTAATACCATTGTATACTATATTTGAATAATAACTTAATATTTCAAGTTCCGTTTCATATAATTCTGAACCAGTATCACTTTCATTTATTGGAGGAACCATACCATTTACATTTGTTTGTATATTTATGTCTAATCCTACATAAGATATTAATTTTAAATACTCGTCTCTAATTGGTTCGTTTTGTCCAAGACCTTGATCAGATGCTTGTTTAGCGGCTTCTTTAGCAGCTTGTCTTTCTTTTTTTTCTTTTTCTAATTGTTCTTTTAATTTTTCTCGTAATTCTTGTTGTTCTTCTTTTTGTTTAGTATCTTCATAATCTTTAATCGCTTTATTATAAGGACTAAGTAACTCATCCATATATTTATCATAATTTGTATCAAATCTTGCTATAACTTTTTGATCATTTTTATATTTAAACGGAAGAGATTCAATTAAATTATTAGCAAATTTAGCTTTTGTTTTCTCATTATTAATTATTTTGTTTGATATTTTATCATTTATATCAATATTAGTTTCATAGTATTCATTTATTTTATCAAATATTTGTTTTATTAATGCATCTTTTAAACTATTATATGTGTCTTTAGCGTATAGTGTATATTTACTATCATTATCTATTAATACATTTGGCGATTCACTTTTATATGTACCATTTAATATTGCATCTATATTTTTTTTTTCTTCACTATTATATGCTATATTTGATATATTTGTAACAAGTGGTTTTAATACATCATAAGAACCATCAGAAATAGCACCCCCAATTTGTGTATCATCAAAAAAATTAGATGTATCTTGTTTTGAATTATTTATAAATGATTTAGCTATACAATAATCTATAATATTCATTGATTTAACTTCATCGCCTGTTTTATTAATTTTTTGTTTAAATTTTTGACTAAGTTCAACATTAAAATCTAAAAAATCGGTTAAATAATAAAACATATTGGTATTATCATATTTTAACGGGTTAGATGTTCCTTTTCTATTTTTATAAATACCAAATAAGTATTTTATAAATAAAAGTTGAAGGTTAATATATGTATCATCATAAATTAAATCTAATTTATTAATATCTTCAATATTTTCTGTATCTTCAGTATTTTCTGTGTATTCTGTATCATCAAAATATCCATTTATCTCTGGTACAAAAATTTTAGAGGCTATAATAGATATTTCAGACATTACAATTTGATCTTCTGTGTTAGGTGAATCATTTTTTATATCGCTATTATCAGATATTTTAGATTCTGTATCATTAACAGGTTCTTCATTTATATTACTAATATCACTATTATCAAATATTTCAATTTCTTTATCAGATGGTTTTTCATCATTAACTGGTTCAATGTCACTACTAATATTTATTTCACCTTCTTTGTCGCTATCTTCTGATCGATGTGTATTATAATATAATTTATTTACAGCAAAATTAAATAAGTTAAATACACAATTTTGTTCAATAGATTCTATAAATTTATCATGTATTGATTGGTTAAACTCCATATTTGTAGATGTAGATGATTCTGACATTTTAACTGTGTTTATTTCTTCATCTAGGTTTTCTTCATCTAGGTTTTCTTCATTTGTGTATGACAAAAAATTATTATATTGGGTACCTTCTATATTTTTAGATAGCCAAGGAAAATTTGGTCTTGGTGTCCATAATTGTTGTTCTCTTGGTGTTATTGGTGATGATTCTGTTGATGTAAAACCTTCTTCTTGTGTGTTTGGTTCAACATCATCAATTTTTCGTTTGATTTGTACTGGTTTTCTAGGTAGTGGTTGTGGTGTACTAGGGAATTGTGGATTTCTACTATATGTTATTACAGATTTTCGTGTCATCCCACCAATTTGTGGATCTTCATCATCATCTTCATCATCGTCTTCTATGTCACCAGGCATTGAAAAAGATTTTGGATTTAAAGTAAAGCTGCTACCAAAAATAAATTCTTGAACAATTTTTATATTTTGTATCCATCTTGTAGGTGATGCATAATAACCAAAATCATGTAATATATCATGTATTATATTTAATGCATAAAAATCATAAGTATTACCTTTTAGAGATATAACTTTAACGCTTGATTTATCAAATGCTTTTACAGTATTAGATGAAATCATGTTATATTATATTAATAAAATATATTTTTTACTATATACGATTTACCACAATAATTTATCGGCTAACCATCCATTTGACCATTTTATATGTCTATCTTTATTATGTCTAATTTTATATAATCTTCTGCGCGTCTTAGCATATTTTAATCCATTTTTTTGTATATATGTAGGATAATCATTCATTCCATTTGCTCCTATACTAGCTATTTTTTGATTATTTTTGTATACATCTATTTTTTTAGTTTTATTAGTTGATAATTTTATTTTTACACCTAATTGTTTTGCTTTATTATAAGTATATTTTTTTATTTTATACATATATTTATAAAATAAAAATATATTTATAAAAAATAATTAATTTTAATAAAACATTAAATATTATTTTCTGAAATCATACAAAATAAATTAATATATTTTATATGATTATTTTAATATTATTTTAATTATGTTTATTGAAAGAGTAAAAAAATAAAAATAAAGCAATTGCTGCACCAATAAATTCATTAATTAATACATATGTATTTTTTTCTTGAATAAATTTATTCATTAGAATAAATCCACCAATAGAATAAATTAATAAAAAATATTTTTTTATTTCAACTTTTTGTTTATATAAACTTATTACTAATAAATATATAAAAGAAAGTGTTATTATAGTAATTCCTATATAATGTTTATTTAAATTTGTATAAATATACTCAAATAATGTCATATATAATATAAATATTATTATTCCATTAAATATTTAATTTCAGATTTATTTTTTTGTAAATCTTCAATTTCATCTTTCATTTGATTAAAATTAACATAAACTTCTTTTTTTATATCAGGATATAATTCAAGACATATATCTAATTTATCCATGTGTTTATTTACCTGTGTATGGGTTCTCTCTAAATGTTTATTAAATTTTATTTTAATGTCTTCTATTTTTTTTATATATTTATTATGTAATATTTTATAATTATTAAATATTTTTTTACTTTTATTCAAAAGTGTTTTACATCCTTTTTTTGTTTTGGTTCGTTTATTTGGCATTATACATTATAAAAATATTTTTATAAAATAATAAAATAAATAATATAAAAACATCATAACATAATATTATAATATGTTGTTATATATTTTATTATCATTTTTTGTAACTTGTTTTTCAAATAAACCAATAAATTTATGTGTTAATTGTAAACATTTTATAAATTCTAATCCAAATAATTTATCTTATGGGAAATGTAAATTATTTCCAAAAGTAGATGAATTAGCAGAATATAAAAAAAAACATGATTTTATTAATTATTTAGTTACAGGAAATCAAATTGTATATAAAGAACAACTTGATCATTATGCATGTTCTACTGCACGCGAATTTAAGGATATGTGTGGTGAAAATGGAAAATTATTTTGTTCAAAATAATAAATATTAATATATAATTTATTTATAAATTATTTGTTGTATTTTCTATGCAATACATTAATCTATTATATAAAGTTTCGTCACATATATTTTCTTTTATAAAATAAACTATATTATTTAGAGATTTATAATGATAATAGTTACTTATTCCTTCACTACAAATATGATATATATTTAATTCATTATTTGTTTGAATAATATTGAGTAAACTTTGTTGTCGTTTTTTTTCATTAATGTAATTTAAAGCTATTTTTAAGTTTGGTTGTTTATTTATAATCATATTATTTATTGAATCAACAAAGGATTGTAATAATTCTTCATTATTATTATTTAATACATGTGGTTCAATAATTAAATTATTCATATATATATTAATTAATTTATTTATATATTTTTTTTGTATAAAAAAATATATAATAATTATATATGGTACAATTAAATATAAATACACCTACAACAAACCCTCATACAAAATATAGATTGAGCGCTGTCGATGCAGCTGGTACTTCTTATAATGTAGATGTAAAACACTCACACAAAATTTTTGACCAAAGTACAACAATAATCCAGGAAATATTAAATAATATTAAAAATACATCTCAACTAGCATCGATTAACAACAATAAAACAAAAGTTTTTATAACTGCTGATAAAATAAGTATAATAAAATCAAAAACAAAGAGTTATACACAAGATGGTTTGCCTAAAACATGTACAGCAACAGCTTCTTCTAGTGGTAGTAATAACTCTAGTGGGCTAACAACTGCATTAGCCGCTGCAGATGATGCATGTTATAGTGCATTAACGGCAGCTATTGCTGGTAGTTCAGTCAACGATTCTGATACTCTTTCTTAAACCTCATTCTAAAATATATACATTTATATCATTTTTTTAAGTTCATCAATGCTATAAATAAATAACCAACATCCCGAATTAACACATTTTTCTTTGATAGACTGTGTTAATTTTCTAGGAATATTATAAGATATATCTGTATTTGTTCTCTCTAATAATTTTTCTAAACAAAATTTAGAATCTTCACCAATTTTATATTTATCATAAATATCATCTAATAAATCAATAAATCTATCTCTATTAACATTCGGTTTATTTGGTTTGCTATTTGATGAAAAATGAGATTTATATTTAATTTGCCAATTATTTGCAACTTTTTCAATTGTATCTTTTTTATTTTTGTTTACATCTCTAACATATAATTCAGGTATAGGATTACTTTTATTTAAAGATTTAAATAATTCGATTAATTCACCTTCAGTTGCGTTAATTCTTATGTTAACAATAATATAAGAATCATATAACCATTTTGCATCATTATTGCTACCAAATTCTAAAGGTGTAAGTAAATCAAGTGCTGCAGAATTATGTTCTTGAATTATTTTTAATGAAGTATACCGATGAATTCCATCAATTACATCAAATGATTGTTTTAAATTATTAAAGCTTAAATATAACATTGTATCAATAGGATTTTTGGAATTATAAATATATCTTGCAATATCATTACATCTTGTTAAATCTGCAGGTCTATTGTATTGCCAATTTGTAATTGGTGCAGAAAGTAAATCTTTTACTTGTATTTTTAATATTTTATGATTACTTGTATAATCGTGTAAAAATTGACAAGAATTAAAATATCCTATAAGCATAGGATTAATTATGTTTATAGGTAAAAATTCATTATTTTTATAAGGATTAAGTAAAATACTTAAATTATTTGTATCGTCTTTGTCTACGATAACAAGATTATGTTTTTGTTTAACAACTGTTTTTTTTAAATCCATTGTATAAAATAATTATAATAACATATGATGTTAAAATATAATTATAATCAATTTTTTTATTAACTAATATGGTGTAATTATATATTATTATACAATGTTATAAATTTGCTACTTTTTGCTACTTTTTGCTACTTTGTAGCTTATCATTTGAAAAACATAATAAACCAAATATAATTTACATGATTATATGTAATGTAAATATAATGTGCGACTTTTTACGACTTTTGGTAAACATTGGTAAACATTTTTGTGTGTTGCATAACAAAATAATAATACATCAAATATATTTTACATGGGTATAAGTAAGGTAAATATAATGTGCGACTTTTACGACTTTTGGTAAACATCGGTAAACATTTCAAAAAATAAAAAAATATATTTTTTGTTAAATTTTTTCAAAATAAAAAAAATTTATCATCACATTTTAAAAAAAAGTATTTTAGGTACCTTACCATAAAAATTTTTATGGTCACAACGAATCATTTTTTCGAAGACTTTTTTGGAATTTTCATTTTTGGACATTTTTTTTGTCCATTTTTGAAAAATGAAAAAAACTTTCGGAAAAAAATTTTCGTTATTTTTGATTGCTATATTTTTTATCAATAATTACTTCTTTTGCAATATTTTTTATAATTTTATTTTCTTTTTCCAAATCATTATCGCCTTTGCCACCCATTGCTTCAATAATTAATTTGTTATATTGATCAGATTTTTTAGAATTACTATAAACACAATCTGAATATTTCTCTCTAAACTCAGGTATTAACTTTGTATTTTTATGTGCAATAAATTTTATAGCTTTTCTTAGTTTATCTTTATCATCATTTTCTTTTTCCCATTTATCATCATCTTTGACATACATAATTTCCCGTTTTGAATCACTACAATGAACAGGTCTTTTATTAATTTCTAATGCATTTAGATTTTTTACAATAATATTTGAAATACCTTCAATAAATCCATGTTTTCCAACATTTTCTAAATCTGAAAGCTGTAATTTGAGAGAATCAACAAAATCCATAATATTCATTGCATCTTTACATTCTTCATTAAGAAACATATTTAAATTAAATGTTTTATTATGTGAATTGTTATGATTCCCATTTATATTATTATTATTATTAGTATTTTTACAAACATCTACAATCATATTTTTTAATTCACTATTTTCTTTCATTAAATATTTTACTAATTCTGAATTTTCATTATTATTAGTATTATTTGTGAAACATTTTTTTTTATGAACATATAAGCTTTGTTTACATGTGTATTCTTTTCCACATTCACATTCTATCGTGTTAGCGACTTTTTGCGACTTTTGCGACTTTTGGTAAACATTTGGTAAACAATTTACGACTTTTTGGTGTTTCAGTGTTAATAAATGTTTATTATAATCAGAACTTCTGCTTGTAGTATAGTCACAACAATTACATACAAATAATTTAGCGACTTTTTGCGACTTTTGGTAAACATCGGTAAACATTTTGTATAATTAAAATATTTTATTTTTAAATACTTTTTTCAAAAATAAAAAAAATTATCGTCACATTTTAAAAAAAAGTATTTTAGGTACCTTACCATAAAATTTTTTATGGTCACAACGAAACAAAATTTCGAAGACTTTTTTGGATTTTTCATTTTTGGACATTTTTTTTGTCCATTTTTGAAAAATGAAAAAAACTTTCGGAAAAAATATTTCGTTTTTATTATACTACTCAAAAAATATGGTGTTATAAATTATATTTTAGTTTTATATATATCGTATTAATTAAGATGTAGTTTATTAAATAAAATAAATAAATATTTTATAATATTTATTTATTTTTTATTTCTCTCTTTGGTTAATTTTCAAACCTATTTTTTAACAGATTTATTATTTTTTTTATTTGTTTGTTTGTCATTTGAAATAATATTTGGCTCAACAACAATTAAATTTAATGGCTTAATATTTTGATTAATTGTAGAATTATTATTTTTATTTTCTGATTTATTATTCATATTTAATTCAGAAGGTGTAATAGTATTTTCTAAAATATTTTCAGTATTTTCATTTGTTTGAGTAATAACATTTAAATCACACTCTTTATTTTTTGGATTAAATTTACATCCACGAATATGTGCTGCTAAACTAGCTTTATTTTTACCTGACCAAGTATTACATAAAGTACATTTAAAACCATTATCATTTTCAATATTTCCAAATTTAATTAAAATTTTTTTAAATTTAGGCAATTGTATTTCTTCTAATTTATCAGTTAGTTGTTTATTAACTAATTTAATTGTATCTAACATTTGAGATTTTTGTATACCAAAAAGCCTATAATCTTCTGCAATTTCATCAATATCTTCTTTACTAATTGTGTATTCATCTTCATTTGATTTAGATAAAGCGTTTAATTTTAAAGAAAGATTATCAATTATATCAACTGCTATTTTTATTTTTTCAATTTCGTAATTTGCATTAGGAATATAAACATGTATTAATCCATTAATAATATCAATTTGAAAGTTGTCTTTATAGGTAATTGGCGATTCTTGTGAAATAAATATTCCATGATGTTTTTGCAATTGAATATCACGTTCAAACTTTTTAACTTCTTCAGTAGGCGTAGAACGATTTTTATAATATTTATTTTCAAATAAAATACTTGGTTTAGTATGGTCTTTCCTATTTACTTTAAAATCACATGTTGCAGTGTCACTAGATACTTTAATTATTTCATCTGATGGCATAATGCTATGAAGCATATGTTGTAAATCAATTTCAGCAACATTTCCTTTAAATTGTGAATTATTTTTATATTTATTTAAAAAATCATTCATTTCATTCCTTAATGTTTCTTGAATACTTTGGTTTAATATAATGCTTTCTTTTATTTGTTGAATTCCTATATTTGTTCTCTCTTCACTTGAATTAATGGAACTAAAAATAGGTTGTTGTATTGCAGAAAACATTTTTGTTAATTGTGTATCAATTGTTTCTATAAAATTTTTAATTAAAGTATCATCTTTAATTGAATTACTTATTTTGTTTGTAATTTCAAGTAACTTAGTTGTATCTTGTGTAACAAAAGAAGAAAAGTTTCTGATGCATTGTTCTACTTGTGTATAATACATTTCTTGATTTTTTGGTATTATGTCATGAATCATTGTTGTAAGTTTTGAAATAAAATGTTCATTACTTTTTTCTATATTTGTATTAATTTTTTCATTGTTTAATAAAAAATTAGAAGACAAAATAATTTTTAAATCTTCAATATATTCTTTTTTAGAATCATATAGTTTTAAAAGTATATCTGATTTCATTAAAGAAATATTATTATCTATATTTGAAACAATAGAGAGAATTTGTGTGTTTATAGTATTATTAATTGTTTTTGTTAGATCATAAGAGAGATTTTTTAATATATCAATTAGAATACGGTTCATCGTTATTATATCTATATGTGTATTCTCTCTATAAAAATTTATAATAGTCTCATCTTTAATGGTTATATAATTTTCTTGATTATTGTTCATTTACATATAATAATATTTTGTCTTTAATATAATTTAAAGTAATTTTATTTTAATTTTAAATAAAAATTAAATCAGTTTTCAAACAATAAAAAAAACTAAAGTAATTATATTTCAAAATTGAAAAAAAACTAAATCAATTTTCAAACAATAAAAAAACTAAAGTAATTTTATTTTAAAATTAAAAAAAAACTAAATCAGTTTTCAAAAGATATAAAAA
>Ga0214921_10003031_pt1 | contig 26405 bp, 27 predicted proteins | sample LL1505_MetaG_FD_177992 | JGI IMG/M metagenome (GOLD analysis project Ga0214921, IMG submission 177992) | Freshwater microbial communities from Lake Lanier, Atlanta, Georgia, United States - LL-1505 | ecosystem: Environmental > Aquatic > Freshwater > Lake | place: USA: Georgia | collected... | reverse complement strand
GAAACCTTCATCTTCAAGTAAAAAGAAACCTTCATCTTCAAGTAAAAAGAAACCTTCATCTTCAAGTAAAAAGAAACCTTCATCTTCAAGTAAAAAGAAACCTTCATCTTCAAGTAAGAAAAAACCTTCATCTTCAAGTAAGAAAAAAATACAATCTTGTGTAGAATATGAACAACTATTAAACGATAGAAAGCAATTAAATAAAAAAGTGTTAGAAAAAAATACAGAATGTGAAAAAGAATTATTCAAAAATATAAAAAAATATTTTAAGAATAAAAAAGATCCTACATGTAGAGATTTACTCGAAGCTCTATTTTCATTGTATAAACAAGAATATATTAATAAGAAGCTATATTTTCATAAGTTTATAAATATGTTCGAAAAATCAACTATAAATGAAAGCAATTTTAAAAGACAGCATGTTTTTGAAGCAATTTGTAAATTATTATTATTATTTGATTATGATAAAGGAGAATTAGGTAAAAAGAAGAAATTTTATACTTCGCTTGAAGATTTAATTAAAAATCCTAATCCAAAAGATTCTCAATTAGAAGATTCTGATATATTAAATTCAAAAATAAATGGTGGTTCTGAAGCAGGTGTAGTTGATATATTATTTGTTTCTGAATATCAAAAAGATAATTTATGTAATGATGATTGGATGTGTGATTGTAATCCAATAAGAAGTAAAAGACGAGAAAAATTTAATAAACATTATAACATTTCAAGACCACCTATAGATAAACAATATATTATGATTCAAAATAAATACTATAGTGAGGAAAAAGCAGACATAGAAAAATATGATGTATCTAAAATTTATACAAAAGCTGATAAAATGTCAAAACTAAATAATAACTTTACAAAAAAAATAATTTTAATGGTCAATAATGAAGATTCTCTACAAGAGAAAATTAAAAGATCACGAAATATAAACAAGAGATTGATAGATAAAATATATGGTGTTAAAACTTTAGAAGATTGGTTTAAAATGATGTTAAATGATTTTGACAAATACTTAAGTATTGATGAATATATTAAAAATATGAAAAATAATAAAAATAAAAATAATTTATACTCTAGATTTCATCAAAAACTAATTACAAATTCAACTAAAGAATATTATGAAAAAGAAGGATATAGATTGTTTATATGGGGTGCTGTACCAAGAAGTGGAAAATCTTATATGATTGCTGATATGATTTTGAAAAGATCCCATACAGATAATAATATTGTTATTATATTAGGTGCGAAATCAGAAACAGAATGTCAATTTGTAAAAATGTTTAAAACTTATTCGGACTTTGAAGAATATGGAATAATAAATAATAATACAAAATGTAAAGGTAATACTGAAAAAAATAAAAATATTTATATATTTAGTCAAGAATTTTTTAAAGTAGATAAAATTGTAAATAATAATTTTACTGATAAATTTTATAAGAATAAGGACTACAAATCATTATTTAATAAAGGTAAAATAGATTTGTATTTTGACGAAATACATAAAGGTGGAACAACTGACAAATCACAACAAATTCTATCTTCATTTAATAATTCTAATATTAATATTGAACTTTTTGTTATGGTTACTGCAACATTTGCTAAACCTAGGATAAAATATAATACGAATTTTATTGACGTAAACGATAAGAAAACAAAATTATTAGAATGGAGTTACGAGGATCAACAAAATATGAAAAATCTTGTTAATCAAACACAAAAACAGATAATAATAAATAGTCGAGAAAATTTAGAACAAGAAGTTATAAAACAAATATTTGATGATTATGAAAAAGAATACGGAGATAAGTACTTGGAAATAATTTCAAAAGACTATCAGAAACATCCTGAACTTGTAATATTACAACCAGATATACAAATTGATATTAAAAAAGTATTTAATCTTAAATGCTCAGGATGTAAAAAAGAACAGACGCTTTATGATTTCATGAACACTGATAATATATTTGAACAATCTGATAGAGTAGACGAACTTTTAAAAGAACAAAATTTAGGTAATGTTTACGAACAATTATTTAACATGGAAGCACCACTTGGAAATACTAAAAATGAACCACATAGTGAATTATGGTTTTTACCTGATAAAAATTTATACCCGGAAAAATTAAACTGTAAAGATATATGTAATGAAATTCAATATGAAAGTAATAATGATGAAGATAATAATACTATAAAAGGTATACCAAATATAGAACCTTTAACTCGTGGTTTATCTTTAATGTTAGTAAGAAATAAATACTTTAGAAATAATTATAATGTTGCTATAGTTCATAATTCAACACCAAATTATAAAATATACGATAGTAATAATAAAAAACTATCAATTGAACAAGTGTATAACAAATTTGAAGATAAAGGAATTAAGATTTTAACAAAATCTGATAATATAGGTTTAGATATAAAAAATTATGAAACTATAACTTATAGTCAACGTAAAAGTTTAATTATATTAACTGGCGGTAAATTAAGATTAGGAATTAGCTTACCTTGTGTTGATATAGCATTTAATTTTGATAGTATATCATCTATCGATAATAATTACCAAACAATGTTTAGAGTTCTTACAGAAAGATACATTAGACCTAAAAAATATGGTTATTACGTAGATTTTAATAAAGAAAGAACTATACAGTTTATTTATCAGTTTAATAAAATATACGGTATTGGTAAGAAAATACCAAATATTAAGGAAAATGTAGAATATTGAAATCTTTGTTAGTAATGTTTAATTTTAATGGATTAGGAATAATTAAACAAAGTGCAGAGAAAGAAATAAAATTATACAATTCTTTAATTAAGAAATTGGAGATAAATGAAGATAAATATATGGAATTTTATATGAACAATGATAATATTGTTAATTTAATTAAGAAAACATTGTACGTTGGTAATATTGATACTGATACATTAAAAGAAATGAAAACTTTTAAGTTTGATAAGAAAAACAAGATTAATAATATTAAAGAAATCTTAAAAAAAGGTAATAAAGATAAACAAGACCTTGTTGACGACGAAGACGACAACGAAGAAAAAGAAGATGAAGACGACGATGATGAAGATGATTTATTTACAAACTTTTCTGAAATTATTAAAGAATTAAGTTTTCTATTTGCATTATTTTCTAACAAGTCATACTATAATTGTGAAACTTTAGAAGAATGTATTATGAACTGTTATAGGAATATTGACAAATTTAGCGAATTATGTAAATGTGGTCAAGAAAATGATATATACACATGTCACATGTCAGACAAATCATATAACAAAAAACAATTAAAAAAATTATTACAAATCTTCCTAAAAATGCTTGAAAATGCAGAATTAAAAAATGTATTAAAGTTTATATTTAATACATTAAAAACACGAATGACAAAAGATATGACAACAGATGGATCTTTAAAAAAAGAAAACAATTCTCTTATATACGATATGTCAGATAGAGATATTATTAATATGATAAAAGAATACTTACCTATTCGTCAGAAAGAAAAGAAGGAATTCGGTGAAGCATTTACTCCTAAAGAACTTATTGATGATATGCTTGATAAATTACCTGAGGATGTTTGGTATGATCCTAATTTAAAATGGTTAGATCCTGCAAATGGAATTGGGAATTTTCCTATGGTTGTATATTCTAGATTAATGGAATCATTAAAAAACATTAGAGGTCTTAAAGACAAAAAAAAGAGACATGATCATATCATTGGAAATATGTTATACATGGTAGAATTAAATCCTCGTAATGTAGAGATTTCGAAAAGAATATTTGGAAAAGAAGCAAATATATATTGTGGTGATTTTTTAGAAGAAAAATGGGATGGTAAATTTGAAGTAAATAAGTTTGATATCATAATAGGTAATCCACCGTTTCAAATAAAAGGTGCTTCAGGTGACAACAAAGCATATTTGTTATTTACATCTAAAAGTTTAAAATTCTTGACAGTTGATAGTGGATTTTTATTGTTCATTTCACCGCCTAATATCTTAGAATATTTAATAAACTTTGAATCAAAAAATAGAAAATACATTAATGAGTATTACAATTTAAAATATATAGCTATACAAACTCCAAATAAATATTTTAATGTAGGATCAAATTTTTGTTTCTTTTTATTAAAAAATGAAATAGTGTCTAAGTCAAAAACAAAAATAGAATATTTAGAGAAGACTAAACAACTTAGTGAAATAGATATTATTCCAAATAAAATTTATCCGTTCAATTTATTTAATAAAAAATCAATATCTATTATAAATAAAGTAAATAATATTCGAGAAAAATTTGATATAAAAAATATGAAATATGTAGGAAAAAATAAATTCTTAAGAATAAGAAAGGAACATATTAATAAAAAAATTGTAGACGTGAAGAAAGACGATATGTATAAATATTTAGTTATTGACAAAATTAATTTACATAACCCAACTGGTCTAAAATATTATATTAAAGAAAAATTAGAAGATTATGATAATCTTAAAATAATTTTTAGCAAAGTTGGTTATTTACACCCTACAATTTTAAAAAATGGTTCTATAAGTGATAATTTGTTATATATGAATATTGATAATAAAAGTGAATATGAATCATTTAAATCAATACTAGATAGTAAATTATTTAAATCATTGTGTAAAATGTATTTACTATCTGGAATGGATTATTGGAAAGTTTTATTAATGTTACCAAAAATTGAACTAAATAAAATTTATTCTAATGATGATATTTATAATATGTTTAATTTCAATGATGAAGAAATAAATTATATTGAAAGTTTATAATCTTTGTCTTAATAAAATGAACTCACCAAAAAATAAAAAACTCTATAATAGAATTAAGTCTGAAGCTAAAAGAAAATTTAAAGTATGGCCGAGTGCTTATGCATCTGGATGGGTCGTTAAAGAATATAAAAGTCGCGGTGGTAAATATACAGGTAAAAAATCACCATCTGTTGGTATATCAAGATGGTATAAAGAAAAATGGATCAATGTTTGTAAATTACCTAAAAAAGTATCATGTGGAAGAACTAAATTATCGTCGAAATGGAAAAGAAATTACCCGTATTGTCGACCATCGATAAGAATTACTTCTAAAACACCGAAATTAGCATCGGAACTAAGTAGAAAAGAAATATATTCGAGATGTATGAAAAAGAAAAGAAATCCTATGAAAAGAATAAAATAAAAATAAAATTATATTTTATATAATAAATGAAAATACGAATACGTAAACGTTCTCGCAAGCGTTCAAGAAGACGTTCACGAAAGCGATCACGTTCACAAATACGTTCTTCTATTACAAAAATTATAAGAATTGGAAAAATTTGTTACGAAACAAAACCATGTCAACATGATGTTACAGTTCAATATGGAAACAAAAATACAGAAGAAATTAGAATGTATCTACCGGATATAGTTAAACTTGCAAAAAAACTTAATTACACTAACAAGTTCGTTCATATTTAATTTCATTTTATACAAAAATGAAATTAAAACAACACAGTATTATTTAAATTTGGAAATATGGATCATTTTCTTCATATTCGTCATTATCAACAAACAGAATATTAAATATGTTAAATTTCAACATATTCATAGTTATTTCTTGATAATTATCTTCTATTATAATACAGTATTTGCGAGTAATTGCTAATAATATAGATTTACTTACATTCATTTTTTTCCTATATTCAAAATCTCCTATAAAATCACTATATAAAATATTTAAAGAGTATTCGTCGTCTTTGATCAGTGATGAATATGAATACAAATTTTCGTTTTCATCATAATAACTCTTACTATCATTTAACATAGACACAACTTTTTTAAGTTGACATACATATGGACTTGTGTTTCCGACATAATAAAAAATCTTTGATGTCAGTTCTCTAGGTAAAAATGCAATAATCTCCATGTTATATTTATGTATATTTTTAAAAAATTAAAATCATTTTTATAATAAAAAATGATTAATATTGAAGAGCAAAATATATGTGAATTATATAGAAATATAAAAAAAATCGAAGGTGTACATACAGGTGCATCACCTACGGATGCATGGATTATATTTTTGAACAACGTTAAATACAATAATAAAAAAATCAATAAAGTATTTGCAAAAATATTTATCAATCTGGAAAATAAGAAAATATATGATTATATAAAGTATACAGATGAAAATTTATACTATTCTCTAATTGGTTTAGAATACGAAGTAGAAATGTATAAAACAATCACACCAATAGTTAATTATAATATATGTCCTAATTTTGTCAGATTTATTGGTTTTGGGAAAATGTGTCGATATGATAATTTATTTAAAATGTTAAACGTGAAACAGCAAAAAAGATTTGACAGAAATATCAAAAATAATATGTTGACATATCATACTAAAAATTATGCTTTAGGTGATGCAACTGAACAAAATATAAGTAATAATACTGTTGTCAACATGAATGTTAAAGATATTAAATTTAATATTATTCTAACAGAAACATTTGAAAATTATTCAAGTTTCCATAATTTATTGGTTAATAACCAATTGAAAAAAATAAATATATCGAACATATTATTTCAAGCATTAGTTGCTTGTTATACTTTATCATTATCAAAAATAGCACACAATGATTTACATTCAGGTAATATTATTGTCAAAAGATTGAAATCTCCAATAAATATAGTGTATGTGATAAACAATGAACCATTTATAATTAACACATATTATAAGGTATATATGTATGATTGGGATAGAGGATATTGTCAAAGACTAGGAGACAATAATTCAATAAAGTTTTTATACAAAGAATTCAGTCAAATTAATACCATCATTGATAATAAAGATATATTAAAATTAATGTGTCATGTATATAAACACGATAAAGATATAAAATATTTGAAATGTTTAACAAGTAAAAGAAAGAATATGGAAAAATTACTCGAATTATACGATAATAAAAGATGCAACTTTAGAATCAATGGTGAAACTCCTGTAGACTTATCTTTTTTTTCTAATTATAACAAACCTTACGATATAATCACAAATTTCTATCAATTAATTCCATATATCGATATGTCAAGTATAAAAATAGATAAAAAAAATCTCTTTATAATTAATGAAACATTTTTTAATAAAGATGGAGGTATTAATATAAAATTAATGAAAAATGTTTTTAAAGAAACTTATATTAAATATGAAAATAATATACAAAGAAGTTCTTTGTCTTTAAAGAAGAAGAAGAAATCAAGAAATCCAGTTTCAGTATCTAGATCTAGATCGAAATCAATATTAAAAAGAAAGACAAAAAATAAAAGCTTATTTTAAAAATGAAAATTATTTAAAAAAATTATATATATAAATATGACAACAACTTCAAACTTTCAAATGAAACCAGATTTTTACATGTCTAAGGAAGAATGCACTTTATCTCTGAAAAATAGAATACAAACGAATAAAAGATATAAAAGCTTTTATCAAACCCATTTTACAGCAGGTGATGAAGAACAGTTTCAGAATTATAGACATGATGAAAATAACCATGATGAAACTAAAGAAAATATATCATTAGAAGATAATATATTTTCTAATTCGAAAATAGATTTATGGGAAGGTTATGAAAAAATAGAAACACCGGTTGTGTTGAATACATTTCGTTATATATTCAATAAATTAAAAAAAGGTATATTTGTAAAAATTGTAAATAATAAGTTAAAGGTATTTTTACCATTTTCAAATGCAAATTACACAAATGAATGGAGTCATAAAATAAAAATCCCGGATAATAGCGTCTTTAAATATATATCTAAAATAGATGGTAGAGATTACAATGAAAAGAGTTTAAATATTTTTAAAAATACATGGTATACAAATAATTGTTTAATAAGACATGAATTTCCATTGAATGAAGGAGATACTAATGTTTCTAATATAAAAAATATGTTAGAAGAATTATGCGAGAATCGTAAAATACCAGATATTGAATTCTTTATAAATAGAAGAGATTTTCCTATACTAACAAAAAATTATTGCGAACCTTATTATGATATATGGGATTCTGAAAATCATCCATTAGTGTCGCATAAATATGATAAGTATCTTCCAATATTATCAATGTCAAAAAAAGAACGATACGCTGATGTTTTAATACCTACACATGAAGATTGGTCAAGAGTGCAATATAAAGAAGGAAAATATTTTGTAAAGTCATCGAGAAGTTGTGATGACGATACTTTTAATATAAAATGGGAAGATAAGAAACCTATAGCTGTATTTCGCGGAAGTTCAACAGGTTCAGGTGTAACAATCGAAACAAACCAAAGATTGAAAATAGCTTATTTATCTTCACTCAACAAAAAAGATGAATCAGATAATTTACTTTTTATAGACGCAGGAATAACAAAATGGAATGTTAGATTGAAAAAATTAATGAATCAAACAGAATTGAAAACGATAGATGTTGATAAATTAAATTTCAATTTAGTTCCAACTCTAACTTATGAAGAAATATGTGAATATAAATATATTATCCATATAGATGGTCATGTATCAGCGTTCAGATTATCTTCTGAACTTGGTATGAATTCAGTTCTACTAATCGTAGAATCAGATTGGAAAATTTGGTATTCTGATTTATTGAAACCATATGAACATTATATTCCTATAAAAAAAGATTTGTCGAATATAATAGAACAAATAAAATGGTGTAAGAGTAATGATGATAAATGTAAAAAAATCGCAGAGAATGCACGAAAGTTTTATGATACATACCTTAATAAAAAAGGTATATTCGATTATATGCAAAAAGTGATAATATCTCTAAAAGAAAAAGTAGGAACGTATTATTATCTGGATAGAAAACTAATTGATATACAGATTGAAAATCAAAAAACTATTTTGAAAGCTTTAAAATATCCCGAAACATGTAAGACAATTGAAGATATACATAATATACCAGAAATAGGAAGATGTTATGGGTTATTGAAAGGTATACATTATATAATTATGATAATAGACCATAAATTAGGTGATTACTTTCATAAGAACGATGTTATATTCAAAAACAGAAACGTTGACATTTATAAAACAACCTTTATGAATTTTAACTTTATAATCAAAGATACTCATGGTAATAAATTAAAAGAAAATATTCATGAATTTTTTGTAGGTATAAAATGCGTTAATCACATGATAAAATATATACCTAATTTTTGTTATACATTTGGAATGATAAATGAGTCAGAACTAATATATGAATATATTGAAGGGCAAAGCTTATATGATTATATTAAATCTGAACATTTCTCTTTTGAAACATATATTAATATAATACTTCAAATATGTCTGACACTACACGTAGCGCAAAATATGTGTTGCTTTGTACATTATGATTTATCACCTTGGAACATTATAATACAAAAATTAGATAAATATGTAGATATTGAGTATGTAATATCTCATGATAAGGTGATAAAATTCAGAACAAATATAATACCTATAATAATAGATTATGGTAAATCACATGTAGTGTACAATAATATTCATTATGGATACATCAATGTTTTTAAATTCAGCACAAGTCATGATATAATATCTATATTAATTATATCAATGTATCAGATATTAGTAGATCAAAATATATCCCACAAAGACTTTTCAAATCTAATGAAATTATCAAACTTCATAACAGGTACTAAATTTAGGAAAGAACAGTTTACAAATTTAAAAGACTTGAAAAATTTCCTTTATACTTCAAAAAAATACTCGAGTTTACTATATAGTGAAAAATATGATCTTGAAAATGTTACACCTATGAATTTGTTTGAATATATAACTTCTAAAATAAAATATCGTTTCGATTACACAGTACAATTTACTTATAAATCTTTTATGAATAAATATAACAAAAATCAAGTATTTGAATACATATTATCAAACACTGAAGAAGAGAAACAACAAACTTATTTAAATGTTTTAAATCATCATTTGGATTCTATTGAACATCACGATAATAATATATCACTTATATATAACACACAAAAAACATTTAATATTATAAACGACATTTTAGTAGCTTGTGATAAAAATATAAAAATAAACGTGATTAAGAATACATTAAAAAAAATATTAAATAAATATAAAAAATGTTGTAATTCTGTTAATATTGTAGACGATATATTATTTTTCAAAGAGGAACTTCAAAGTTATACTGATGATATATTATTGATTTCACCTCAAGAAAATTTATCGAAATACAAAGACACTTCGAAATATATAAAGTATAAACATATGATTACAATGATTAAATTGAATAATAACAAAAATAATATAACTATTAATACACAAAATTATGAAAATTTACTTAAAATTGATAGTTATATATTAATTAATAATAATGCGAATTATAATACCCTAAAAGAATATAAAAAATAGTCAAAAAATATAAAAATATCTTTAAATAATAAATAATTATAATTTTTTTCTTTATTTTCTTTCTATACTATAAATAAAAATGGATGAAAAATTATTAATTCTTCTTGGACTAGGTAGTATATTATATCTAGCCACATCTAATTCTGATGATAATGATTGTGATAATGATGATGATAACAATGATGAAATAAATTATGATACATTTCGTCGTAATGTCCCACAACAATACGATTATTTTAATGAATTTTATGAATCAAATAGTAAAAGACCTGTTGAAAGTTTTCAACAATGTGGTCAACAAGATAATCAAATGATGAATGTACAATACAATAAACCTCCTCTAGAAAATTTTCAATATCAACAACAAAATGAATCACCTTTATTGTTCGGAAATATGGTTCAAGAAAATTACATTCCTTCTGATTATCATTCAATGAATGATTACAATGCTAATGACTCTGGTATAGCTATTCCTATTTATGATGAAAAGTCCGGAAATACATTACCTATTGGGGATATGACCGATATGGCTGCTGGTGAAAATAACAAATATATTTACGACAGAACCATCGGTAGTATAGGTTTTACTTCTACTAAAATAGGTGGAAGACGTAGAGGTCAAGCTGATTACATTAGAGGTGATTTACCTATCCTTCCTGATAAAGGAGCTTGGTTTCAAGTATCTGCTGATGTTACCAATACTTTATTGGATGGTGCTTTAAATGTTAGTAATGGAATTGGAAATAATCCTGAACCTACACCTGCTCCTACAAGTAGTGGTGGTGGTTCTAGACCTGGAGCACAATTTGCTATAAGAAAAAGTAAAAAAGGTAATGATTGCGATGATGAATTACTCTCTCCTCTTGAATTAGAAAAATGTTTACGTGATGATTTATATACTAAACAATCTGAAGGTCAACCTATTTCTATGAGAGCATTGAAAACTGCTTTTTCAACAGGGTTGCAAATTTAGATATTGTATTAAATTTTACATAAATTTTATGTAAAATTTAATGAAAAAGAATTCAATTATAAGTAGTAATCTTATGATTAAGTAAATGTAATGATTCATGTACATCATTTGTCATTATCGTCTTGGTATTATGTTCAGAATTAATAATAATAATTGTTGATATAATTTCATCTAATTTATTTTCAATGATTTTTCTAATTTTTTCATTACATTCTTCCGAGATACTCTTAACACCTGCACGTCTTGATAATTTATTGATTGAAGATTTGTTTAAATAGTCCATTGTATTTTAATTTAAATTTATATTATATTTAAATTACATTTAAAGATTTTATTATGATTAATTATATGGAACTTAAAAAGAAAAGTCATTATTTTGAAATATATATTTCTAAAGTTTTGAAACAAATTTCAGAATATAGTGCTATTACGTTAAATGCAAAACAACAACTTAATAGTTTTTTACTTATAATTTTAAAATGTATATGTACTTATATTTTTAATTTAATTTCAGTTACGAAAAAGAAAACAATTAATATTAAAGAAGTTGAAAATTCATTAAAACTTATACTTTCTGGAGAATTATTGTCGAATTCAATTAAAGAAGGAAATAAGTCTTGTCAAACATTTAGTCAAAATAATGTTAAAGGTAATAGACAACATAAAGCTAAAATAATATTCCCTGTTTCAGTTATTGAAAATTTTTTAAGAAATACCAATTCAAATATTATGATTTCTACACTAGTTCCTGTTTATATAGCGTCTGTTTTGGAATATCTGACTTTTGAAATTCTGGACATGAGTGTAATATTAACAAATGAATATAAGCATAATAGAATTACTGTCAGAGATTTAGAATTATCTGTTAGAAATGATATAGAATTTGATTTGTTATTTAAAAAACATAACATATCATTTTTAGGCGGTGGAGTAGTACCATATATTCATGAATCTTTAGTTAAAAAAAAGTCGACTTTGGCAATACAAAATATAATCAAACAACAAAATAAGACATCATTAATATTTTCTAAATTACCATTCAAAAAGTTGGTTCGTCATATTTTTAAAAGTAAACTGAATTATTCGATTAAAATATGTAAAAATGTTTTTACTGTATTACAGTGTTTTATTGAACAATATATAATCAAGTTATTATACGAATCTAACTTTCTATCTATACATGCAGGAAGAGTTAAAATGATTCCTATAGATATAGATTTATATGAATCGTTATGTAATAACAAAGTAAACCCGTATACAAATAGTAAAAATGTGGAATTATTAATATTAAATTCTGACGAAAATCTAATTTAAAAATATAAATTTTATAAAAAAATGACAAAAAATAAACTAGATTATGAACCATCACATAAAATGGATGGAAAATACGCAATTTTAATGGAAACATCCGGTGAAGAAAATGAATCATGGATGTATTTTATTAGAGTAGAAGGTAATGAAGAAAATTTAAAGCATCTTGAAACTGAATTGAATAAAGTTGATTGGTATATTTTGGATGATTTAAGCACATTTGATTTAGATTTAAGTCATTATGTAAGTGCTCAAACTGCCAAAGAAATGTCAAAAGTTGATTTAAATCATACTTCTTTTCATAGAAAATTTGATGGTGTATTGAAAAAAATTAACTTGAATTTTAAAAAGAAAGATGGAAATGATACGAAAATATGTAAAACATTTGACATACTAGGTTATGGACAGATTGAAAATTTTATCGATGACGAAGACATTGATGAAGAAGATCTTGTGTCTGAAAATGATGATGACAGCGACGATGACGATGACGATGACGATGACGAAGACGACGACGACGAAGACGACAAAGACGACGACGACAAAGACGACGACGACGAAGATGCCGACGAAGATGCCGAAGACAAAGAAGACGACAAAGTAGAAGAAATTAAGAAAAAGAAAATAAATGTTAAAATTCCACCATCCTTAAAACAATAATATAATTTTCTAAAATAATGCATTATTTTAGAACTTGATTTTAATTAAAATTCCATCTTGGTTCATATCTTGTTTGATTATCTTTTCTCATTTGTAAAGCCATTAAATCTTCTCTATGTTCACATGAATGTTGAATCCATGTTAATTGACCTTTATACTTATCTTTTGCAAGTGTCAAATTATATTGAGGTTTTATAGAACCCATCGGATCTATATACATTTTAGAATTAACATAATTACCATTTTTAAAGTTTGGGTTTCTAAAATTATCTAATACTACACGTCTATTAGGATAATAACTAATCTCACCTCCTTTAATTTCTGCATATGTATCATATTGTTTTGGGATATATTTATCAGCCTCAGGATAAGTATATATATTTTCTAATCTTGGAATCGGATCTGGTTTATATTCACAACTATAATTCATTTTAATATTATAAAATATAAAAATTAAATTATATTTTTTTCTCTATATAAATCAACAGATTCTTCTGACGTAATATTATCAAATAACAATTTAACTACTTCAACTACATCAAACTCTTTTGTATTCTCAAATCTCTTTTTTTGTAAAGGGTCATCTCCTGTTATATTAAATCTATCTTGTAAACTTGCTTGAAATGTCGCTTTATTTTTTACAATATTTCTAAAGTAATTACAGAATTTTTTAGGATTTGATAGAATAAAAATGTTTTGTATCAATTGTTCACAATCATTCTCTGTTAGTGTATTAGTAGATGAATAATTCTTTCTATACTCATTATCATGAAATACATCGTAATAAAGTTTTCTAAATAACTCAATGTAATAAGGTCGTACGTTAGTAATAATTTTATTACTCAAATCTTCTAATCTACAATCCATATTCCAAAATCTCTTATTTTTCTCTACTTTATCTAATATATAGAAACTATAAGGATCATTATCTGACGATTTGTTTATGGGCAAATAAATAATATTGAAGAACCCATAACAATTGAATAAACATCTTTCTATATTATCTTTTAATGAAAATACAGCTGAACTATAATTTTGAAAATATTTTACATACTCATTATTAAATGGTACGAAGACTTGATGATTTGAAACAGATAATTCAAGACATGTTTTGAATTTTTGTATATCGTCCATATCTAAAACTACATTTGTATATCCATTGTATAATAAAATTCTCATATCTAAAGAAGACAAACTTTTAGTTATGTTTTGAATTATTTTTTTCTCAACATAATTCTTTGAATTAAATATATTATTTAATGTCGCGGTATGAGATATTAATAAATTCTTATAATCATCATATAACATGCTTCCAATAATATTCATTCTTGTTCTCTTAGTAGCTTCCAGACTTTTAGTATAAACACGCGAACTTTTTATGTTCTCAAAACATTCTTCAAATACTGGTTTAGCTTCTTCAATATTCCTAAAACTCTTTTTAATGATCTCGAAATTTTTATTAATTTCATCTACCTTACTAGTTTTTTCTTCATTACTAGGTTCTGCACTAAGTTTAACACATTTTTTTAAAGATTTGTATTTATAAGATTTCTTCTTTTTATGTTCTTCTTCATCTTCTTCATCATCATTATTATTATTCTCATTTTCTTCATTCTCATCAAATGATGTTATTTTATAAGATGAAAGTGTCTGCTGTTTCTGTGTTTCCATCATTTTTTTATAAAAATTTGTCTTCAACTTCTCCATATTATAAAGTTTTTCGTAATCATCGTTCACTGGATTACAATATTCCAAATGTTTTTCAAGATTATTAATACCTTTGAAAAAATACTCACATTTCTCACATGAAAATAATATATATTTATATTTTTTGCATTTAATAGACCTTTCTAAATGTAATTTTAAATCGTTAAATTTCTCATTACAGTATTCACATTCTTCTATATCATTCATTTAATAATTATAATAATTATTTTAAAATAACATATCAATTTTAAAATAAAAATATTCTTGTATTATAAAAAAATGACAATAGAAGAATTAATATCTGAAATTAATAGAATTAATGACTTTAACTTAATTGACGGTGCTTTAAAAAATTATAATGGTGAGGATTGGAGAAAATATGTCAAACATAATAAAAACAGTTATAATAGAGTCAAATTACATGAACAATATGAATACGAAATTTATTTAATAATATGGGATTGTTATTCTAAAACTCCTATTCATGATCATGCTGATAATGGTTGTTGGTTGAAGGTTTTAGATGGTAAAATTCACGAGAAAAAATATTCTGATAAGTTAAACCTATTGTATGATAATGTATATGAAAATGGTGATGTAAGTTATATGAATAATAATGTAGGATTCCATAGTATAATAAATTCAGATAAAATATCATACACTTTACATATATATTCTCCACCGAATCATAAGACAATATATTTTAGCTTATGACTTTTCTTCATTTATCGTAACTATTATTTTATCTAATTTTTTGTTAATTTCCTCTAAATTTGCAGATGATGTTGGAATAATAGTGTTCTTTGAACTTAAAAATTCAACAACAGTATGAACAAGTCCATTACCTTTAGTAGGTAAAAATGGTAAAATTTCACTAGATACGAAACATAATGTTGAAAAGATAGAAATATAAAAAGTCGCGTCCATTGTTTTATTATTAAAAATATTATATTTTTAACAATAAAAATTCTCAAATATTCAAAGTTTCAGCGACATCCAAAATATCATCGTGTATAGGATTACAAGTAGAAGTATTGTTTTTATTCAAATAATTAACATGTTTTTCTGTTTCGAAATGTTTCTTCCATGAATACTTTCTATATATTGAACCACACTCACATGTAATTGTTATCGATTGTTGTTGTTTAATTTTTTCTTTATTTTTTTCAGCATATTCTTTTACTTTAGCTATTTTTTGTTCTTTGTTTTTTACATAATTGTTTTTTATTCTTTCTGTTACATTTTCTTTATTTCTTTTATACCAATCTTTCTTACCGTTTGAAACTTGTTCTTTATGTGTTTCTCTATAGTTCTTTTTTTTTACTTTCATTATATCTTTATTTTTTTCTAACCAAGTCTTATTCAAATTACTTAAATGTTCTTTATTTAATTCTCTATAGACTTTTTTATTTTCATTTCTTTCTTGTTTTTTAGTTTCTTCATCTTTAAAAATAATAAGATTATCATCAATATCATCAAACCATTTTACTGCGTCATCAAATACGTTTGTAAATATGTTGATATCATTTTGTTCTGGTAAAATAAATCTATCTCTGTTGGCTCTTTCTCTAAAATCATCTAATTTATATAGTATCATAAGTTCAATTATATCCATTTGATGTTTATTTTTACATTTTTTTGTATAAATAACATCATGTTCGATTCCTTTATTATATCCTGATAATCTTGAATTTAAATCCGATGATTTACCTATGATGTATGTTCGATTATGGAACTTTGATGTTAACATATAAACAGTATTACTTTCAAATTTGATTTTTTTAGATTTTGTTTTTTCAATAATAAGACTTACGTAAGTATCAACTACAATATTTTCTATATTTTGAAACCAATTATAAGAATCATCGATAACTTTTGTAAATAATGAAATATCTTGATTTTCTGGTAATAAAAATCGTTCTTTCTTTTCTTTAGTTTTATATTGATTTAACTTATAAAGAACCATCATTTCTGCAACCTTCATTTGATACATATTTTTAAAACTTTTATAATAAACTACTTTATGTTCCATACTTTTGTTATATGATGTAAGTCGGTTTTTCATATCTACTGCTTTTCCAAGTAAAAAAATTCTTTCTTTTTCAAGTTCATCATTAGTGACTATATATACAACATTATTATCTGGAAAAGTTTCTCTTTTTTGAAGTCTTACAAATTTATTGGCTAAGACTTGATTTTCTTCTGTCTTTTTTTCAATTTCAATCATATATTCTTCTGTCTTTTTTTGAAGTTCTACATTCGACTTAATTTGCTCTTCTAATTGATTTTTTATTTTATTCAATTCTTCTTGTAATTCTTCATTACTTTTTTCTTTTCCTAATTCAACTTTATCAGTTAGTATAAGTTCTTTTATCCATTTTGAAACTTGTAATGAAAAACTCGGAGAACACCACTGTGCTAATTGTATTCCTAAATCAGGATGAATCCACGTCCCCTGATCATATTTAGAAGTATTACCTTTATATACCTCAACTAATTGTGATAAGTGAATTAGCTTATCACTTTCAAGTGTCTTAATTAATTCTTTCGTTTCGTTTAATCTTAACCATCCACCAACTTGTTTTTTAACAATTTTACATAATCCAGTAGCAAAAATATACCCATCATTTCGCATTGGAATAGTAAATTCGCTACCATCTTCAAGTATTAGCTTACATTTAATTATGTCTCCTATTTTTTCGAAATTAGAAGATGACATTTTGTGAAATATTCTTTGATTTATAATTATTAATTATAAATCTTTAAACCACAATTACAATTTAATTAAGAAAAATCCCACGAATCTTCGCCAATTGGTTTAGCTGTACTACTGTGAGAATATTCAGACACTTTTTGCTCGAAGAAATTTGTTTTACCATCAAGACTATACGTTTTCATAAAGTCAAATGGATTTTCTTTTTTGTAAATCTTGTTGAAATTTAATTGTACTAGAACTCTATCTGCTACATATTTAATATAATCAATCATCAATTCCGAGTTCATACCGATCATTTTACATGGAATTGATTCAGTGATAAACTCGATCTCAATATCTACTGCCTCAGTCATTATCTCCTCAACTCTTGCTTGACTTACCTTATTATTCAAATGTTCATATAACAATATACCAAAACTGCAATGAAGATTTTCGTCACGTGCGATAAGTTCATTCGATTTGCCTAACGCCTTAGTCATTTTATTTCTGCTTTTCAACCAAAAAATAGATGCAAATGAAGCACTGAAAAATATCCCTTCGACAATAACAAAAGCTATCAATCTCTCTTCAAAATGTCTATCGTTATTCATCCATTTAAGAGCCCAATCTGCCTTACGTTTTACACAAGGTATAGTATCAATAGCATTAAATAAATTTTCTTTTCTAACCGGGTCTTTGACTAAAGTATCTAACAGTAAAGCATATGTCATACCATGAACATTCTCAATCATACTTTGGAAAGCATAGAAATTTCTCGCAGATGTGTCTTTAACTTCTACGCAAAAATTACTCATTAAATTTTCCAACACAATACCATCACTTCCAGCGAAGAAAGCTAATATATGTTCAATAAAATATCTTTCATTATCAGTAAGTGATTCCCAATCAGTAATATCTGCACTATAATCAATCTCTTTGGAAGACCAAAACATTGCTTCATGATTTTCGTATGCTTTTTGCAAAGCAGGATATTTAACTGGTAATTGAATAAATCTTGAATTATCTTCAATTAATAATGGTTCAGGTAATCTGTATGTAGACATTTTATTTTATATTAATAAATATTTTAAATAAATTCATTTTTATTTTTTAAGTATTTTATTTAATTTAATAAATAATGCGTATTTATCCAATTAGATTTACAAGAAAAAATTGGATAATTAATTTTTATTCTCTTAATGAAAACAACAAGACAAATATTAAACTATTTACATTTGACAAAAATAACCCAATGTTATACAATATTGACGAAAAAGTAATAAAAGATGAAAAGTTTACAATAATATTAAACTACCCTCTATCTTACAACTTTACAATTTCTATCTCTTCTGATAATGGTTTTACTTTGAAAGAACTAATATATTCAATAAAAATTTTATATGAATTTATATACGAGGAAGAAGAAAGAACTGCAATTCCACAAACATATAATTTAAAAAAAGTCTGTTCTTCTTGCAACATTAAAGAACTTGAAAACTATTCTCTAAATATTGAAGATAATAATGATGATTGTTCTATATGTTATGAAAGTCTCGATAAATATGCATGTAAAATTAACTGCAATCACATATTCCATAAACATTGCTTAAAAGAATGGCTCAAAAATTCTAAAACTTGCCCTATATGTAGAACTAATATATTCTTATGTCATAGATGTGATGGTGGTATAATATATTATCAATTCAACGGTGTTGTTATACCATTAGAATATAGAAGTGGTGATTTATTAATTAGAAATAATACAAACGGAATTTTTGGTATTTATGGATACTATATGGAAGATTTATTATTGAATTACATGTTCTACGATAATGTGGATAAAAAATTATTATTAAAATTTAGCTGATTATACAACAACACTTATCAACTTTCTCTTTCTCAGAAAATATCATATATCTATCAGCATGCAACGATGTGTTGTCGTCCATTGTTAGAATTATTTTGTTATTCCTCTCTTCGTATAGTATTTTATATTTTTCTAATTCATTCTCAAGTAAACTAATGTCATTGTAAAATTTATTTATATCAATCTTCTTATTAAGTAATTCAGTATCTAGTAGTTTATTTTCTTCTTTCAATTTGTTGCTTAAGTCTAAATACTTCTTACTTGTTTTATCTAAAATCACATTCTCTTTTTCAAGTTTACTTATATTAGTATTTTTATAATTAAGTTCATTTTCAAGTTCTTTTATACAATTCTGATAATGCGTTAATTCTATCTTGTGTTTAGTCATTTGTTCATTTATATGTGTAATATTTCTTTCGTACTCATTCGTTAGATTGTAAATTTTTTCTTCATAATCGTTTACGTATTTCTTAATTGATGCATTTTCAACAATGATTTTGTTATTTTGATCTAATAACATCCTGTTCTTTTCCTTCTCGTTTTTCAGGTTAACATCCAATTCAGATATAGTATCGTCCGCTTCTCTTAAATTATTTAATAATTTTTGTTTATTGTTCATTTATTAAAATAAATTATTTTTTATAAATTTTAATGTATTCTTTCAATTTTCTTAATATATTAGATTTATCATTATCATAATCAATCAATTGATTCTTATTTTGTTGATATGGAGCGTAATTTAAAAACCATTTCTCATAATCCTTTGTTTTATTTTTTGATTTCAGTTCATAATATTTAATGGTTTTAATTGTCTTTAAATCCTTCAATGTAATTTGAAGTCCAATACATGGTAAATTGAACCTTCGTAATATTTTGATATTTCTCAACTTATTTTTATGTTGAATTTTAAATAATGATTTACATGCACATAGTAATTTATGTTTATCATATATCGGTTTATTGATATACGCGAAAGATATATATATAGTTAATATCGTATCAATCGTAGCAATATTAATATTACCTTCTAATGTATTATAGTTATAACATGTACCTGGAAATACATCATATACAAATGCAACGGTTTTGTCATTTACAATAATTTCGTAATTTTGTGGTATATGTTCCCCTATATTTTCATGTTCTACGATCTTAATATTTTCATAATATTTACGTAATTGTTTGTAAATGTTAAATGTTGTATTTTTATAATTATCTGATATTATATGAAAATCAGGGATTTTTGAGTACATACTTTTATCATATTTAGAATATAATAGTCTAGCATATCCACCAAAAAATACAACTTTATCTGTTATTCCAACATCTTTTATTATTTTGAATATTTTTAAATCATCCTTATTTGGTTCTGTGTTTTTATTTGTACATTTTTTAGTAACTTTAATAGGATAATGTTTTATAAATAACGAGAATCTATTAAATACTTTTTCCCATCTACTTATATTTCCTTCTGGACTTGATAATTCTTTATACATCATCATTAATAAATAATTAGATGGTACATACAATATATTTTCTTTTTCAATTGACTCTGATTTTAGATTCTTAAATATTTCTGGTTCAATATAAGTTATATCTGCTATACCTATAAAGTTTACAAAAACTTTATAAGTTCCATTATGTACACCTACCTTTGCCTCAACATCTGAAAACCCATTCTCATAAAACTCATCTGCTAGTTTTTTTGCATGTTTTATAGGTGTTGTTGAGAAAAAATCATAATCTGGTATATCTTTGTCATCGCTGTAGAATCTATATTTCTTTGGAAGAAGATTATTAATCGCTGTTCCACCATAACATAATAATTGATTCTTTATCAAAAAATTTTCAACTATACTTACAATATCTTTAATTTTTTCGTTTTTTTTCAATTGTGAAATCAATATTCTTTCTTGTGCTTTCTTTAATTTATTAATTTCCATATATTTTTATTTAAGAAAATATTTTATAATATTTTTTATTATAAAATGCAAATGAAACCATCTACTATTCTAATAGATTCTTCTATAGTTTTTTTTATAATGTTCATATATTCAGGTTATGATAAAATTATTAATTTTAGTGATAAAATAAAAAGTCTTGATAATAAACTATCAAAATACATTAACCTACCTGAATCTGTATTAGAATTTGGTATGAAATTAGTTATTCTTTTAGAAATAATTGGTCCAATTATAATTTTATATAGAATGATATTAGGTAATGATGCACCTGATATACTAAAAATACTTTCTATTTTTACTTTCATATGTTTTATATTATTCATAATTGTTGTTACATTAATCTACCATCCACCGAATGATAAAATTATACCATTTTTAAGTAATTGTACAACATTGAGTGGTATTATAATCATGTTTGTTGTATCCGAATCTTCTTTAATAAATAATTAATATTGAAATCTTTTATGACTTTGTATATAAGTACATTTCGTTTCTGGGAATTCTTTTAATAACTCTTCTTTAATAAATTCCATAACTTCCATCGTATTTGTTTGACCACACGTAAAACAATCAAATGCATTTGCTGTATATGCGTTAAAATAAGAAAATTGAAATTTAAAATGTTACATAAATATATTAAATGGAACAAAAACTAAAAACTAATGAAGAGTTTATTGTAAAATCAAAAATGATACATGGTGATAAATATATTTATGACAAAGTTGTTTATGTTAATGCTCATACAAAGGTTGAAATATTTTGTGTTGCGTGTGATAAGTACTTTTGGCAAATTGCTAGAAACCATTATGGAGGTTCTGATTGTATTAAATGTAGTTATAAAAAAAGAAAAATTAGTAATCGATTAACACAAGAAGAATTTCTAAAAAGAGCAAAAGAAATACATGGTGAAAAATATAATTATGATGAGTTCATTTATAAAACAGCTATTATTAAAGGAAAAATTAAATGTATTACTTGTAATATTATTTTTGAACAAGATGCACATCATCACATTGCAATAAAAAAAACAGGTTGTCCAAAATGTGGTGTTAGGAAAGTTACAGATATGACCAGAAAAACTGTAGAACAATTTATAGAAGAAGCAAAAGAAATTCACGGTGATAAGTATAAATATGATAAAGTTAATTATAAAAATACAAATACCTATATTGAGATTTATTGTAATAAATGTCAAATTTTATTTCAACAAACTCCTGCTTCACATATACGAGGAAATGGATGTAATAATTGTAGTTGTATTGAAACTGGTTTAAAATTAAGATTAACACATGAGGATTTTTTAGAAAAAGCAATTGCTGTTCATGGAGATAAATACGATTATTCAAAAACTATTTATGTAAAAGGAACAGATAAAATTAATATATTTTGTAAAAAATGTAAAACAGAATTTCAAATAAGACCTAATGATCATATAAATGGTAGAAATGGATGTTCTCGTTGTAAATTGTTATTGATAATTACTTGAAGAAATTAAATTTAAATTACGAACCACAAAAAACTTTTCCTGATTGTAAAAATATAAACTTATTAAAGTTTGATTTTTATATTTCTAAATATAATTTATGTATTGAATATGATGGTGAATTACACTTTAATGCATATAAAAATTTTGGTGGTGAAGAAAAATTAAAAGTTAGACAATTAAGAGATAAAATTAAGAATGAGTATTGTGAAAAAAATAAAATCAATCTTTTGAGAATTAAATATGATGAAAACATTATAGATAAATTAAATAATTACTTTAATAAAATTTAAATATAATGAAATCTATGATGGTTTTGTTTGTATGTACATTTTAAAGAAGAATATTTTTTTTGTATTTCTTTTACAGCAAATTCTATCATAGGTACAGGATTTGTAACTCCACAAGTAAAAATATCAATAGCAAGTAATCCCTTATTTGAATAGCAGTGTGTGGCGCAATGACTCTCGTCTAAAATATGAACGCTTGAAAAACCAGCTTCAGTTATTTTTGGATCATAAATACACAATTTAGAATGTACAATAGTCATACTTGTTTGTTGAATAGATTTTTTCATAGTTTCAAAGACAAAATCTCCAAAAACATGATCACTAAAATCTTCTCCATCAAGATTGTCTTTAGTGACATCCCACACAAAATCAGCAAATACATGATTACCGTGGTGTTTTTTTTTACCAAAAATATTATATAAAGTTGTAAATATTTTTCCCAAAATACCTGTAAAATCTGCTAACATATGTATCCCTTTGTAATTAAAATTATTAGATTCCATATTATTTTTATTATTTATATACTAATTTTAAATTAAATTTCTTATCCATATGGGGCAATAAGTAACAACATTAGGAACTTTGGGTACTTCCTTAGGAACTTTAGGTACTTCCTTAGGAACTTTGGGTACTTCCTTAGCAACTTTGGGTACTTCCTTAGGAACTTTGGGTATTTCCTTGACATTCTTGATATTTTTGGCTATATTTGATAATTTTCGATGCATTTATTAAATAATGTTATGTATTTTAATTTAAAATTTGAAAAAATTTAATATAATAAATGGAAACTATATTAAATTTTATAAATTATGTATACGATTATTTTTTTAAAGAAGAAGATGTCTATTTCGGTTATGGTTATGTTAAATATGTAGAACCTCTAGATGAAGAAATCGATGATCTTATAAACGAAACAATAAAAGAAATAAAATTAGACAAAGAAATTAATGAGCTTAAGATTAGATATATTAATCTAATAAAAGAAGACGAAGACGACGACCAAGTTGACAACAACAATCATAACAACAACAACGAAGGAGCAGTTCCAGTTCTAGTTCTTATTTAAACTGCATTGGTGTCAATGTTACAAAATTTTTGAATTTACTGAATATCAATACACTTACACCAAATAATGTTGGTTGCATGTTATTATGTGCTTCACTTGACCCATTTGTTGCTGTTGTAAAAGTATGTGTGTGATCACCTGCAGAATTTGTTGAAATTGTGTGTGTTGTTTCATCACAAGCTGTAATACCTGCACCTCCTGCTGCAGTTATATCTTGTGTTCCGTAAGGAATATTATCAACTCCATGTGTATGTGCACCTGAACTAGCTGTTGTTCCTGTATGACTATGTGTAGGCATTTGTGGAACAGTTAATGTTACTGTTTCAGTTCCAACATCATCTCCTCTATTACGTTCAGTTAATGCTTCTGAAATAGCTGATAATCCAAACATACCAATAACTTTAGAAGTAAAATCAGGTAAATTAAAACTATTAACATTTTCACTTCCAAAATCACTTCCAATTATATCAAATAATTCTGGATATTCTGCGCGTGATAGGGATCTACCATCACATACTAACCATCCGTTTACATCAGATGATCTAACTGAAAGTTTATAATCTCCTACTTGGAGTGCTTGCAATCTCTCGTATTGAGGAAACTGTCTATGATTTAAATCAGTGACCCTGTTTGCTAAACTATTTATTTTAAACATTTTTTTTTATTTAAAGAAATATAAAAAAAATTTTTTTTAACTTTGTTATAATATAAAAATGAAAAAATCAATACGTAAGCCTGTATATTCACATGAAGAATACAATAGTGGTGATGGAATGCTTACATCAATTTGGGGACCTGGTATGTGGCATTTTTTACACACAATGAGTTTTAATTATCCTGTTCATCCAACTGCTGATAATAAGAAACATTATCGTGATTTTGTTCTAAGTCTACAAAATATATTACCTTGTAAATATTGCAGAATAAACTTAGAGAAGAATTTTAAAGTTCTACCTTTGAAAATGGAAAATATGAAAAACAGGGACAGTTTTTCGAGATATGTTTATAATCTACATGAAACAGTTAATAAAATGTTGAATAAAAAGTCGGGTCTTTCTTATGAAGATGTTAGAGATAGATATGAAGGTTTTAGATCTAGATGTATTCTAGAGAAGGAAAAGAAATGCTCGCGAAGTCCGTTGAAAAAAGGAAGTCCTAAACATAAAGGATGTACGAAACCATTTTATGGTAAGAAATCAAAATGTATTATGAAAATAGTACCTCATGATACTAAATGTGAAACTTTTCAAATTAGCAAAAAATGTGTTTTGAAAAAATAAAATTACTTAGAAAAAAGTTTTTAGAATTTATAAATTATTTTTAGAATTTATAAATTATTTTTTAGAATTTATAAATTATTTTTATAAAAATATAATCGTCTACACACACACACATTTTTTTTACACTTTTTATAATGAAACCTTATTCTGACATTGAAATTAAAATATATGGTTCAAGTTGTTTTTCATCTTTATTTTTACAATATATTGCTCTCAAAAGAGCAATATTGCTCTTTAAAGAGCAATCTTCGAAGTTTTCATTGATTTTAAAAGAGCAATATTGCTCTTTTGTGAGCAATATTGCTCTTTTGAGAGCAATATTAAAAGATCGAGAAATATAAGAGATCGAGATTTTTAAGAGTTCGAGAAATATAAGAGATCGAGATTTCTTAAAGATCGAGATTTACAAAGATCGAGATTTCTTAAAGATCGAGATTTCTTAAAGATCGAGATTTCTTAAAGATCGAGATTTACAAAGATCGAGATTTACAAAGATCGAGATTTACAAAGATCGAGATTTACAAAGATCGAGATTTACAAAGATCGAGATTTACAAAGATCGAGATTTCTTAAAGATCGAGATTTACAAAGATCGAGATTTCTTAAAGATCGAGATTTCTTAAAGATCGAGATTTACAAAGATCGAGATTTACAAAGATCGAGATTTA
>Ga0214921_10003030_pt1 | contig 26412 bp, 44 predicted proteins | sample LL1505_MetaG_FD_177992 | JGI IMG/M metagenome (GOLD analysis project Ga0214921, IMG submission 177992) | Freshwater microbial communities from Lake Lanier, Atlanta, Georgia, United States - LL-1505 | ecosystem: Environmental > Aquatic > Freshwater > Lake | place: USA: Georgia | collected... | reverse complement strand
CAACCTTTGTCTGTTCGCGGCTTGGGCGGTTTTCGTTGAATGCGGGATTGCCAAACTTCTTTGTCTTGGTCGGATCGGCAACATGGTCGCAGTTTGAATCGCCACCCTTCCAATTCGCAGTTCCGTAATCACGAAGCCCGAAGTAGGGGGGTGATGTAATGCAAGTCTGAACGCAGCCGTCTGGCAGCGTCTTCATGCCTTCAATGCAGTCGCCAAGAATGATGCGGTGGGTGTTCATTGGATATCCCCGTAGAACCTGCCACGCTCAAAGAATTGCTCTTCATGCCCCACAAAGCCAAAGCACTCATGTGCGTAGTCAAGAATGATCTGCTTGTCAAACTTTTTGCAGGAGTACACATCAAGCGTAATAAACCGCTTTGGCTCCATTGAGTGAATCTGAATTCCGCTCTCAATGAGTGGAACCCAACCGCTCACCCCTGCCTTGTCGGGATACAGTTCCGTGCCGTGGTTGGTTGGACCGTGCATGACCACGGGCTGACTCATGCGGGTCATGCCGATCTTGTCCACAACGCGCTCAAGAAAGCGGTAGTGCAATTCCAAGTCATCGGCTGCACCGATGCGGCAGTTGTACATATCAAGGTAATACGAATATCCGAATGGGTTGCTCACTTGTTATTTTCCTTTAGTTCTCTGAATGGGGTTATCCCAAAAGTTCCATTTTTCCAAATGCAAATTTGATCGCTTCTGAAGTGAAGTAGTTTGCCACCATCAAGTAGCACTACTGCGAACACATCATTTTCCCAAGTCCCGCCATCGCGCACATACAGCACATAACCATCACCCTTGGGTGTAATTACAGGCAGCGGATTTCGGAATTCGTGGATCATTGGTGTTACTGTTCTTTTCGCTCTACGGCTAGGATATCGTCCTGATGGACTAGATCCATACTAGCATACCCGCGACCCTTACCCTTTGTCAAGTCCCAAAGCACCATGTCGCCAACTTTAATATCTTCGGTGATCTTGTCACCGACACCAACAACCCTGCTCCAAATGTTGGGATTGGTGATCTTCTCTTTATAAATGATGCCTGACTCGGTTGTCTTTTCCTTGCCAAGCCCTTCGGTCTGAAGAGCGACCCACTTGCCGATTGTTTTAAATTTGCTCATGTTATACCTTTCTCGTATAAACGACTGTCCGATCTATTGATTTTTTGTTCTTTCCCTGTGGTTGATTTACCTGTCGCGCAGAAGATTGTACTCCATATTCATCAGAAGCACAAAATCCAATATGACTGTGCGCTTCTGTAACACTATCCCATATATCATTTGTTTTTACTTTAGCAACATTCCAACACGATTTACCATCACGATTGAGATGCAAAACAGATTTTGCGATCAATGGAGTTAAGAATTCTTTGTTCCATGATTTATATGTGTCTTTGCCAAAAATGGATTGAGTGGGTTGATCGGCATAAATTTCAAGATCAAAGTATGGAGGCGATGTCAGCACTACATCAAATAAGCCAAGAGAATACTCATCCATTTTCAATGCATCATCACATATTAAATTTACTTTGTTGCGAATGTCAAGGAAATCAACCAAAGTATTTAAATTCGTATATGTCTCTATGTTCGGATCAAATCCGACATAATCGGCTCCACTTGCTACTGTTCCTAGCAATCTTCCGCCCCACCCCATACAGGGATCAAGAACTCTTTTGTGGTTCTTGGTAATCATCTTGGCAATTTGTGGGCGATACATTGTTGACTTACAAAGACCACTACAAAAATAAACTCCCCTTCTTAATTCCGAAAGATAGGGAGTGGAGTGACTCTTGCGATTCCAAATTAATACCTTTTGCATGAATATTGGATCTCTCCATAATTTGCAAAACGAATTACCCTTGTTGTCTTTAATGTCCCAAAAATTTGGAAAGAAATGTTCACACAATTTCATACCCACCCGATTGGTACTATTAATCGTATTACCATTTGCTGCCCATGACAGCAAATTCTGCCAATCAGTTAGTAATTCTTCATCGCTGTATTGCGGAATAAAATTAACAGTTGTTAGTTCCTGTGCAAGAGCAGGAAGTATTTCCGCAAACTCTTGGTCGGAAAGACTTCGTGTAGAATGTCTCTTATTCAAGAACTGATATATCACACCAAGAACTCCATTAATGAGGTTCCTCGCAAAGCCTTGTACATATTTCTATTGATACACCCTTTGTTAGCATCAATCAATTTCCAATCAATATAGTGAAACTTTACTGAAGGGTGGTGAACCCAATCTAGATAAGACCAAGATGCTGTGCGAACATATCTTTGCTTGTTCTGTTCGCAATGTATTTGTATCTTTTTGTCAAGTTGGGATTTGATGGCAAGTATATTGAATTCTATCACATAGGCAAGCCGATCACCAATGAACAGAGAGTGAACAATATCCAAATTTTCTTGAATATCTTTATTGTATCTCTCCCGCGTGTAATCATTAAAACAGCCACTTCCATTCGTGGAGGTTCCTGTGTATGACTTTGGTTTAGCCTCTTTGGATGCTCCAGTCAATCGGTCAATAGCATCCCTCCCTAGTTTTCCAGGAATAGGATCATATCCCGCAACCAAAATGGTGATAATTTCTCGCAGGGAAGATGAGTTTACATCCTCCATATACATGAGAAATAATTCCTCACACATAGGATCAAGGGCAATAGTCGTATTACCCAAGGATCTGTCTAGTAAGAATTGTTTGAGTTCTGGACTCACCTCATTCGTTCCAATTTGACGATGCTCATTTCAATTCTTTCTTTACCTTGTTCCAATACTTGATGGTGTTGGAGTTCTTCCAGCCTTGAGGACCGCCGTTATGAATCCGTGCCAACTGCTCATTCGTTGCGTTCTTGGGAGCATAGCGATCCCAATAGGCGAGAACGATGCGCTTGGCATACTCATCATTCTTGCAGTCCTCGTACTTGCCACCGATGGTCTTGTCATGCTCAACAGCATCCTGCCAATAGGTTCGCCAAATCTGAAACGAACCAATTGCCTTGCCGTTGTCCCCGACAAGATTCGGATTACCGTGTGACTCTACCTGACGAATCGCTTCCAAGAGTTTCGCGTAGCGTGTCAATGCTGCTCTTGGTGCCGTTGCAGCAACCATTACGAGAAGCGACAGGACTGCGAGTTTGATAACCGTGACCTTCCACATCTTGCTCATTTACATTTGTCTCCTTGAGGAACACTTGTCCCTTATTAGTATCGGCAAGATTGATCGCGCTCGTTGAATTTTCTGTCACATTCTTCTTATCAGCCACATACGCATAAAGCAGCACGGCGTAGTTGATAATGTCAAGTGTTGTGTCTTCTAGGGATTCGTCAGCAACTTCAAACTTACCAGACTCAAGGAAGGAAGAGAGTCGGCTCATCTTGTCGGTCATGCGAACGAGCATTCCTGCTTCGGTCTTGCAGATACCCATCGCTTCGCAGCGAGTGAAGTTGGCGAATGGTTCAACGCCACGCCCTCCTGCATAGTCTGCATTCTTCTTACGCATGAGAGCGCGAGACTTGTTGCAAAGCGTTTCGTGAGTGTTGAGTAGTTCTTCTCTGTTCATTATGAAATCCCCGTTGAGCCAAAGCCACCCGCTCTGCTCGTCTTTTGATTGATGCGCTCTGTGGTGGTGCAGATGTCGTAAGAAAGCACGGGAACCATTTCGGCTTGAGCGATACGGTCTCCGTGATTGATTCGGATTGGAATGTTGCTGATGTTCAGGACGATGATCTTGGTCTCTTCGGTGTAGTCCGAATCAATGACACCTTCCGAGTTTGCCATCACAAGTCCTGCCTTGAGAGCAAGCCCTGAACGAGCATGGATACGAACGGAGAAGCCTACGGGGATATCAAAGACCAATCCCGTTGGAATCATCATGCGTTCGCCAGGATTGACAACAGCACAACGAGTCTCCCCATCAGTCACGATAGGACTGCTGATCTTTACGGAGTCTGCATTGAAGCCCTCAATGCGAGTGGCGTTCTTGGCAAAGTATGCTCGTAGATCAAAACACGCCGACTCTTCCGACCCAAAAGTCAGGTCAGAGATATCGGTATGGAGCAAGTGACACTTAAGGGTAAGCGCGTGGTTCATAGTGTAGGGATTGTATCACCGATTCAGTTGTCAGTCAAGAGGTTCGTTGGTTCTTTTCCTGCCGATGTTGTACTTCGGTACAAGTTCCCAATCCCGCTTCTCTCCGAAAGGCAGGATTTTTAAATACGAAACAGGAACTACAGGATCCTTGCTTTTGGCAGGTTCAACCAGAGAAATCAATCCCCACTCTGCCAACAGGTTTGCAATTGTGTTTCTACGGGCTTGGTCGCTTTCAGGGAATGTCGTTGGCATTCCATCCAACATGAACAGTTCCTTGAAGTGAACGATGTAGTACTTACCCTTCTTGTGCAGAATGTGGCAGGACTGAAATAGTTTGTTTTCGGTCTTGGAAGAGATGCCGATTCGTGTCAGCGTTTCCTTGACCTTTAGGAAGTTTTCCTGCTGTGGTAGGGTCACTTCAATGAAGTTTGATAAATCCATGACGATTCTCCTGAATGTCGTATCAGGAGTATTTAGTCATAGGAAATTTCAAGACTTCTTTGTTCCACCTTTATTCAACTTTTGCTTGATATTCTGCACATCTTCGGTGGTCAGCATGGTGGCATATTCGGTTGCCCTGCGGCGACTAACTCCGAAATACTCTACGATCATATCCTCTAGATCGTCCTCCTCTGCCTTGATCCACTTGGCAAATCGCTTGCGCTTTCGGACGGTGGCATACAGATAGTCATACTGCATTCGCTTGTCTAGGAATGGCGCAGCGTTCATCTCGTTGGCAGCAAGCAGGGTATCTGCGGTGAAGGATAGACCACGGTTGACTAGAAAGGGCGTGTATGCCTTCTCCAAGTCTTGGTTCCCCTCTAGTAGATTTCCCGTCTTCTCATTGATGCTCTTCACGAACTCAAACGGATTCATTTCTTGCCCTTCTTTTCATCATTAACATTCAGTATGTCCTCAAGATCCTCGTCTGCCTGTATGGAAATAATCAACTTTACAGGAATGTAGATCCACTTGTTTTTGTCGGCATCAAAGAAAGAGTGCAACAGAAATGAGTCATATGCATTGATGCCATGATATCTATCAATGAGTGGGGCTTCTACGAAATCATCATTGAGACCTGCATTACGATACTTGACTCTTGCCTTCTTCTTCTTGCCGTCAATATCTTCGTAGTGAATTTCCAAAGTCTTGGGATTCACTTTTTCAACAATTGCGTCAAGCCATTTTGAAAGAATGAGTTCGGACGCACCTGTCAATTCAAAAAGAGTAGTGACCTCATCAATGATCTTTGCTTGGCTCTTGGTTGCCTTGATTGCAAAGTAGTCGTCACGCTCTTGCATGAAAACCCTACGAATCTTTTCGCACTCTTCAATGTATGAATTGTAGTCGTACTTGCTTGAGAGACTTTCAACAATAGCGACAGTCTTGTCTATTTCTTCTTCGGTCAATTGTTGACTGACTTGTATGACCTTCTGCACGGGATTGGATAGTCCATTCGCAGCAATCAACTCCTCGCGGAGCAAATCGTTCACTTCGGAAATCTGTTTGCGATACTCGTCAATGAACTCCTTGATCTTATACTTCTTGTTGATCAAGTGTATAGAGATGGATAGATCATTTAAACTTTGAACTTTCTTGTCTATCATCGCTACCTCCTGTTCCAAGTATTTATCGGAAAGCGCAATCAGAGGCAAGCATCAGACAGCAAGCAACAAGGTTAATTTCCTGATCGGCAACGAAGGCAGACTTATACTGATATTCCGAGAGAATCAGAACTGCTTGTGGAATTGAAGACTGTTCAATGTTGTCCTGCAAAGCATCATAGATCCTGCGAAAGATACTTGCCATCTCCTTGTCGGCATTGTCAACCGCCCACTTACGGATGCTGTTGAAGTCCTTCTTCTTCATCGCGTCAATCAGATTCTTGACGGTGATATCCGAAGATGTCGCCATGATCCCGCTGTCAATGGATCCCGAAACAGAGTAACGCTGAATCAGATTCAGCACTCTACGGAAGTCAGGAAAATTCTTGACGATGAGTTGTGCAACTACCTTCTCATCGTAAGCAATCTCTTCGCTATCCATCACGAACTTCGCACGGGCAAGGAAGTCTTGCGCGAGTGTCGGCTTCTCCTTATTGGGGATCTTGAAGTCAACCACCGTGCAACGCGAGTGCAGCGGTTCAATGATCCTGCTCTTGAAGTTGCAAGTCATAATGAACCGACAGTTTGCTGCGAACTCTTCAATGAACCCACGGAGTGCGGGTTGCGTAGACTGCGGATTGAGATAGTCAGCCTCGTCAAGGATGACAACCTTCTTCCCCCCGCCAAGGGCAACGGTAGATGCAAAGTTGCGAATACGAGTTCGCAATACATCAATACCGCTGTCCTCACTTGCATTCACGAACAGGTAATCAATACCTAGTTCGTTGCATAGTGCCTTGGCTACCGTAGTCTTGCCGCAACCCGCACCTCCATTGAGAATCATGTTGGGAACATCGCCTGTCTTGGCGATATCCTCAAACATCTTCTTGATGTCATTCGGAAGTACGCAGTCTGCAATCTTGGTCGGACGATACTTTTCAACGAGTAGCGACATTACCTACCTTGCTGTTGGAACCCTCAAACACGCTGTCGGCTTCAAGGGAGATCCAATAGGTAGTGCCATTCGCGTTGCGGAACTGACTGACCTTCTTCTCGCTGATACCCACTTCGTAGGTGCCAGGAATCATCTTCAGGTTTTCCGTCTTGAACAGGAAAGAGAACGATGTCCCGCTCTTGTTCTCGCCTACATCAATGCTGTAGGAGTGGCTTGTGGAATCCTTGCGATCAAACACGCGCAGGATCATGCGACCGTCCTCGGTAGACTCAAGCGCAAGATCAGGAGCCTGAAGCACAGATGCAGCCTTCTGCAACTCGTTGTAGTCCTTGCTCGTCAGCGTGAAGTTTACAGGCGTGGATGGCATCTTCAACTTCTTGTCTGCCTTGACGAGAAGTTCAGGTTCGCTGTAGTAATACTTCACCGATGCCTTGCTGCCTTCGGAGGAGATCTCAACATGATCTTCGGTGAACTCAAACTCGGGATCCTTGAACAGGCTCACCGTAGCGAGGAACTTGGATAGATCCCAAATACCGAACTCAACATCAAAGGTCTCGGTGACATTCGCCTCTGCGAGAATGTTCTTCGTTGGGCTAATCGTGGTAAGAGTGCTTCCCTCCTTGACGAGGAGGTTGCTATTGATCGTGCTGAAATTCTTCAGGATGGCGAGTGTGTCTTGACTGATCTTCATGGTGTAATCCTTTCGGGGTTGTGAACAGTATAACCAATCCCCGCAGGAAGTCAAGCGTTACAGAGGAGTTTTCTATAGCCCCGACTTATGGCGCAAGATCCTTTCTTGAAGAATTAGAAAGCACCTCTCTGATTTTAGTAATAGGCATCGCATATAAACATTGCCCTGTTGAATTTTTTATGATAACGATACCGATGCATTTGCCATCTATTGCTCGGTATAGACCGCCTCCACTCAGTCCTGGTCCTCCCGCGCAGTCCGTTTGAATGAACTTCCTGTCCGAAGGATCGGCAAGAGGATCGCGGTTGGCGTGTTGGATGATGCCCGATGAAACATTGTTTGCATCAAGCGTTGTGTTGCCGACTGTAAAAACTCTTTCACCAACTCTAACTTTTCCTGTGTAGAATTCAGAACTTTGTATTTCATTTGGTGGCTCTCTTTCTAATTCCAAGATTGCGAAATCGTTATGGGGATCAACATATGCAACTTTTCCTACGGATGCAAATTGAAGACTGTCTTCATTGTCTTTTGAACAAATGAGAATTGGTTTTGTTCCAAATGTTTGATTGACCAATGGTTCGGAAAGATCATCTCCTTTGGGATCTTGGGTTATTATTTCGGGAGTATCGGCAATGATATGAGATGCCGTAAGCACATAATGCTTACCATTTTTCCGATACACAACTCCAGAACCAACTCCATCGGGATACATCACCACCACATTACACCCAATAATGTGATCTATCACTTTATACTTTTCGGTTTCCTGCTGCTCGTAAAATGACGAAGGGCTGACACCCGTGCAGGATGCCAGCCCTAGTGCGGCGACAATGGTTGCTGCGGCAACCATCCCCAGATGATTCTTCCCCATGTTGAGCCTCCTTTCACAAATCGGCTCCGTCACAGGTATTTATCAGAATCTCAGGTTTTGCAAACATGGCATGGAAGAGGTCTTTTGTGTCTATTGGTGCAACTCTGCGTGACAATTCGCGCACACCAACATACACTTCTTTATTTCGTTCATTTGCTCTTTTATACTTCTAGTCACACCCGAAGCCGCTATCCCAAACTTCTTTTCAACAGGATTGTTGTGATGAAACTGTAGCGCACCAACACACTTACTGTATCCGCATATCTCGCACTTACCACCCGCAAGTTCTACGAGTTTGCGTTTTCGGTTTCTACGAGCCTCTGTTACTGCCTCGTTCCTGCACTTCTTGCATCTCCAGTAACCTCTAGGTTCATATACATGATCCACTTCTCCGTGTTTCTTGCAGTCTTTCTTACAGGTTTTAGCCATGTGTTCTCCTTTGGTATAACTATATATGCTATACCAAATTTACAACACACGAAACTGGCTCGGAAGGATTTGAACCTTCAACCAACAAATTAACAGTTTGCCGCACTACCGTTGTGCTACGAGCCAATAGTGATACAGATTGTCTGATTACCGCAGTACGACCGTATCATTACGCTGCGAACGGCAAGCCTTTCTCCATACCCGTGCCGATTCGGGATGTTAGCATACGATGCAAAAGCCGTTTAGCGGTCTTACAATGCAAAGGGGAAAGACGAAAAGCGGAAGGAGGGACTTGAACCCTCAACAGCCACCTTGGCAAGGTGGCACTCTACCATTGAGTTACATCCGCAAACGGACAAGGAAGGATTCGAACCTTCGGAAGACATTTATGCCTTCAGCGATTTAGCAAACCGCCGCATTCGACCGCTCTGCCACCTGTCCAAATGCGTAGCGGAGGACTTGCACCTCTGTTGCTCTGTATCAGACTTCTCTAATCCCTAGAGATCCTAGTAAGCCTACCCGTTTATCCTCAGGTGCTTAACTACGCGAAAAGCGAACGATGGGATTCGAACCCACAACCTTCGGTTTGGAAAACCGAGACTCTACCGTTGAGTTACATTCGCAAATATTCAATTGTCAAATAGCGCGAGTGGGATTCGAACCCACACTTTGTTGATTTTGAGTCAACTGACTCTGCCGTTGGTCTACCGCGCCATGTTCTCGTTTCGTGATCTCTTCTTCAAGCATTCGGCAAATGGCATCGTTGATAGTGATATCGTGCTTATGAGCGTATAGCGCGATGCCAGCCAAAGTCCTGTCATCAAGATCTAGTTCAACTTCTTCGTACTTCTTGTCGCTCATGTTGTATGATTATACCCCCGCACCCGCAGATGTCAAGGGGTAATTAGATCATTTCCGAAGAATCGTTACTGATCCGTGTGGATTTCTTCGTCCGACATTCCACCCGCGATGCACAAGGCGTACATGATCCCCATGAAGTAATTGTATTCAGAGGGAAGCAAGGTTTCGGGAGGATTGGTGCGAGAGAATTCAACAAGGAGGATTCCAAGGTTTTCCCCAAAGTAATTCCCTAGCGCGTCACGACCTTGTTCGCTCGCATCAATCCACATATTGTAGGCTTCGTCAATCCGCGCAAGGCGATTGCTGATGCTGAAATTTGATGGCGTTGGAATGTGCATTTGCTTCTTTCTAATCAGAGGTTCTTATGAATACGAGACTGAAACTTTTGACTTTTCCATCCATGCTTCTTTCTGAGTCAGACCATCCCACACAGCCCGTGCAAAATCCACATGGACACGGTGCGGCAGTCCGTTGTTCAGAAAGTCATAGTCGCACACACCAAGTGCTGCGCCTACACTCAACCCACGGATACCCGTTGGTGCGCGGAACTCTATGCTGATGTAATCGGGATCATCATCCCTTTTGTAAAAGACGAGAGCATCCCCGTGGGAATTGATTATCTTCCACTCTTGGTGATTCATGTAGTCCATCTCACTTTCTTTTTATCAGTTGCGAATGCCGCCAAAGACCTTGGCGTACCCACGATCCGCGTAGAGTTTCTTGGCGAGGGTGATAACTTCGTTCTCGTCAATCGGATCGGTGAACTCAAAGTTACCCCACGCCGTCCAATGCACGGTATCGGTGGCATCCTTGAAGCCGATGCGCTTGCCGAACTGCGTACTGCCGACCCAAAAGAGAACGCCCTCCGTGCCGATGGGAACCTTGCGTCCCCGCGTCACCTGAACCCTCATACCCTTGCGAGGATTCGCGTAGCGGCGACTCACCAAGTCCTGACGGATTTCGTCCATGAGAGCGAGGATCGCGTCTGTACGGGCTTGCTCCGTGGCATCAGCATTCGCCTTGCGGATGCCCTGCGGGGTGAGCAGCGTATGCCACCATTGGGTAAGCAGAGTATCGGACTCAACGAGAGCAGTCGCGGCATCTCGCACACGGGTCTCCTCTTCGCGGTTCGCGTACTTATCAGAACCAACACTAGCGAGGATGATGCGCGTCATGTTGACGGTGTTCGTTCCCGCACCGCGTCCCGTAACGATGAGCCAAATGGTTCCGCTAACGAACGGGTCGTAATCGGAAGTTTCGGGTCGCTGCGTCATTACCTCCACCTCAATGGAGGTAGAGTAGTACTCCGTCAGATTCAATTCTGAAAGCCGCTTCTGAACGGTCTGCGTAGAACAGATCGTCAGGCGAACGGCGTTCTCAACCAATACGGTTGAGGCAGCACCCGTAGGTGCGCGAAGCGAGTCTGGCTTCCAAGGTAAGGCGAGGGTGGTCATCATCGGGGGGTCTCCTTTGTTACTCCCCAATCTTACCAAAGTGCCACCCCCATGTCAACCCCCTATTTCAATATTAGGTTATCAGACTTTCAGTTTTGGGTCGGGACTCTTAAAGTCCGCTTTTCGCATGGCAGTCTGCATAACCATGCTCTTTTGGTTTCTGTCCCAAGACAGGGTGAACGGCATATTCAGATTTTTGCTCACATCATTAATAATGGCTTTCCAATCCACGGGGTGATTCTGAATGTCCTTGGCGTACTTCCGATAAGTCTTATTGAAGGCATCCTGAATCTCTGCCACGCTGATTGTGGTATCTCCGCGTGAACCATTGATGCGTTCCCAGAAATGCTTGGTGAAGGCAATGTCCAACTTTGCATTTGCAAACATTGAATCCAAGACACTCTCAAGACTCTTCAGAGTATTCCACGAAACGCGAGTGACATTTGCGGTTGCCTGACCAATCTTCTTGACACCGCCGCCTACTCCCGAAACGATGCCTTCGTCCAATGCCATGAGCAACTTGGGATTGATTCTCTTCTTCTGGCGACCGACCTTCTTCAACGAACCGATGCCGACAGTTTCTTCAAGGTTTTCGTCCAAGTCCCAATGCCCATAGTGTCCTGCTGACTTCAACTTTTTCTTCATCTCCGCATAGGTGTACTTGAAGTATGCACCCTTCTCGTTTGGCTTGATACCACCGATTGCATAGTAGGCTCTCTTGTCCATGCGGATATCGTTACCATTGGATTGATCAATAACGGTATCGCCATCCTCAACCCATGCATGGGGGAATCTCTTGCCACGCACCGCTCCTTGCCCACGAACCAATGCATGAACCAAGACTGTTCCCTTGGGATTGTTTGCCTTCAACTGCTTTCCAAAGAAGGAGGAGTTGTATTGCATCATTAGGTTCACGGCGGCTTCCATGCAGTCGCCGTCACCATTGTAGCCTTCGGAAATGTAAGTCTTGAAGTTCAGCATGACACAGTATCTATAAAAACAACAGAGAGCCTTTCGGCTCCCTGCTGTTGAAGTAGCAGATTTTTGAAATCAGAACTTGATGCCGATGCCAGCCTTAACGACTGCATTGGCTTCGGGAGTAGAAACCTGCTGTGCGACTGGCAGCAGGATGGTCGCGCCAATGTCAACATTGGAAGCAACATTCCACTTGGCAACTGGACCAAGGAAAAGTTGATATTCGCCATTGTTGACATAATAATACTGATCAAACTGTGCGCCTAGAACGAAGGAGTTCCAAGTGTAAGTCAGATCGGTATTGAGAGATAGAACATCCGAAGATGTCTTTGCACCGAGCCATGTGATGTAGGACTCACCGCCATCAAAGCGGTATCCTACGCCCTGTGCAAAATCAAGTTCCCAAATCTTGCAAGAGAAATCAGCGTTGATATAGGGGTTGACATTTGCGTTGCGGAAGTATTCCGAACCAACGGGGATGTACATACCACCACCAACACCAAACTTCCAATCACCGATGAGGCTGCTCTTGCCGCTGATGAGATCAGCCCAAGTTGCACCGAGATCAATGTTGCTCAGAGTCGTGCTGTCGTCCTGCGTGTAAACAGGGACATTCAGATTTACTGCGATGTCCTTGGTGAGGCTGAAACCGAGAGTCTGATTCAAACCTACGAGAGTGCTTCCACCATCCTTGAAGGTGTTGATCTGGAAGTTCTCGTTGAAGTACCAGTCCTTGAGTTCTACTACGGAAGTAGAAGCAGGGGCGGGTGTGGCGGCGTTCTGTGCAACCGCAATGTGACCGAGGGCTAGAGCGGCAATAATTGCTGTAGCGTATGAAAGAAGTCTCTTCATCATTTCTCCTTTGTAACACCCTACCCACTATGGGTAGGGATAGATATGTAGTGGGGAGAACTATAACAGAAGAGACTGTTTCGGTCAACTTTTAATATGAACATCTTGCCACTTCGGAATTTTAACAATGCTATTGTTGCTAACAACTTGCAAGTTGTTTCCTGAAGCGGCTTTAAGCCAACGAGCAATTGCGATTTGACGCTGTGTTGCGTTGGCAGCATTCTTAATTTCCCAAGGCAAGTTTCCATTGTTGTGATGGAACTTCTGCTTCATGTTCTTAAATTTGTCATTCACCGAACCACGGCTTAAATCATGTCCATCGGTGTATTCGTTGGCAACATTTTGGAAGTTACCGACATTCTGATCAACTACATCTACTTGGAAGTCAAAGCCATAACCAAAGACTGCTGTAGTCATTCCTTCTTGCAACTTGGCTTTGAGTTCAGAGAAGGTCATTACTTCGGAGCGTGCTTCATGTAGTCACGAATGGTGGTGATGTAATCATCGGCTGTTGTAATCTTGCTCTGCACCCATGCTTCCAATTCGGTTGCTTGCTTGAGAAGAACGAGTGCTTCGTTTGCCTTTTCAATCACAGACTTCAACTGTGTTGTTGCCATCTCAATCTCTTCCTTCTCATCGTCTTCGGTGATGACTGCTTCCTCAACAGCAACAGGAGCAATCTCTGCGAGCAACGATTCAAACTCTTGCTCATTGTTTGCTTCTTCCTTCATCGCTGCAAAGTTCACGCTGACGGTAGCCTTGGTGGATGATGGTGCGCCTGTAATGGCTTGAGAAGAAAAGGATACAACCTTTGCACCAGGCTTTGCAACTCTACGCATCAAGCCTTCAAGAGTTGCTGCAAAGTCCTTCGCCTTTGCAGCATTGTCAAAGAAGACATGGTAGACATCCCCTACTTGCTTCATGGAGTAGCCTGTCTCAAATCCCATCTTGGTAAGGATCTGACGGAACTTTGCTTCAAAGTTTTTTGGGCTGAAGCCAAACATTGTCGGAGCAGCCTGCATCATGGCAGGGGCTTCTGCGACTACTGGCTTTAGAATTTGGTTGGCGGCTTCTGCAAGTCTACGGGCGTATGACATGGGTATCTCCTCAAGTATATCTATTTGAGAAATAGCCTTGCTAGATAAAGAGGAGGATTACCATGCCACGATACCGAATGGGTTCAACTTTCTACACACCATCTACATTCCCCATGCCGATGCCTTCTGTTCCCTCCATCGTGGAGCAGTCAGAAGAGATCCCTGTAGAACCTCCACAGATTCCAACAGAGCCTTGCCCTATCCCTGAAGAATGCATTCAAATTTTGAAAACTTTGGATTCGGAGGCGTTGAGCAAGTGCATCCGTGCCATGCGTAATGGAACACCTGGCGACCCAACTGCTTCGGAGAAGGGTGTCCTGCGAAGGATTGCAAATGGCATCGGAGTGGACGATGTAGTCGCCCTCTCTTGGTCTCCCACTTACAAGTTGTATTTTCCTTAATCCTTCTTTACGAAGAATGCTCTCATCTCATCGCTGATCTTTGGAGCATTAGGCGGATAGATCTTGGGAAGTCCTTGACGAGAGAACTTAAGACCTCTGCGAGTAGGACGCTTGATGCCGCCCTTGTCCATCTTGCCGTTTCTTTCTCTACCCATTCTTACCACTCTTTCTCCACTTTGCATCGTGGGGGAAAACAATTTGATAATCCGTTCCTTGAATGATTCCCTTGGATTTCATATCCTTGAGATACTTTTCAATATAACGATTCAAGTCATACTTATTATCTATTGCTGGTTCCTGCATGGGAGGAACAGTTGCAATTACCTTGATGGGCTTGCCATATCCATTTTTTGAACCGTAATGGATTTGAACTCTGCCTACTACTTCTTCCGCGAATTGCTTGTAAGTCTTCATGTCTTACTCGTCCTTCTTCTTCAAGTCGTGGTGACTGACCATGCGAGGGGCATTGCCCTTTCCTCTTCGGCTTCCTGACTTTGGTTCTGCTGCTCTCTTCTGTGCAACGGCTTTCTTCTTTTCCTTGTCAGTCATGCTTCCAACAGTTGCGGGTGTCTTGCTGCTGACCTTCTTCAACGGTCTGCACTTTGGATACTTACCCTTTGAAGAATCGCCGCGTCCACATGGTGGATACTTGCCGGTCTTTGGATCCTTCTTGCCACCGATGTCCACCCACTTCTCCTTGAACCAATCGCCTAGATCTTCTTCAAGTTCATTCTTCAGTTGCGAGAAAGTCTTCTTGCCTTCCTTGACTTTTCTCCATCCACCACCATGAGAGTTGTACCAGTTGACCGCCCATCCGTTTGCGTAGGCTGATGGATAAACCTTGAACTTTTTCTTCGCCGCAGACTTTGCTCTTGACCACAGATCAGGTTTAGTCGGCTGATTCTCTTCAAGGAAAAGATCTTGGTTCTGTGTCTCTTCGCTGATGGGTTCGGCGCGACCTAAAATTTGAAGAATGTCTTGGCGGGTTCTCATGTCTATATTTAGTAATCCCAAGTTTATCTAAAGAAAAACCCCCGTCCGAAGCGGGGGGTTTTTATTTTACTCCCCATATGGAGAGGACAAACTTGGTTTGTTCAGTACGAATGTAGAAGGTGATCTCATCCCATCCCTCGTCCCTTGCCCGATTGGACTCTTTCAACAATATCGCAGCCGCAAGAGTTGCCGATATGCCATCATTAATGGCATAACTTATTGTACGGATAGGCTTTAGATCTTGGTCTTTCTTCATTCATATGTTTATGATTTCCCTGATTTAGCCTTCTCCAAGAAGGAGGCTTTTTCTTCCTCGCTGAAGCAAGTGCAGCAATTCCATTCTTCATTTTTCGGATCCGCAGGACCAACCAAGAGTCCATCAAACTCGTAACAAAAGTGCCAACCCTTCTCCTTCTCTTCGGGAGTCAATTGCTTGGACTCATTGTCCATGAGTTCCTTCCACCGACTTAACGACATCCCATCGGTGTTGTCCTCTTCACTCATCCTTGCCCTTTCCCCATCCAGTACCGTACTGATAGGCATGGATGATGGAGTTCTTGGTCTCTACTGCCGTGTTGCGCTGAATACGAAGAACACGAATCTCTTCCGCTGCATCACGACAAACATCATAGACTTCACGATTTGCATCGTGCCACTTGTCAGCCATTTTCCTCAAACGCAGTTCAATGTCTTCCATGTTGTCTCCTCAACTAATACCGTGTCTGTGATTGTAGATATCAATCAGCGTAATGCCCAATGCAATCACTCCGTAGAGAAACCAAGCGAAAGCCAAAAGCATAATGTATAGCCACGCCCATTCCATCAGTTCATTCTTCTCTTTCAACTTAACCCTTTCGTGCGCGTAGTCGGACGAACAGAGCAGACAGCAGCAGCACAGCCGCGCCGCCTGGTGTAGGAGTGTGTGGGTGACTGCCTGGATCTTCGGGTTCAGGAGTGCAAGCAATCGGAAGAGCAACGCTTTCAACATAGTCAAACTGCATGGGGATGGCGAACTGCTGATCCGCAAAAGTATAGGTTGCAACCTGATGTCCGTTGAGGAACAACTTGTGAACCCAATATCCGCTGCTTGAACCCATGAACAGATTGTGTGGAAGACCTACCGCAACCGTAGGAGAAGTAATCGCATCCCCTGTTGGCGTAGTTGCGGTGTATGCGTTATGCCAAACAAGTGGAGAAGTGAATGCGTGATTCTGATACACACCGTTCTGAACATCGGTGTTGTAGAAGAAGTTGCCCGTGCCGTAAAGAGTTGTCTGTGTAATGCTCATTGTGTATCCTTTGTCTTATCGCTGTCTGTATAAATGCTATTGTGAATGTCTAAGTAACCGCAGTTCATGCCGATGATGTAGGAGTCTGGACCAAATCCAAACACTTCGTATAGGACATGGCGATACGATCCCTTGTCCTGAATGTCGCCTTGGTGAATCCGTTTGCAGACGGAGTGGAACGCCTTCAACTTGTCCTCGTAGGGAAGATTGTTCCACCACGATTCGGCTTCCGTGTCAAAGAGTTTGCTCTCATCCTCCATGATCTCGCCAAGTTCCTGCATGGCTTTCAAGAACTTCTGCCATCGTTCCTTCTTCTCATCTTCGGCAAGCCGCGCCAAGGCTTCACCGTATTGAGTGTTTATTCGCTCAAGAGATTTATTGACATCATCATCCATGTTCGTCATTGGATTCCTTCTTCAGATCGCTCAAGGGAGTATACGACTTACTTGCACCGCAGTCACGACAAACAGTACGGTAATACCAACCGCACTTTGCCAACTCACCATTGATGCCGCAGAACTCGCAGATGCTCTTTGAGTCTTCCTCTACTTGCAGAATCTTATCGTAGATGAAGTCATCTGCGCCGTCAACATAGACTCGCAACCCACCAAACTTCTCCTTGACTTGCTGAATAACAAAGTCCTTCCTGACCTCGGACTTCTTTGGCAGAGTCTCAAGATGCTTTTCAATTGCATCAAACAATCGGTCAAGAAGCGTGAACCATCCGCCCTTGCATTCAAGGGAATCGTAAGTCCAATCAGAATTGTTGCTGAAGGTGAGTGGGTAATGCTCAATCAGTTTCTTCATGGAACAAATACTACCACCTATCCCCACTCGCGTCAATCAAATTCTACGAGATTGTCTTTTTAATTTTTACGAACATTATGCTTAGGAACAAGGATGCTTGCAGGTTCACCGACATCAACAACATAACTACCGCCATGCTGCTGTGCCTTGCTTGTTCCTCCATTATCAAAACGGACGATCTTTCCCTTTACTATCTTTCCCTTGTGAGGAACTTTGACAGTATCTCCTACCTTAAACTCTTCGTCCATTTCCTTGCTGCTTGCAATCATGGTGTTTGGATATGCATTGTTGTAAGTGCGGAGGTTCGTGAGTTCGTTGACTTCAACCTGTTCTTTGATATTCTTGATTGCAGCAATAATCATTTCTCTTTGCGTCTTGTCATTGCCGTAAGATCTCAAGATGTCTTTGACTTGTTCAACGGCAGCATCAGTATTCATTTTACGAATCCTTGCATCTATCGCAGCCTGTTTTGCCTTTTGATCAGGAGTTGCTTCGGCAATACGCTCAACCTCTTCCTTCTTCGCAACAGGAGTGAGTGCCTTCTTGGGCATACGCTTGACTTGATTCCTGAAGTATGGGGAGTTCTTCATTAGTTCGTCATAATTGCTGCCCGTGAGTTTCTTGAACTTCTGCTTGCTGATCTCTCCACGGATAACCTGAACGATCAACTTGAGTTTCTGCGCCCGTTCACGCTGAAAGTCAGCCTTCAAACCCGCTTGAACTTCACGATGGGCATCGGCTGAACTTTGAAAGCCACCACCCCATTCCGCTTCATCAAGTTCAATCTCTTCTTTGAAAGAGGGCTTTGAACCTGCCTTGGTTAGTACATCGGTTGGATAGAGTAGGTTGACGATCTTGCCATTTGCATTCTCAATTGCAATAGCCTTCCACTCATACTTCTGAAGTTCGGTTGATAGCATATGGTTGATGTGTGCAGGGAGAGCAGCACGACCAGGAACCTTCTTCTGAATGAGTGCGCCAGGTCCACCCTTACGCATGACTACGATCAGGAATGGTCCTTCCATATCGTTGACTCCCTTGAGGATACGCTTGAATGGAATCATTGCTGCTGCCTCATTCAAGACCTCGCCATTCTCCTCAACGCTCTCACCGAAGTAGGTTTCAAAGTTGTCAATGACAACTTGCGTTGCGGATGTACCCATGAAGAAGGTTGGAATCTTGTGCTTCTTCAGGATGGTGGAAACCTTGTCGCGCAACTGACTGCCACGGATGCTCTTGTTCTTGAAGATAGGTTGGAGATCCTTGACCGCAGCCTGTGGCAGAGTGTCGTACATGAAGTCTTCAATTGCACCCTTCACACCACCTTCAGAGATCGTGTTCTCTTTGAGGAAGTCTTCGGCATTGCCTTCAACCCAACCTTCCATGATGCGCTTGATGTCTCTGGCGATCTGTGGTTCGTTCTTGAATGGATTGTCTTTTGGTAGCGACATGGTAATCTCCTTGAATCTTTATTTAGGAATTGGTTCGTATGTCTTCTCAAACTCTGCCTTGGCGATGCGGTAATAACTTGATCCATCAGACTCCTTGACAACATAGTCGCCAGTCTTGAGAATCATGTTCTCGCCCCAAGGTGCGGTGAATGTGATGGTCTTGCTTCCCGTGTAACGGGCAACTGTTCGTTCGCTCTGTTCGGGAGTAATGGTCTCCCCGATCTTGCCGACATAGAGCCGCGAGAACTTCTCGGCACGAATGACATACTTCTCTCCGCTTATTCCGCTGATAACGATGTCACCGATATTGGCAATGTTCTTTGTCTCCTTGCCATCAGGAAGAACCGTGACCACGGTCTTTGCGCTGTCGGGGTTCACGCCGTATGACAACTTTGGCATACGAGTAACCATGCCCTCGTCAAGATTATAGAAGGAATATTTCAACTTCTTCTTGCGAGTGGTCTTGTAGTCAAGTGATGCAAGTACGCTGAATACCGAAAACTGTTCCATTACTTTTTCTTTCCTTGACAATGCGCTCGTTGAGAGAAACCCTTTGGATTGTCGCAGTCAATTGAACGCTTGTACTTCTTCGTCCAGTCCTCACCGATCTTGTACTTCTTCAGTATGGCATCTCGCTTGGCTTGCAGTTCCTTCTGCTTCGGTGAAGCGGGCATCGTCTTCAAGATCAGTATGGTCAAACGGTTTGCTTCCCTGCGATCTTCGGGCGACATGACAGCCCACGGATCCTTGAAGTCCTTGAATGAGTGCGACCCTTCGGTAATGTAGTCGGAGAATTTCTTCATGTCAACTGCTCAAGTAAGCGTCCCGTTTCAACTTGGAATTCAATACAGCCATCTTAGGAAAGTAGTCTCCCGTGATTTCACGCTCGGTAACATCAATCCGTATGTCATCAATGTTCTTCGTTGCAGCAATCCGTTCAATCTCGCGGATCGCAGTCTTGATGCTCTTCTTGTCCGTACCCTCAAGCGTTCCGCCCCAATCGCCCGTGTGGAACTTGCCGCCATAGACACGCAGCCATCCACGCTCATAGGCGAGGATGCATATGGGGAATGAATTGTCAATGTCTTCCTTGCGAATCATGCGAATGATTTCCTTCGCATCCATCGGTGGCAAGCCCATTTCTTTCCTTGTCTTGCTGTTCCAGAATCCACGCTCGGCTTCCTTCTGCGCCGCCTTCATCAACTCGCTCTCGGAAATTCCAAACTTGTCCAAGTGCTTCACGATCTGCGTGGTATGGTAGCCAGTACCATCCAAGGAAAAGGTGAACCATTGCTTGGTCGGATGCCACCAACCAGGAACCATCTTGCCGCTTTGCATCCAAGGGAATGGCTCTCTTGATGGAGTTGCCGCTGCTGCCTTCTTCTTCTGTGATGCAGCCAATGCATCGGCAGCAGCCTTTGCCATCGCGCTTCCATACTTTGCTTTCTGCTTGGCATCAAATGCAACAGAGTCAAACGGCTTGCGCTTGGTTGCAGTCGCTTCAAGAAGTTCAAGGAACAGTTGAGAGAAGGTCTTCATGTGAAGTCCTTCACCAATTGCTTGAATATCTTTGTCTTGGCAAAGGCATCTGCGCCTTTCACACCAAGAAGGCTGACCGCACGGTTATAGACATACATCTTTGCCTTGTTGCCCATAGTTCGTGTTGATGAGTTGAAGACAATGATGCCCTCTATGCTGCTCACATTCACATAGATCGTGACAGGTAGCGGGGCATTGCCGACTCTGATTACCTCTCGCTCCCTGTTGTTCACGCCCTTTCCATAGATTGATATCTGCTTGATGACATCGGGACTCAGGAGAGTGTCGCTCCTCTTGAGGTTCACTTCAAAGATCACGCCGATTGGATTTTCAATATCCGACATATTGCTGTCGCTGAAATACTCGGCTGTCCACCACTCGTCAGACCATGACTGTGCCTCATAGCGGCTCTTGTAGGTTCCCTTGGCGACAAGCCATTCGTTCTTGCCAACCCTCTTGATCTCTCCCGTGAAGTCATACTTGGAGACCTTGGCGGTGCTTCTAGACACGCCACGATATCCCTTGCCGCTCCATGATGCCCACGGAGCGCGGTTCTTACACGCAACCATTTCATTGAAGATGTTGATCATCTTGATCTTGCGACCGCCTTGTGATTCAAACCATTCACCGAATGCTTCCTCAATCTTCTCCAACTTCTTGACCCACGGCGCAGAGACATCGGGGATATCACCCTTGATCATGTTGATGAACCTCTTGGGCTTGGGATCGCTGAGAAGGTCGCAGATGGTGTACGGGTTCTTCTGTACAGCCTCGCTTAGTTCCTCGGATAGTCTGTGATAACTCTTCACCTTATTTCTTCCCGCCTTTTTTTCACTCATACCTTCTTATACTTCTTCAGTTCACTAATGACTTTCCCAAGATCCTGCATGATCTCCATGTTGCCATGCTTGGATGGACTCATGCTCTTCTTGTGAATATCCTCAAGGATCCAGATCAGTCCCTTCAGGAAGTCCTGCTGCTGACTATGAGATTGCATCAACGCTCCTGCAATTTGATAAAGAGTTGCTTGCTCATCGGTGAACCCGCCAATGTTCTTCTTTCCCCCCTTGAGAGTTTTCGCATGAGCCATGATGTCCTTGGCGAAGTCGCTCGTATCGGTGAAGTGCTGCATCGCCAACACCTCATTCAGGGTCTCGGTCTCTGCCCTTTCTACACTCGCCTCTTCTGTCATTACCTTGCCATACTTATCCATCCACATGGCAACAGCCTTGAGGAGTTGGCGTGGAGCGAAACGAACTTCCTTGTCGTTGATGATACGAGTCTCCGTCCCAGGCAATGCAGACATCTTCAGTTGCCACGGAGTTTCTGCGCCCTTGGTACGGTAGATCTTGTAGGGAGAGAAGGTTGTCTTCGTATTCTTCTTTGCGGGTTCTTGAATATAGCCAACCTGACCTGTGCCTTGAATGCTGATCGTCCATCCCTTGATGCTACCCTCGGTGAAGGGGGTGAAGCGATACTTGCCGATGGTGGACTGCGTTGCTTCTTCTAGGTGGGTGCGCTGTATGCCGTCCCAATTGTTGAAATGATGCATGGTATCTCCGTAGTAAAGAGGCTTTGGATATTTAGGAAATGGTATATGCGACCTGTTTTGGAAATTTTTACCCAAAGGGATTTTGGCGATTTCGGGGAATCGGATTTGACGAAGTATTTGAAAGGTGGGGGTATGAGGGGGAAGCCTATGGGGAAACGAACGCGGACCCCTCCGTGTGTGTTTTAGAAAACTTCTTACCCCTAGCCCCCCTAGTTTCATTTTCATTTACCAGAATAAACACCCCCTATTTCAATTTTTCTCTGACGAAAAATTCACTTACCCTACACACTCGCGTTCACTCTGCTCCGCATGAGTCTCGCATCACTCTGCGATCACACACACTCTCTCTCTCTTACTTGGTCTTCATCTGTGTGAGTCTTCGCTTGGTAGTGGGCTTGGCTAGGAACTCCTCTACCTCTGCGAGTGCTAGTAGTTTGAATGCCACATACAAATTAGATGATTTCTTTCCTTCTACATCTGACATGATCTGTAGTAGTTGAGAGGCGGGGCGGGTGCCTACCATTTGGGCTAGTGAATTTAGGTCTTTTTGAATATCCTTCTTGAGGTAGGACAATCTCCACGGACCATATCCTGAAATGTAAACTTGGGGATCGTTGAGATCTTCTGAGTAATCTAGCGAGCGAACTGCCTTGCCATTTGGAATTTCAATAATCTTCTTTGTTTGTTCGTTGAGTTGAGTCTCACCTGCTAGGGTATCACGAGTATCGAGAGGACTCGTGGTATGACCTCTCAAGGATTCAAGGTTGAGGATTTGTTGGATTCGGTTGAGCATTGGTTGACTTCGGGTTGACTTAGGGTTGACTTCGGTTGTTTGCCTGCAAATGGCCCCCAGCAGCACGCTGGCTGTTTAAGTGGGTTGCAATTCTATTTAGATTCAAGGATTGATTCGTTGGAATTGGGGAACCGCGGGCTGCCACGGTCCTGGCAGGTCATAGCAGGTAGACTACGCATTCTTAAAAAGAAAGATCCCCCGCCCGAAGGCGAGGGACCGAATCCAATCTATTCAGTTGTCTACCGTTGCAGCGGGGGTCAGGAGACTTTCACAGGAGACCCATCACAATGATTGCTCCTGACCCCCACCACATCTACCTTACAGGGTTCAGTACGAACCGCTGAAGCAGTAGTCCAGGTAGTTGGGGTAGCCGTTGCGGCGCAGGGAATTGCGGCGGAACGAATTACGCTCGGCGGTCTCAAGGATGAGAGCCTTGTGACCCCAAGAGTACTTGCGCTTCATACCGTTGTCAAAGGTAACGGTAACGATGCCGCTGTCCTCGTTGCGGACGATCTTCTCAATGAAGATGTTCGGCTCACCGTGCATGACGAACTCATCGCCTTCCATGAGGTTCTGTGCAGCAACGCGGCTGCGGCGGGTCTTGTTCGTCTTACGGGTAGCAGTAGTGGGCATAGTGAATCTCCTAGGAGGTTGCGCCTATCCATCAAGCCCTGATGGTATAGGCTAGTAAATGGAAACCGACATGGTTTCCGAAATCCTTCAAATTGGTTTCCCAATCTGAAGAACAGGGTGGGGCTGTGACCTAGCCCCGTAGGTTTCCCTCACTCAAACCGCAGCGGCGGCGGGGACGGTGGCAGAGGGGTTAGCCTCCTTCCACTCGTTGTACTTCGCCCACGGGAGGGAATAGACGGCGCGGGAAGTAGTGAAGGTGCCGCTGTTGGTGAGCCATGCTGGCCAGCGCAGGACGAAACCAAGCGGACCGGTCTCGTTGGGCTGAAGTGAATCCTTGAAAGCCAAGAGTTCAACACGGGTCACCGTATCGGGCTGACCGTGCTTGGCTTCGTAGGCGGCGAGGAAGTTAATCTGACGCTTGTTGAGATTGATGTTGTTAGTACTCATGCTGTTTGTCTCCGAAGAATTAGAGGAAGTATACCCGATTGGCAACCGTTGTCAAGCATTATCTTTGAAGCAGTCCCAGCCGCGAGACTCTGCGAAGTGCAGCATGTCTCCATGCTTCACATATCCGCTTTCGTCCATAGCGGCTTGCTCACAACACAACCGCCTCACCTCATCGCGCTCTCGCAACGCATCAACTAGTTGATTGTTGAGACTTCGGATCATTTCATTCAGGTACTCGCGCTCTTCTTCGTTCACTTGCCGTTCTCCTTGTTATCAAACCTTCTTGGGAAGAGTGAGGGGGTCGGAAGGCCCGCTGACAATTTCATTGTAGATGAGAATGCTCTTCAGAGTGGCAAACGCATCGATGTCTCGGGACGAGATTTTGTTGTCAAGATCATTCATTTTCTTGAACAGACCTTCCATCGTCTTTGCGATCTTGTAAAGGTCATCAGAGTGAACGGTAACGATCTCATCGGAATGAACGGTGATGTTCTTGGTCTTAGTTGCAGTCTTGGTCATTGTCAATCTCCTTGTTGTTAGTATAGTACAGTCTATTGGTGTTGTCAAGGGGGTAATTGGAAAGTTTGTGAGAAAATCAGGACGGGGGGTTAGCCCGTCCCGATTTCAATTTTTAGAACGGGGCGGTCGTTGCCTTTGCGGTCGGCTTGGCGGTCGGAGCGGCACCCGCGTTACTCGCATCGGGGTCAACGGGCGTGGCTTCCGCGTCAATCTTCTTGTAGAGGTTGAGGAACGCTTCGGCGGTCACATCGTCAAACCGTCCCACGCCGTGGCGCACCGCAGTCAGGCGGTCACCGAAGATGCAGAACCCGCTGACAATCTGAACGAGTCGGCGGGTGGTGATCACTTCCTCACTCACGCCCTCATCGTAAGACTTGCGGATCGCGTCCGCCCAACGGACGAGAGCGTCAGCGAAGTTATCGTCAACGCATCCCGAAGACTCCATGACGCGGGTCAGGATCTTCTTTTCCACGGTCGGCTTCGGATACTCCTGCTTGAGCATGATGTTCACACGCTCAAGGAAGGCGTTGTTGAGAACTCGCGTTCCCGCGAACTTGCCCGTATCGTCACCAAGTCCCTTGGTGTTACCAGTCAGGACAACCGTGAATCCCGCCGCAGGGCGCACCCACTTGTTAATCTTCTTCAGGTAGACGGGCTTGCCCTCAAGGACGGGCTGAAGGCACATGATCTTATCGGAGCCAAGATCAACCTCGTCAAGCATCAGGACACCGCCACGCTCCATAGCGAGGCTCACGGGACCGTACACGAACTTGGTCTCGCCGTTGATGAGTCGGAACCCACCAAGGAGATCGTCCTCACTCGTTTCGGGCGTGATGTTCACGCGAAAGTATTCGCGGTCAAGCATGGCACAGACCTGTTCAGTAGTGAAGGTCTTACCGTTACCCGACAGACCCCAAACATAGACGGGGAAGAATCGGTTGCTCTTAATAATGTCGTAGATGACATCGTGGTTGCCCCACGCGACATAGTTCGGGTCGCGGGTCGGGACAACTGCCTCACCGCTCAAGACGGCAAGGTTGAAGGACGCATCGGTGGACGGGGCGGCAGCAACTGCCTCCACCAAGGACGGAGCGGCGGCGACTGCCACGGGAGCAGGAGCAGCAGGACGGGCGACCGCAACGGGCGCGGTCTTCGTCTTGACGGTCTCGCCACTCGCGGCGGGGAGTCGGTACTTGCCCCATGCCACGCGGTACTGACGGTCGTTGACAAACCACGCGGGGATTGGCAAGCCAGCCTTTTCGGCGGCTTCGACAACTTGCGGACGGGTGATCTCACGCTTGCCGCCAGTCAAGGCATAGGCGGCGGTGAGGAACTTTGATTTTGCTTCTGATCGCTTCATTCGGGGGGGGTCTCCTTCGTTACGCCCCAATCTTAACCCATCCTCCCCTCCAAGTCAATACCCTACTTCAAATTATTTTGAGTCCGATAACATGATGTTTCCTTAAGGAATCCTTAAGTAAAGATGACCAATAACTCCCCTACACGCGCACGGGCGCGTTCTACTATAGAGGGCGGGGGTTGAGTCCGATAACTTATATTTGAGAAAGGGCTTGCATGGGGGGCGGGATTGTGTTATACTTGGGGCGTGACCTCTCTCCTGAACAACCCCATGCAGACCCCTGCCCCCTCTCGCCGTGCCGTTGCGTCCCTCTCATTGCTTGCCAAGTTGCTTGCATCTGAGAACATTCGCGTTGAGCATAATGCGAAGGCGCAGACTGCTTCCTTTGACACCAAGAGCCGCGTCCTGACGCTGCCTGTGTGGAAGGTGATGAGCGGCGACCTGTACGATATGCTTGTCGCCCACGAAGTGGGTCACGCCCTCTACAGCCCCAAGGGTGACGAGTGGTGCAACGATCTTGAAAAGTTGGCACCTGGCGCGTTCGGTAAGATGCGCCAGTATGTGAACATTGTTGAAGATGCGCGAATTGAACGCATGATGAAGGAACGCTACGCGGGTCTTCGCTCCAACTTCGCCCGTGCCTACCGCGACCTGACGGTTACTAGCCCGAAGTTGTTCGCTCTTGACAAGGATCTCAACGATCTCCCGCTGATTGACCGCGTGAACATTCACTACAAGG
>Ga0214921_10003028_pt1 | contig 26421 bp, 24 predicted proteins | sample LL1505_MetaG_FD_177992 | JGI IMG/M metagenome (GOLD analysis project Ga0214921, IMG submission 177992) | Freshwater microbial communities from Lake Lanier, Atlanta, Georgia, United States - LL-1505 | ecosystem: Environmental > Aquatic > Freshwater > Lake | place: USA: Georgia | collected... | reverse complement strand
TTCTAAAAAGAGTTCTAAAAAATGTTCTAAAAAGAGTTCTAAAAAATGTTCTAAAAAGAGTTCTAAAAAATGTTCTAAAAAGAGTTCTAAAAAATGTTCTAAAAAGAGTTCTAAAAAATGTTCTAAAAAGAGTTCTAAAAAATGTTCTCGTAAATCATCTAAAAAAAGTTATCGTAAATCGTCAAGAAAATGTTCTCGTAAATCGTCAAGAAAAGGTTCTCATAAATCGTCAAGAAAATGTTCTCGTAAATCGTCAAGAAAATGTTCTCGTAAATCGTCAAGAAAATGTTCTCGTAAAGAAAAAGAAAAACATTGTTCTGATTCAGAATCTGATTCTGAGTGTAAAAAGAGATTTGATTTGTGTGATATTTATGAATATTTTAGGAATAGATTAGTTCAAGACGACCAATTAATGGTTGCAGGTTCATCCGCATATAATTATTTAACAGATAAGTCAGTAGATAATATTCCACAATCTTGGGGTCTTGATTTTGGAAATCAAGTAATAAATTATAATTCAGACCAAAACTATACTGGTTCGCCAATATTTGTACGAGAAGATGGAATTTATATTTTGTTTTTCATTGCATTGACTGACAATGCATCACAATTTACATTCTTTTTAAATGGTGTAGTAGTTCCTCAAACATGTATTGGAACAAATGCGGGTGCAGGACAAATAATATCTCGTCATATGCTTAAATTACATAAAAACGACAATTTGAGAGTCCGTAATTATATTTCAACAGCCGCATCAGTACAAACAAATTTGTTTGCAGGTGGAACTCAGATTGGTAATGACACAACAATGTTATTAATGAAGATTGCCCCAGAACATGTCCCAACAGTTGATCATTGTCAAAAATTACATCGTAAAGAAAAAAGATTATTTTGTAAATTAGCCGAAAAAATGGCTTGTGATAAAGATCTAATGGTAAAAGGATTCAACGTTCATGGAACTTTTTTTTGTGATGGAACTCAAACTGTTCCTTTAGAAGCAGATGTAGAATTTCATCATACAAAGTGTATATCTAATATAACATTTAATCCATTAAATCCAAAACAAATCGTAATTAATGAAAATGGTATCTATAAATTATTTTTCTTGGTAACAACTAATACAGCTTGTCAATTTGCAATATGTGTAAATGGAGTTCCTGATGAAAATACAACTCAAGGAACTAACAAAGGGGCGGGTCAATTAACTATACGTGTAATTTTAAAACTGAATGCTGGTGATATTATAACAGTCAGAAACCACTCAACCTATTCAGGTACGGTTATTATAAGTGAATATGCAGGTGGAAGCGAAGCAAGTGTTAATAATATTTTGACAGTATTTAAGATAGCAAATCAAGTTCCCCCAGCTATTTTCCCGATTGAATGCGATCTTGAAGAAAAATATAAATGCAAATATGAAAAATTTAGAAATTATTTATTACAAAATAAATGCATGGATTTGATTGGTTCTCCATCATATTTCTCATTGACAACTTCAGGTGGTCAAGTTGTGCCAGTAAATAATGCATTTCATTTTTCTCACGGTCAATTAACCGAGAAAAATGTCAAATATATTCCAGGTGATACTCAGGTTCTTATTGAAATTGAGGGTACTTACGATATATTTGCGGATATAATTGTAAATGAATCAGTCCAATTTGCACTATTTATTGGTAATAATGTTGAACCCCATTCAATTTTTGGTCGTGATTCAGGTGCTAATAGATGTGTGCTTAGACAATTCGTCTATTTGAAGAAAGGAGATAAAATATCAATCAGAAATTATAAGTCATATGTAGGAACCGTAAATACAGTTACCAATCCAGGAGGAAATTTTGTTGGTCAAAGTATTCTTTTTATGGCTTTCTTATTATCACCTAAACTTGAAATGTGTGTTCCTTGTGATCCTTATCATCCTTGTCACCCCTATCATCCTTGTTATCCATGTGATCCCCATAACAAACCATCTAAACCAGTAGATAAACCATCAGATAAGCCAGCAGATAAACCAGCAGATAAACAAGCAGATAAACAAGCGGATAAGCCAGCAGATAAGCCATCAGATAAGCCAGCAAATAAATCAACAGATAAATCAACAGATAAATCAACAGATAAATCAACATCAAAACCAGATAAAGGTAAAAACGACAAACCTAAACCTTAAATAAATAGTAAATAACAAATAACAAATAACGAGTAATAAAAATAATAAATAATTATTATTTTTATAATGTTAATTATGACAATTTACACATAGTATATTCATAGATATTATATGAATTATTGGTTTTTAATTAGATTATTCATCATTGACATAAAATGATTTAATTTTTCCGAATCACTAACGATATCTAATTGGTTTTCTTCAATAATAGTACCATCAGAAAATTTTTTAATTAAATAAACCAACATATTATAACTATCAACATTCCAACAACTTTTATCGATAACAATGTTATTTGCTTTATTATCGATAATAAGATCAAGAAAAATTGTCAATGCTTTTTCTCCAGATATTAATAAGTAGTCTGGATATTTTTCAGTCAGAGCGCTCGATGAAATTTTTGTAAAAATAATATTTTTTTTATCAGATACAATATTATTTTCCATAATTGGAATAGAGTCGGGTTGTGTATTAGAAAAATTATTTTTACCATTTAGGATTGAGTGTTTGTTTTCTCCTAAAGGAGATTGCGTTTCTTGGTCAAGGTCAAGTGATTTTGTTTTTTTTGTAATATTATAGATTCTTGGTGGTGCAATAGATGGACTATTACTACCACATGCTTTTTTATTTGATTCAATATCTGCTAAATATTTTTGAACATTATATAAACGCTTACCTCCTGGAGTTCTAATTACTTCAATTAGTTTTTTTTCGTCCCATAAATAAAGGGTTCGTTGATGAACCCCTAGGATTGCGCTTGCTTTACTTCCGGACACATATTTATCATAGTTGGCCATTATATATATAATATATAAATTTATTATTTTTAAATATATTTTATGATAATATATAAAATATGATGTTAAAACACTATTTTATCAAAAAATACATAAGGATGGTAAATAATATAAAATTATGTTAAATAAATTAAACATAAAAATAATTATAGATGAAAAATAAAATATTATAGTATAATATAATGAACCAATTATTAGTATTTTTAGGCGCAGTTTTAGTGTTAGTTTTATTTATGACATTTAGAAAAAATAAAGTAGAAAAATTTACAGTTCTACCTGATTGTTTAAAACAAGATGGGTTTATGTTTAAACCAGATGATAGTATGTGTAAAGACTCTCCAAATGGTCCCGTATGTAAATTAGGATATTGTACCAAAGCATAAATAATAAATTTAAAATAATATATAGATAGTATATTATTTTTGAATAGATGGACACCAAAATATAGATCGTTTTTGAGATCCTTCATATAATTCTTCTTTAACAACAACATTACCATATATATCATATTCTTCATAATATACAAAAAAATCTCTTTTATAATCACGTGGTAAAATACTATTTTTTTTAATCAATTTAAGTTTAATACCTTTTTTAAGATCATAATCGCCCCATAATAATGATCTTGTATTATTGTAAATAATTTTAAATTCTTTATCAGTAATATTTTTAGTGAGACGAAAAGGATTAATTTTAGACAACCATAAAATATCAGCTCTTAAATAATTACCAATACCACTAACCAATTTCTGGTTCATTAAATTTATACCTATTTCTTTTTCAGGATATTTTTTCATTGCATCTATAAACATATCAATTGTAGTAAAAGGATCCATTATATCGGGACCTATTGATGATAATTTTTTTGTTAATTGTTCAATCTTATTAATTACCTTTATAGTTCCAAAACTTAATGTATCATAAAAAAATAAAGAACCATTTGTAAAAATAAATTCAACATTAAGATGTTTTAAAGATGTATTTCTATAATTTTCTAAATCTTTAACATTAAGAAATTCGATAAGATTAGGAGATTTGAATGTATCTTGATTATGTTGTTTAAAAATCCATCCACCCGATAGACCCAATGTATTTAATAAATAAAAATTATCATCAGATTGTTTATTAAAAGTCATATAAATAAACTTACCTTTTGAATTGATATCGGTAAAATTGATGGGTAATTTTTTTTTTAGTTTTGAATAACCATCAAATGGACCATGTTTTTTATATCTTCCATTCCGTATTTTTATATCAATTAATATATTACCTTTAATATTTTTTTTTATAAAATCACAATATCGTCTAATTTCCAGAATTTCAGGCATATGTCTTTACAATAATATGGTTCTTATTTTTTTTATAAATATATAGTTTTATAAAAAAAAATATATTTATAATTTATAAAGAAATGTTATTTTTTATCAATAAATATAATAATAATGATCCAAGGGGAATAAGTTCATTAGATCAGATGATAAATATAATATCTATTATAGTTTTACTGATGGCAATCATATTTATTTATTGTTTATTGACTGAAATTATATGAGATGATTGTTATAATTGATTTTTGACTAATTTATAGAAATTGGAACATACTTTTTTATTGTATATACTAAATTTGATTACATTAAAATCATTGTCAATTACTTCAAGTATGTCTGATTTAAAAATATTATTTTTAAGATTATTTACATATTGTATTTTATTTAATAATATTTCGGTTTTAATACTATTATTTTTAATTTTACATATCCTTTTATTTGTTAAAACGATATATTTTTTATTATTTTTATAATAAAATAATGATCTTTCATTGTCTTGTAATTTTAATATATTAATTATTGAAGAATCAATACCTTCTTTAATTGGGTCCAATTTAATTGTGTCAATAGATTTGTCAAACTTTTTATATTTAATTCCGAAATTTTCATATGGTGGTGGAGGAGGTGGTATATCATCTAGATCTATATTATTTTTTATTTGTTTTGATGGTTTAACTGGATATGGAAGTCGAGGTGTCAATGGTTTATTATTATTTATTTTTTTAATATCATCACTGTTTATTGGTGTAAATATGTATTTCATAATAATTATATTATTTATAATTATTATTTAATGGTTGTAATTTTTTTAATCATCTTACTATATAATATATAATATTGTCTATGAATGTCTATAATGTAAGAAATATAAGAAATTATAAACAGTTATTAATAGATATGATATTACAGTAATCATTGATATTATTGATGGTTGATTTAAAAAAAAGCGATAAATTTACATAATCAATATCATTAAATTTATTAAAATAATCAGTGTTATATTTGGAAACAGAGTCTTTAATGTTATTAATAAAATTAGTCAATAATAGTTTACCGTCGTCATTAATAGGAAAATTAGGTAATTCATCTAATAATGTATGTATGAGTTCATTAGTATCGTTATATAATTGTAGTGTTTCAGAGTGGATTTCATTAGAAGATAAATCTGATGAGCAAACTTCTTTAATAATTGAGTTTTCTTGAAGGCGGTGCTGATTATGAGTTTCAACAATTTCAGTGTGTAAATCGTCGTTAATTGAAGAGAATTCAGTATTAGATTCAGATGATAAATTATGTTTAACGAAAGTTTTATTATCCATAGAATTGTTATCAAAAGTCATAAGTAAATTTTGGTATTTATCAAACATGAATGATCGAAGGTTTTCAAATAATAATTTAAGATAGATCATAATATTATTATAATCTTTATTTTTACGATTATAGCTATTAAATTCATCTTGAGAGTAAAGAGATTCGAAAAAGAATAAGAATTTGTTGAAAGAGATGAGATCATTAAATGTATTATCATTGATAATAAAATGTATTTCGAATAATTGTTCCATAATTTCGTTTTTAATAGTTAGAACATAATCAGGATGAAATTTACTAACAGGATTAATAATAAGATTATAGACGAAACGTTCAAAGTCAATAATAAAAGAATTATATTTTTCAATAAGATTAAAGAGGATATCTTCATTATCTTTATTTTTATTCATATTGAATTTGATAGTTTCGATATCATTATCAGATAATTTATAGTCGTTAGCAGTGATGATGAGTTCATTACGTGTGAAATTTTTACGATCAGCAGCGGTAATACATAATAGTCCATTAGAATTAATAGATATATTAACATTAATAACAGGTACTCCTTTAGGAGCTTTTTGGATGCCTCCTAAAACAAATTCTCCAATAAAAATATTATTGGTAGTTAATTTGCTTTCACCTTGATAAATTTTAATTTTAACTTCTAACATATAGTCGTCTTCAGTAGTGAATTGTTTGGTTCGATTAATTGGTATTTGTGAGTTGCGTTCAATAATTGGAACCATTATATTGTTTGATGTTTCGATACCAATTGTGAAAGGACATACATCTATTAAAATAAGATCTTTAGTAGAATAAAGAATATTTCCGTGTAAAGAAGATCCATATGATACAGCGATATCTTGTAGAGGTATATTACCAATGAATTGTTGTGTAATTGTACATTTAAAAAAGTCAGATAATTTTTTATTAATATGTGTAATTTTGGAAGAGCCTCCAACTAAAAGGACGTGATTAATATCATTAATAGAGAGCTTTGCGATATCAAGAATGTTTTGTAAGGATGTATTAATATTATTTAACCATAAATCAACCATAAAATCCCATTCATCATTTTGGATGGTAATACTTTGTTTATCAATAATAATCGTCTCTTGAATACATCCAGAACTTAATTTAATTTTAAGATTATCAATATATTCAAATAAATTATTATTAGATAGATCATAGTGTGGATATTTAGTTTTAATAAAATCAATCAAAATAAAAGTTAGATCAGAGCCTCCAAATTTATTGTCACCATAAGTAGCTCTAACTTCATATAATTTTTCAGTTTCATCATTAGAGATATTGATAATAGACAGATCAAGTGTACCTCCGCCTAAATCGAAAATAAAAATATTATCATCATTATTATAATTAATAAAATTACCATAAGCGATGGATGCACTAACTGGTTCACTCAATAATTTAATAAGATCAAAATTAGCGAGTTTAATACAATTATTGATTGCTTCTTTTTGTTGTATATTAAAATATGCTGGAACAGTTACGATTACTCTATATGCTTCTCCTAATAAATTAATATCATTATTAATAAGTTGTTTAAGATAATTCAAAAAATAGATCATAATTTCATCAGGAGAATATACAACATCATTAATAAGGATAGCAATATTATTATTATTATTAAAAATGGTAACACCAGAGAATTGTTTATAATAAGATTCTTCAATATCAGAATATTTATAACCGATAAGACGTTTAATATTAGAAATGAAAATATTATTATCTTTAATATTTTTAGCTTTATTACCAAAAATATTACCATATTTAGTAAAAGAGATGATGGAAGCAATATTATGGTCATCATTGTCTTTAATGATATGAAAATTATTATTTTTAAAATAACTCAGAGTTGAATTACTTGTACCTAAATCAATACCGATAACAATCATTATAATATTAATTAAAAAAAAAATGTGAATATTAACGTATAAAATTATAAAATTAAAAAATCATGAACTATATTGATCAATAATAAATACTCCATTCTTTGCATGTAAATCAGATAGATTATATTTTGATATATTATTTAGATCAACAAGATTGTGATATTTAGCAGTATAGTCGATATTGAAATCAGTAGGATTATTAGATTCCAATAATTTGAAATGATAAATAACATTAGTAAGGTCATTTAATTTATCAAGAGTATGTAAAGGAATTTTATTATTATTTGTAGCATCAATATTAAAGGAGACATAATCTTGTGTATTAAAATTAACATTATCAGTACTAAATTTTACTAAATTATCAATATGTTGTTTAATATATATTTTTTTCAATAAATGAATCTGATTAATAACATCGTCTTTATTTAAAAAATAAAATTTATGATTATTTTTATAATAAATTTTGATATTATATTTATAGCATTTATATATAAATTTGATTAGATGTTTATCAAAAGAAGATCTATTAATAATATGGTCTATATTATCAGAACATATAAGATAATTATCAAATTGGATATTAGATTGGAGTGATTTAAATCTTTTTATAAATTTATTCATTGTGTTAATAATATATGTGATTATAATAATGAATCTAAATCTTCTAATATTTTATTATATCTTTTCTTTTCATTTAATAATTTATCATTTTCATTTAAAGAATAAGATGTAATACTTGAACTTTGTTCTTTGATTTGATTAGAATCGATGGTCTTTGATGAGATAACTGATGAGAAATCATTTTTTAATTTAGTGAAATTATCACCATTATTTTGTAATATGGATACATTATCATTATAAATTGTGTGTTTTTTGGGAGTAAAACGTGTAGGAGGATTCCATATATTGTCAGATGATTGAACATTATGTTGTTTATTATATTCAGATAAAGATTTATTAAAACTATTTTGTTCCATTAAACGTTCTTTAAGATTTGCGTCATAGTTTTGTTCGATATTAAGTGCGTCAGGTTTATCAGGAATTAATTTTAGTTCATCAATAGATTTAATATTAGTATTAATTGGTTGGTTAGTAATACTTTTGTAATAATTCGGAACAAAAGTGGGTTTAATAGAAGCATTATTAGTATTAGATAATTGTTTGAATTTATTAACAACATCAGGATTATATTTACCGTTAGTATTAGTTGGTACTTCATTATCGACAGAGTTATTTTGTATAGTTTGTTGTGTAACTCTATTAATATAATTTTGTTTATTTTTGAGGAGGATATTATTATTCATATAAAGTAGTAAAAAATAAAAAAATTTTATAATAAACTAAATTGTTTGCGTTATTAGAAATAAAATAGTTTATATGTATTAATTAATTAAATGGACATTGATCATGGTGGTGACTTATATAATACATTAAATATCAATAAAAATGCAACATATGAAGATATTAAAAAATCATATAGAAAATTAGCCGTAAAATGGCATCCAGATAAAAATAAAACAGTTGATGCCAAAGAGAAATTTAATCATATAAAAATAGCATATGAGATTTTATCAAACAAAGAGAGTCGTGATAAATATGATGCATTAAATAATAACCAACATAATAATTTATTAAAAGTAATATGTAATTTTGTTAAATCAATTATCAATCCAAATAACATCAATAAATTAATTAATATAATTTGTGATAATGATATTTATATGAAAAATGAAATTAATAATATTAATAATACATCACCTAATATATCATCAATACCAGATTATAATAATTTAAAAGAAAAAATTGAACAGCGATTGAAAAACAAGATAGATTTGGAATATATAAATAATTTCATGCATACATTATTATGTGAGGGGAATACGAAGGATAACAACAAATTAAATAATGTAAATCTGGAAGATATAAATCTATCAGTATTTTTTGGTCCGAATGAGATAATACCAGAAAAAAGTTACCAATTGATACAAACTGTTGATAATAGTGATTATTCTGATAAAAACAAATATACATCATTACAAAGTCAAGAAACAAATAGTAATGAGATGGATATATATGGTGAAATAAAAACAACATTAGATGAGATATATAATGGGAAAAATAAAGAAATAACCGTATTAAGACAGATTATTGACAATAAAAAACTTATATTCAAAAATTATAAATATACAGTGTCATTAAATAGTGATCAGATTACATATGAGGGTCAAGGTGATGAATATTATGATGAGATGAACAATATAAAAACCGGAAATTTGATAATAGATATAAAATGTAAAAAACATTTATATTTCAAGCGTGTAAATGAGAATGATATATTGGTGTCTTTACCATTAACATTATATGAATTATTTAATGGATTTAACAAGACATTTGATTATTTTATGAACAACAATATAAATCTTATAATGACAAATGGTTTTACAAGAATTAAATCAAATAAACATATACATATTCAAAGTAAATTTGATGGACAAAAAATTATTGTAACATTAGATAATTTAGGATTATTATATGATGGACCAGTAGATAAATCGGAAACGAAACGCGGTAATTTAATAATATATCTAGTATTGATAAGAAAAAATCAATTTAATGATTTATTAAAAAAATATTTTGATAATTAAATTATTATATCTTCTGAAATTATGTTGATAAACAAAGTATATAATCATAAATTTTTAGATAGTATAAATAACTATATCGAGCATAAAATTGATTCTGACAAAACTAAACATATATATAATCAATTGAATAAACATCTTGTATTTACTGATTTTTTTGATCTATTTGATATTGTATATATTAATCGTTCTATCAATACTGTTAATTTATTATATAACAAATTATTTAAAGATCAATATGATCACGATAAATTTGCATTATTATATGAAACTGATAAAATAGATTATAATAAAAACGAATTAAAAAAACATTTACCAGAAGAATGGCCAGATGCTATTAATTTTTATGATAAAAGTTTTATGTCTTATATTATTTTACAATATTTTGAAAACGAATGTAATAAATTAATAAAGATAGTATCAAAAGACGGTAAATATAATATATATATATATTATTGTTCATCCCATATATCAGACAATAAACTAGAAAATATTATATATCATATACATAATATATTAAATTGGATTATTAAGATTGGTAATGCTAAATTAAATAAATTAAGGTTGGATGTGATATTGTCTCCTTTTAATAAAACATTTACATATGAATTATCCGAAGAGGAATATATTAAATACCCTTGGTTAATGTGGACCAAACAAATAAAAAAGGATGGATTGTATCCATTTCACATCAATACTGGATCAAGTTGGAAAACAAAAAATCATATTATATTATATAGAATAGATGAATTATTTAAAGTATTGTTCCATGAATGTATTCATAGTTTTAAATATGATTTTGATGATGATAATGATTGTAAAAAAAAAAATTGTGAAAATATATTATCAAAAAATGTATCATTAAAGATTGGTTTTCCAGGCTCATATCCAATTTTAATAAATGAGGCTTATACCGAATATATGGCTATATTATGTTGGAACTATTATTTAGCATCTTATTATTTATTTTCTAATAATAAAACATCGATGATAAAAGATAAATTTAAATTATTTAGTCATATGATAAATAGAGAACAAATTAACAGTGCGATTACTTGTACTAAATTATTTAATTATTATGATATGACTGATTTATCGATTCTTAAAAAATACAATCATATAAGTCAAAAAACAAATGCATTTTCATATATATTTATTAAGTACATATTATTGATTAAAATGGTTGGTATATTTGAAAATAAATCTGTTGATAACCTCAATAGATTACTTATTGATGAATTAGATATAATTAATAAATATGATTATTTATTAAAAATTCCAGTTGATGAAGATAATAAAATAAATTTATCTATCTATTATATTAATGTATAAAATTCCTGTTGATGATAGTCATAAAACAAATCTATTTATTTTATTAAAATTTAAGATGATTGACGTTGACGACTACTAAGAAATAGACCAACAATTCCCATAATAGACAATATTATTGCAGCCGTTTTTATATTATTAGATATTATTTTATCTTTCTCAGATTTATTTTCAGAATTAAAGAAGATCATTAAAGCGACCAATATAAATAAAATTAAAAAATATAATATTATGATTATTTTAGTTGGATTAACATTTACAAATAAGTCTTTAACATTGGATCCGAATTCTGGATCCAGACCAAAAGACTCACTATCTAAACGAAATGATGAAGAGTCTGTTCCTCCATTTTGTAATTTTTGTAAAACAGATGAATCACTAAAGGATATGTTAACTATGCTATCAGAATTAGTCATTATATAATAATGATTGAGAAAGAAAATTATAAATAAATAAATTTAAATTAATTTATTTATTTGATTGTTTTATATAAAAAAAGGATTATTATAATATTAATAATATTTATTAATTAAGTTATTTATTCAGCACCACTTGCACTTGCGCTACCTCCATCAGTAGTATTACCATCAGTTGATGATTGGCGAGCAAGAGCATCCGCTTTATAAACTCGAGAAACAAAATGTTGGAAGTTTTCGAATCGGAGATGTTCTCCTTCATTCATACGGAGAAGATTTCGGAGTTCAGGAGTTGCGAGAACTTCACGTTTATCTTTCTCATTCAGGAGTTTATTGTCCTTGATGGATTTATATAGAAGAGCAGTGATATTAGTTCTTGGTAATTGTTCACTTGGACTCAACTTGAGGTATTCACAAAATGCAGCTGGAACGTGAGCTGGTTTATTAAAACCACTTACTGAACGTTTAGTTGCTTTGCCATCTCCCTTAGATCGTTTCTTGTTTTGGCGAAACAATTGAGAGAATTTCTTTTGTGCGGCCTTAGCAAGAACAGCTCGTTTTCGGTGAAGATTTAGAAGTTCCTTATCTACTTCTAAAATAGCTTTATGAACATCATCATATGTTGCAAATGAATCTTCAGATTGTTCTTCAACTTCAACTGAAGGTGCAGTTGTTGGTGCATCTACAACAGTTTCAGATGAAGTTGCAACCGAAGGAGCAACTGCAACTGGTTCAGCTGGAGAACCAGCTACAACTGAAGCATAAGATGCAGTTGCAACTACTGCAGGAACAGGAGTAGGTGCAGCAGCTTCAACAACGGCTTTACCACGTTTCTTTTGAACTTGTTTAACTTCAACAGTAGAAGAATTTACATCTTGTTTAACAGTAGTAGCTTCAGTAACTACTGGAGCAGTAACTTGAGCAGGGGCGGCAGCAACGGCTTTATTGGCAACAGCTTTGGTTTGTTTCTTAGAAGAAGAGGCTTGAACAACAGACATTATATATATATAGTAGTATAAATTATCTTTTAAATAACTTACTACTCAAAACATTAAAATTTCAATATTTTTGATGCATATAGATGGAAAATTAATTTAAAGAACATTAAATAATACTATTCATAGATAATATGGATTATAGCCATAATACACATAATATAGCCGATATATCAAATATTAATAATAGTTATATAAGCCAACCTTATGAAGCAACTACCATCATAAGTCAAAATGAATATATTCTAGTGTCACTATATAAATATTATGGTTCAATCCATAATACAGAACCAACTAACGAAATTAATCGTATATTACCAATTTTAGCAGGCCAATCCAAATTATCAATTAGGGTCATCGATTGGTTCGTAACTAATTATTCTAAAAAGAAAAATATTATCTATCCTATTATACAAAAAAATAATATGATCACTTATTTTAATGTTTATCTTGACTATAAATCACAGTTAAAAGGTTATAAAAAAAAACTATTTGATCCATTCTGTCGTAAAAGAAGAATCCCTTTTTATTATACATCCGAAAAATGTTTAATAACAACTGTTGGACAATTAATTTTCTTTAGATGGGCTATCACTAATAAAGTTTTAGACTATGTTGAACAAAATTTTGATATTATTAATAAAGATATGAATGAAACCATCAAATTCAAATTAACAAGCTCCAGTTCTACGCAAGATAGTGAAATTACCGAAAGTCCTTCATCTGAAAAAAAAAGACACGAACTATCTATAAATGCATCCAAAACTATTAACTGCCATAAAATGAAAATTATTCTCGATATGAATTAATTTTATATCTTCTTATGTTTTAATTATCTAATATAATAATATTATGATCTACCATAAAATATTATTATTCTCTCTTTTACTTTTTATCCTTTTTTTAATCTTCTATAGCTCTAGCTCTAGCTCTAGCTCTAGCTCTAGCTCTAATATTGTCGAAAAATTCATTCCAGGTAAGTTTTGTACCAACCCTAAAGCATCTAATTATACTGACCCTATAAATATTATACCACCAGATACTCCAGATAATTGTACATGTATCTATCCAAATAACAAAATAATATGTTCCAGATATTTCGCAACCAATTTTCAAGAACCAAATTATAGTAATCCTGAACAACGATGCCATGATACTAATTCATATAATTTTGAAATTAATACTAAAATACCTAATAATGATCTTTGTCAATTCGAAAATAATGATACTTGTATTTTCCCCGTCAGTTTGTCCAATGTTAATAGTCTATTTGATATCATTAATAATCCTGATGAATTCGTTTCCATTCATGATAAAGATTTTAATGTTAATTATAATAATATCCTCAGAGCTGGACCATGTATTTCTAAAAAAAATAATAGAAATGGTAAATTAGAACTTTATTATCGGTTATTTAATAGAGATTCCATTAAACCAATGAATAATTATTTAGACCCTATTTTTAATCTATGGGATCTTTCTGGTAAAATAACTTATGACCAATTAAAAGCAGAATATGGTGCTATTATTCGGACCTATAATTTTGTTGAAGAAAATATTTCAACTACTATTGACGTTCAAGGTTATAACTTACAGATACCATTTGACTCTGATTATTCAACAATCGTAAATAAATTTAATAATACAACAAATACTGACCATATTAAACATGTTGCATTAGCTGTATCAAAAAATGGCTCCAAATATGCTATTGGTATCGGTAAAACTAAAGACGCCGCTATGGATATCGCATTTCTTAATGCTTTATTATATGACGATAATGATAAAGATAGAAGTGGTTCAGTAGATAGATCATATACAAGATATATATTTTTAATAAGAAAAGCGAAATTGATGGATAATATTTTATATCAAACCATTAAAAGAGACATTATTGAAAATAAAATCGTTAAAGATGAAGATAGATTATTAGTTTTTATTAAAGATAAATTATTTGAAGATGAAACCAATCCAATCGGAATATTAATGCTAAATAATGAAAGATATTTTAAATATAATAATGATCCATCTACTTTAGATAAATGTATTGACCAAATTAAAAATATTAATTCAACATGTTATAATAATAATAATAATAAAATTATCGCTGGAGAGCCAAATTGCAATGAAGCAATATTATTAAGATATGATAAATCAAATAATAAATGTAATATTGTTCAAAATTCTGTTAATATTATAAAAAATTCGGATTATGATCTGTCAAAAAGTAAAAATTTGAAAGAATTAACAGTAAATGCTCCTATAAAAATAATAAATAATTTAATGGAAAATAATTGTAATAATGATAATGTAAATTGTTTTATTTATTCAGTTAATGATAAACGATTTTGTAAAGGATAATTTATTTTTTATATTATATATTATATATGTCTTCCATTCAACAAATCACAAGTAATAAACTATTAAATAAATATCAAGTTGAATATAATGGTCAACCTTTCGACTGCCGCTCTTGTAATAAAGATAAATGTTGTTCCACTAACGACGATAATGCCCCTAATAAAATCGCTTGTCAAAAATGTATATGTCAACAATTATATACAGTAAAAGATGGTTCTCGTGCTGGATCTGAACCCGTTTATAATATGGGATGTAATGATTGTACCTCTAATATTTCTGAAGGTGAGTGTAATATTTATGAATATTTAACTAATAAAATCATACAAAAAGTTAATATTGTTGATTGTTCTAATAAAGTTCTGGTTTCTGGTAACAATAATGATATTTCTGATGTTGTTCTTAAATCTAAATGTGATACTGGGGGACCAACTACTATTAATAATCCAGATGGTTCTAATTCTTATTCACAATCTAATACAACTAATTATTCTTCAAGCCCATCTAATCAACCTTTAATATCATTAGGGATTCCGTTTAAATTACCAATTAATGTACCATCAGGAATTAACCAAACATATTTAGTAATAGGTGGTGGTGTTGTAGTAACTATTATTATTTTAATAATATTATTCAAATAAAAAAAAATATTTAATAATCAGTAATAAATAAATTTATTATATATTTATTTATTATATTATATGATGAAACATTCACATGTCCGTTTAATGGAAACTCTTGCTAACTTCAATGATGTTATTGAAAATTGGGGAGACGTTAGTGTTAGTACTAGTATTGCCAATACAAATACAAATACAAATACATCTAATATTGATAGATCTTCACAATCAACTAATATTGATTCTTCACAACAGAATGTATCTGAAACAAATACAAATACGAGTACCAATATATCTAGTCAGACATCGACTCAAACAAGTGTTGATAATTCAACGGTGTCTAATATTAGTTCAAATTCTACTACCAGTAATGTTGATCAATCTACTTCTTCAATCGTTAATGATAGTAGTAGTACAGTTAATAATATTATGAAATGTGGATTAGATGCATCTGGTGCTAAAGATTTAATTGCGAATATTAACGATTCTATCAATATTTCTAATAATGCGTCTAATTCTTTTATAGTTACAGGTAATAACAACACAATTTCTGATATTAAATTACAATCAATGTTACAATCGTATGGACCTACAGTTGATAAAAGTTGTGTTCAAAGAGCATTAACTGAATCACAGACCAGACAAGAAGTTTCTAATAGTGGATCTAAAAGCCAAAAAGGGGCCGATTTTAAATCTGATCTAACTACTGGAGGCAATGTTAGTGGTACTTCAAATACTACTGTAACTGAACAAAGTGGTAAAACAGGTGTTGAATCTACTTCAGCGGCTAAAGGGGTTTCAAGCGCAACTGCTGAAAATGCTGTTCAACAATTAACTTCAACTGATGTTGGTGTTACTAATACCACTAAACAAACTACTACTGCTGGAGGCATTAACGAGGTTAATACTTTTTTTGTTATTGTTATTATCACATTTGCTGTTCTCTTTTATATGGAAAAATATCAAGGATTAAAATTATATTCAGATGTATTGGATAATATTAAAGGATATTATCATATATACCTATTAGCTCTCGTTTTTATTCTATCATATTTATATAATTTAAGACAATAATTGTTTTTATTTTTTATCTTTTAAAATATACTTTAATATGTGTATATTTTACAATTCCATCGATTTCACGTGTTACAAATCCAATATTGTAACCAAGTGATCTGTAATATTTTTTTAATTTGTTAATAAATTCATCATTTCCAAAAAATCTGTTAATCATAAATTTATAACCATTTACATACATTACATCTAATTCTTTTCCATCATCATATAGTCTACAATCCAATTGAACATAATTTGATTCACGAACATGTTTATTATCTGATGTTTTTTGTTTCTCGATTTTTTCACGAATCTTTTCTGATGTATATGACGATACGTGTTTATAATATTCATTCAATACAATATCATATGATTCTTGCCACTTAATTGGATCAATTACATTGTTTAAACCTGGAACATTCTTTTCCGCTGTTAATGCCTCTTGTAATGTTTCTTCTAATAGTTTCTTAATCTGTTTATTTTTTTTATTTTTTCTATTTCTAACGGTAATCCATTCATCACCAAACTCGGTAAGCCACATGGATTTATCTTCTTCAACCATTATAACATTCGACAAATTGTACATTATATATGGATTATTATATATAATAATTGTTTATATATTTTATATATTGACCATCATATATATTAATTTTTATTTTATTGTTTTTTAATTTTATGAAAAAAATAATATATATACAATAAATATATATTATGAAAGCTTTTAAAAATCGGTCTAATGATTCATATGCACAATTTAATAAAAACGATATTATTGAACATATTTTTGATGTTGATGTAAGTACCAGTATTTCGAATACTAATACTAATACTAATACATCAAATGTTGATACCTCTATACAATCTACCAATATTGATTCTTCACAACAAAATGTTTCTATTACTAATACTAATACTTCTACTGATATTTCAAATATAACATCTAATAGTACTGCTATAGATAACTCTACAGTGTCTAATATTAGTTCTGTTTCTAATACAACTAATGTTGATAGCTCTACTTCTTCAACAGTTAATGATAGTAGTGTTTTAACCAATAATATAGTTAAATGTGGTCTTGATGCATCCGGTGCTAAAGATTTAGTTGCGAATATTAACGATTCTATCAATATCATTAATAATGCTTCTAACTCTTTTATTGCTACAGGTAATAACAATACAATTTCTGATGTTAAATTACAATCAATGTTACAATCATATGGACCTACTATTGATAAAAAATGTGTTCAAGAAGCTGTTACTAAATCATTGGCTCAACAAACAGCTAGAAATGAAGCTAATAAAAGTACATCTGGTGGAATCAATACATTTGGACTAAAAACTGGAGGTAATACTACTGAAACAACTAATATAACTGTTAATGAACAAGGTTCTAAAACAGGGGTTGAATCTATTTCAGCTGCTAGTGGTGAAAGTGTTGTTGAGGCGGCTTCTGGAGCACTCCAAAAAACAGATAATGTAATTACAACAGATAATCAAACCAAACAATCTACAACAGCTGGAGGTTTATATGATGGTGTTATGTTTTGTGTTCTTTTATTAATTTTCGTTGTTGTTTTATATACTATGGAAGAAAATGGAGGTAGTCCTTATTATACTGCTATGATGGACTTTATTCATCAAAATCAATTATTAACTTTGATCGTTCTCGGATCTGGATTATATTATTTTTTTAAAAAATAAATATTATATTTATCTAATCTATATTATAGTATTGTAAAATGGATCATCATCAAAAAGCCAAGCCAAATGTTTTATCTAATTTTATCCTTAAAGGACACCATAATACTGTCTATGTTTCTCAACATATTAATTATATACTGATTATATCAATCGTATGTTTCATTATTTATCTATATTTTAATAATTATTATGGATCACTTGATGATATGGAATTTATTAAAAATATGTAAAAATTATATATATTATAATTTTTTCACATTATGTTATTTTTTTATGTTTTTATTTTAATATTATGAATGATCCACTCAATATACCAATCGATGTTGTTAATAATGATACTTTTATTATTAAATTAAATTTTTCTGAGGGTGATATTACTCATACAAATATACCTTTTCAGTTCAATTCATCTGATGAACTCGTTTTTATGAACAAATCACAATACTATCATTTTATTTTACAACAATCTGGCTCTTTTATCTCTAATATTAATGTTGATCATAATTGTTCTATATGTTATTTACAACTTAAATATACTCATAGATTATATAGATTAAATAGATGTAATCATTTATTTCATTCTAAATGTATTAAAAAATGGTTCAAAACTAAATCAGAACAATTCAATTCACTACACTATTGCCCATTGTGTCGTATCTCTTATGAACAATTTATTTAATAATCATCTTCATCTTCTAAATCTATTGATATTTCTGATTTAGAATCATCCGACTGATCATTCATATCTCTCTCATAATAGGTGTGAGATTGAACAGAAACTAACGGTTTGGATGGCACATTATTTTGACTCTGTATCTTTATCTGTTTTTGTTTTTGTTCTGATGTTGTAGATGATACTGAGTCTGTATTATTTTTATTTCTTAGTCTTCTTCCCATAGAAGACGATGAACTTTTAGTTTCATTTTTCTTAACTCGCGATGGTGATAATTCTGATGATAATACATCATTAATTAATTTATTATTGGATTTTGAGGTTCCATTTGTTGGAGTAACATCATCATTCAATTTAACTGTATTAAATTTAGGAGATTTAGATGGTTCTTCTAACTTGTCCATCTCTATTCCTCTTACTGGTAAATTATTATTCTTCTCATCCGCTATAGCATTTGCTGATGATTTTACTATATTATTAAGTATATTAACATCATCTATCTTATGATTGATAATAGTTGATTCTTTTGGAAACATTTCTGAATCCAAAAATAACACATTATTGTCTTCCTGAAACTGATATTCACATAGTTTTATTTCTTCCAAATATACTGGTCTTATATATAGACCAAACATTTCATCTGAAAACCATATCGCATTGATATTTATAATTATTCTGATATGGCCACCATCTAAATTTTTAATAGAGATGTTTTCAGTATCTGTTGTACCCATGTTTTCCATACTGTCAATAAACAATCTTTTGGCTTTTATATTATATGGTATCCTGAATTTTATTACTTTTTGTGATCCAGCTTCTATACTATCTGATTGTAAATTTTTTATTGAACTCCTAAATTTTACATTCTCCTTGTCCTGAAACCAATTACTCTTATTCTCATATGCTAATAATATTAATTTCTGTTCTAATTCATTTATAAAATTTAAAAATTTAGTACCAATCTCATCATTCGGAATCTGAAAATAATATTCTCCATACTCACTATATGACTCTAAATCCAATACACTGTCAAATAATGGAGTCTGAATAAATATACTGTCTCTCTGAGAACCATTCTCATACGACAGTAAACTATATTTCTTTTTATTGTTATACATTATCGTACTCGTTTTTATTTGTGATACATTTATCTGATCCGGTAACTTTGCTGTCTTCTGTTTGTTTCTTGAACTTGTTGATGCTTCCATATATGTATTATATATTGATATATGCTTTTAAATTATTTAATTTTTTTAAACTTAATCTATCTAAATTATTTATTTATTAATTTGTTAATTAATAAACAAAATAAATACTCCAACAAAACATACTATACAATGTAACTATATGTTGTTTTATATGTCTACAACCATATATTATTATAATATCAATATCAGGCCTACACATATAACACTAACAATTCACATCACTTATATAATAATCCTAATATAATTATTGAGTCAGATTTCTATCATAAAAAAATAAAGCTTTTCATTGGAATTATTGCTGTGAGAAATCTTATTATATTATATTATTAAACTATTATACACAACCAACAAAAAAAACCCATACACATGCAAACAAAACATAACAAACAAACAAACAAACAAACAAAACATAACAAACAAACAAACAAACAAAACATAACAAACAAACAAACAAACAAACAAACACAACACAACACAACACAACACAACACAACTACCCTTTTACTACTATCTATACGCACACACACAATAACACACCTATTATCTATATCTACACATCTACACTATTATATTACTATCTATACACACACACACACACACACACACAATAACACACCTATATTATCTATATATCTACACATCTACACATACACACACATACAATAACACACCTATTATTCACACTATTATTATTATTATTATTATTATTATTATTATTATTTATACACCTATACACCACACAAACATTAACAACAACATTAATACATTATCATACACAAAAAATACTAAAAAAAAATCAAATTACAATATTAATTTTACATTATAAAAAATGAATAGACATTCATATATAATAAATTATTAATAGAAAAAAATTATAGATCAAACAAGATCAACATAAATTATAAGATATACATTATAAGACATAAATATAAAATTTATATATAAAATATAAGATATAAAATATGATAAGATCTGATATAAATACCAGATCTAAAAATTAAACATTGTTTTTTTTTAATTGCTGTATTTCGATACCATTATATTGGTATAACAATATCAAATCATAATTTTATACACATATGGTTTCCCAAATATGGAATCAAATTATAACATCATATAATATTAAATGTTAAATTGCTGTAATTCAATACCATAATAAAGATCATGACATTGATGTTTAATTTTATTTTTTATTGTTCCTCAAGTTGGAACTTTGATAAAAAAATCAAATTAAACAGTGTAAAAGTAAAACAGTAGTTATTACTAATACATTATATATGTAATAATATATGTTTAAATATGTTATTACATAATAAATTTTTATTTATAAAAGAAATTGTTTAATATTTAATATTAATTATTTGGGATAATATATATTATTTATTGTTTGGTAGCACTACGTCGTGTAGTGCTTGGTTTAGCAGTTACTTTAACTGGTTGAACTGGTTGAACTGGAGTTTGTTTAACTTCAACAACTTCATCTTCTTCATCACCTTCATCATCTTCTTCATCTTCATCTTCATCATCATCTTGATCGAGTGCTTTAGAGAATTGATTAGTTGGTTTAGAATCAACTTTAACAGTAACTACATCATCTTCGATAGTGCTAATTTTTACATTCGAGAGAGGATTAGATAGATTATCATCATCTTCTAAGAATGCATCACCATCATATTCACTTTTAGGTGTATATAGAGATTGTTCAGCACATACATTGCTCATTTTAAAAGTAACACCATATTTTTTAGAATCACCAACTTTATTTTTGGAAGCATATAATTTGTTCATAACAATGACAGTAACAAATGAAGAGTTCCATCGAACGACTTTAGCGAAGTCATCAACTGCATTAACATCAGGAACTGGAATACGTTTTCCTTCACCATCTTTTTGAAAACATTTAGTTTGAACTTTACCGGTTTCCCAATGAAGATCAATCTTAAATTTAACATATCGTGGATAAGGTCCTTTCTTCTTTTTATCAGAAGTATCGTCTTCATCATCTGGTTGTTCAGGAGTTCGAACAATAGGTTGGTAAGTATAAGCAGATGCAGCCTTAGCAGATCCAAATAATTTGTTTTTGAATTCTTGTGTTTGAAATTCAACATCAATTGTTTCCATTTGTTTAAAAAATAGAACACTATTAGGATCAGTTACATCTTCAGATACTTTGATAAAACCGCGTGCTTTATCGGTAGCATAATATGGTCCAGCTTGTGGAACACCTCCAGGGCTCTTAGTATTCAATGTAATTTTATGTGTTTGTAATTGACACATACCATTAGCATATCTAACCATAGCAAGTTTTTGAGCGTTATTTAATTTGTTATCTTCCAATGGAAGAACAGTTAATTTTTTAACATCAAATGTTTTATAACTGGTGGTAGAATTAGTTCCTTTAGAAGTAGTAGAAGCAGCCATATATAATATACCTTATTTGATTAATATTTAAACCCCAGAATATTCAAAGTTCAATTTTTTTGATATGAATACCATATCCAAATTTATTAATTATAGGGATTTAAATACTTGATTATATGTTATATATCCTTGATTATCCTATATAATAACCATTATATAGTAACCATATTATATGACCATTATATGATCTATTATATTTGTTAAATTATGATATATACGATGATATATTATAATATGTATGTATATGTCAAGCAATATAATAAAGTAATAATTAAGTTTAATATAATATAATTTAATTTAATTTAATTTAATTTGGCATGAATACCGTTCCTTTTACTTTAAGGAGATCGTTAAGTAAACCATTTGTTTTGAGTCCTGTAAAACTTGAATTTAATATTTTAATTTCTTTGGTTTCATCAAGCTCTGAGTTTTCGATAATATCAGTATCAATAACAATATCACATAATCCGGTTCCACCCTTGATACAACGTCCAACCATAATCCGGCTCGATACACCTCTCAAATAATCTACTTCATTAAATGCAGCAGCTAATAATAATTGTTCAATAGTTTTTTCAAAAGATGCTCTACCCATTGGATCAGTATCTAAACGATTAATACCGTGTCTATCAATAGATGTAATACCACCATTATTAGTCATAACATCGCCTAATAACATAATATGGGCAGGATTAACATTGTTACCATCAAATACATTAGTATATTCTTTAATTAAAGCACTTCTTGCAGCTTCAATACCGAATGTTTGGTATATTTTATGAACATCATTACAATATGTTCTATTAATATCAACCCCAAACAATGTTCGAATTGCTTCCATATCAATACCAACAGAATAAATTACGTGTTCTTTAGCATTTTCACTAGCTTGGTCTTCATTATCGAAAGAAATATATTGTTGATTATCAATTTTTGAGATCTTAGTAATATTTTCATATCCTTTAATATTGAATTTATATAATAGTATATCTTGAATACTTGATAAAATATTATTATCAACAACCGCAAGTTCAAATCGGAAATGGATTACCAATACATCAGAACTATCATAGCTCGTAAGGATAGATCCATGTAAAATCTTATTAATAACTTCTTTTTCTTGTTTTTTAAGAATTGATAGATCAGAATAATAATTATTCCAAAATAATATGAATTTAGTTTTAATATCCAACATTGTAATCTCGTTTTCTACAATACTTTCTTTAGATAGTTCAACACGGAACAACCATGGACTGTTATCTATATTTGATGGATTATTATTTATATTAAATGGTGTATCTTTGTCGATATCATCCATATTATAATATGATGTAGCACTTATTGATGCATCAGGATCATAAATAATATCTAATTGGTCAGATAATTCCGATAATATAGTATATTTTAGTGTGGATGCAACTCTATTAGCGTGTTCTTTATTTGCTAAATTATCTTTGTCCATATAAATAACCATATATGGTGTTCCTGGATTTTTAGTATATGATAGTAGTTCTCTAAATCGGGGAATACCTTGCATTCCTGCTACACCAGATCCGGAACTATGAAATGTATTTAAAGTCATCTGTCAAAACCAGTCCTTTTATCCTCGTGTTTTTTCAAACACTTTAACCAACAGATAAAAAGCTCTCGCCAATACAAATATCAAATGAATGATATCTGTCTGGTAGTTCCCTAAGATCGTAATCTTAGCTGGTATCCGACTGTACATTAAGCCATCCGATAACATGATATTTTTGGTATCCTAATCACATTAACTAGATAACCGATGCGTGCCGAAGTTGGTCTAAATAGTCAGAATAATCCAACCATCTACTTCTGTTTCCAGAAATCCAACGCAGTCTGTAGCGATGATAGTAGTCACCGACGGTCTTCCCTCTTGGTAGAGTATTAACCGTTTTCACGCATCTCGCCGAGTCTATCTGTTATCACACTACAATGCTTCAAACAGATGGAGAAATGTTATTCTCAAATTACTCGACTAGCCTTATCAACTATGTTGCCATAGCCGACCCCATGCTTGTTCCAGTTTTTATGACATATAAGCTCACATGGCTGCTTACATATCCTGGCGAACCCACTTTGAAATTTAAAGGCTTTCAGACAAGACAATCCGTCAAGGGTTCTCCTAAACTCTGGCTAGCTACAACACCAACCATTTCTCCCGGTTCAACCATTGAATTATTATAACTCCTGATAATCTCAGAAATTACTTGGTCAAACTTTTCTTTATTAAATTTATAATCATAAATACATCTTTTTGGTGATAAATATTCATATAACGCAATTTGGAATAAATATTTAGATTTTCGTTGATTGTAAATTTTAGGTGAATCTTCATCAATATCTCTATCAGTAACACATACAAGTTGACATACTCTCGCATCCATTAATCGTTCTATCTCTGTCATTATATATAATGGATCTAATAATGTATCACTATTAGTAGAAGTATTTTTAGCATCATCTATAATACGATTATAATTAGCTGGTTGAAAATATTCTTCTAATAATGTTGTATTATTTAATTTAGCTTTTTGTTGTAGAACTCTAAAATCATCTCTGAATTGTTTCATCGTATCTACAATCTCATTATTGAATTCTTTAAAATCTTTAGTTTGTTGAGCATTATATTTTAATGATTTAATTAGTTCAGTCATTTGTTCATCCGAAAATTTACATTTTTCGGTAATCTTTGTATTACCCCAACTTAAAATATTAAATTTAACCTTCTTTTGCATCGCTTGATCTAAATGGGAATCCGCAAATAACATCTGAATCATTACATTATTACCACTTCTTACTGTTCCATCATATGCGATGTAAACATCCTCCATTCCTTTAATTAACTTACGTTGTAAATAGCCACTATCTGACGTCTTGATTGCCGTATCAATTAAACCTTCACGTCCAGTCATATGATCGAAATAAAATTCGTGGGGTTCAAGTCCACTAAAAAATGAATTAACAATAAACCCACGTCCGATTGCGGTATCATCATTTTGTGAAAAATGAACTAAAGTGCGTCCATTAACTTTCTTTTTAATACGTTCAAATTGAAGAACACCTTGACCGATGCCTCCAACAATTTTACCAAAGTTAAGATCATTACCTTTTGATTTGGATTCAATCATAGCATAAAAGTTATTACTTGAATTAGTTTTTTTCATAGCCATTTTTGCAAGTTCTCCTTGTGCAACCGTTAATAGGGAATATATTTGTTTCTCAAATGTTTCAGCATCTAATAAATCTGGAAAGTTTTCAATTTCTGTGATCAAATGTTGAATTTCTAATGTTTTCTCTTCCAAATATTTACGCATTTCTAAACGATCAGCTTTAGGAAGAATAGCATCACCCATACCAGTTGTAAATCCTTTTGTTAGGAAATAATTAACAACCAAACGTTGGCTATTATCAATAAAATCTTTAGTTAAAGCAGGTCCATGACGATCCCAAGAGTTTCCGATA
>Ga0214921_10003027_pt1 | contig 26422 bp, 28 predicted proteins | sample LL1505_MetaG_FD_177992 | JGI IMG/M metagenome (GOLD analysis project Ga0214921, IMG submission 177992) | Freshwater microbial communities from Lake Lanier, Atlanta, Georgia, United States - LL-1505 | ecosystem: Environmental > Aquatic > Freshwater > Lake | place: USA: Georgia | collected... | reverse complement strand
GCCCCGGAATCCCCCACGTATCCTCCTGAATCCCCCACGTATGCCCCGGAATCCCCCACGTATGCCCCGGAATCCCAGAAACTTTCAGAAGAAGTGAAGGGTGGCAACCGACTTTCAATACATCAAGAAGTATATCTTAAAAATAATGGAACTCCCTGTAAAATAGACAAAATAGGTCCAGAGTTTCTCACTCTGGTAGACAGAGATGGCAATATCTACGTAGTGGAACCCTATGAAATCTCCACCTCCCCTATAAAAAATACACCTTCCATGCCATACTCTGACTCTCCTGTCCCTGTGCCAATGGCAGACAATTCACCGAAACCAAATGTAATTGTAAATGTCATCAACGGCACCGGAAACTCTGCGGACTTTAATACAAACTCAAATGAGAATGACAATTCCAGTAAGGAGAAGAAGGAGAGACCACACAATAAAAAGGGCGGAGAGGGAGTAAATGAACCTACCCTTTCGTACAATTCATCGACCTCCCAAGAATCCGCCGATTTTCCAGACAATTTCATCATTAAAAAGATTGGATAAAATTGAACGAGAAATCAATTAAATATACGACTTATAATATATAATATGTCTCTTAAAAGTAACCGCATTCTATCTATATATACATCGAGAAATACACTCGTCGAACAGCTCGAAACCCTCGGGTATGACATGTCGGATTACAGCCAATTCAGTATCAATGAAATCGATGCCATGACCGTCAACGGACAGTTAGATATGTTAGTTTCAAGACCCGATGGGAAAAAGGCATACATCAAATACATGTTGAATGTCAAACAGTTGCGAAAAGACAATTTAGACCAATTGATAGAAGACCTGTATGAAATCGAAACCGTTTTAGAAAAAAAAGACACGCTAATCGTAGTTACAAACGAAGAACCAAACGATACCATGGTCGCTCGGATGAAATATCTGTATGACCACAGCAATATATTTGTAGTCATGCATTTTATCAAACGGTTACAGTACAATATATCGAAACATGTATTGGTTCCTCATGCAACCGTTCTTTCCGCAGGAGAAATCGACGAATTGAAACGAAAATATAACATCCAGAGCATTTCTAAGTTGCCCGAAATCTCGCGGTTTGACCCTCAAGCATTGACCCTTTGTTTGCGTCCTGGCGATGTTATAAAAATCTCCAGAAAAAGTAATACCGCTTTAGAGTATAATTATTATAGAATTTGTCTATAAATATAATATAGTATAATATATGCCCTTTAATTTTGAGAACTATTCTTTTTTTTCATCCAATAGAGATCTATCAGGGACCGTTCCGTTCACGGTTCAAGAAATAAGGGACTGGGCGAAAGATAAACAAATAAATAAAGGGTGGGCGAACGATTTATCGTACAATTTAATCCGGAAAGGATTAATAGACATATCTTTCACTTTTTTAAAAGGTACTACAGTATATCAATACGACATATCCAACCAATATGTCACATGGAAAGATTTAAGCTATAATGACCCCCAATTGGTACTTGTCGGACTAGACTCTGAAACTATCAAAAAGATCATCGCAAACAAATTGTTTCAGAGACAAGAAACGGTAGATGAAACTACACTTTCATCTGACCTGCCGGTTTCTTATGATAAGTATACAATTGTGATAAAAGACAAGTTAAGGGATAGCTACGAATTAGAAGCAACCGACGTTTTCGACCAAAAAATAGTAGAAGTAGTGGTTGATAATAAAGATGACTTTAAAGCCTTTCTAGCGACCAAATTGAAATTTGTAGAAGAAGCTTTTGAAAATCGAGTAGTCGAAGGGTATACCGAAGGGAATACGGTCGGTTCATACATAGAGTTTACGGATAGGGATGGACTAATGACACGAGTATACGGAGAATTACCGAATAAACAATGCAGTTTTCGCGAGAACTGTACAAAAAATCATCTGCACTATTCGGGTGGGTGCACTACAAACATGTATACCGATAAAGATGACAATAACAAAAAACATTATAAGTGTGCTTGCACTGGGAAACAGGTATTTGATGCAAAACCACACTCACATTGTATGGATTTTCAGGTAGATAACAATTTTAAATATAAAGAACCACAAAAAACCTTATCAGATGACGAAAGAAAAATCGATATGAAGAAACAATCATACGACTATGCATACGATACGGCGTACAATAAATATGACTCATATTTAGGAGATGGCACATATGCTCAATATGATGAATATGGCAATCCATTATCCTACGACCAAGACTATACTACGAGCAGATACGGAGTGAACTCACAATGGAGTGACGAAACCATGGATTTAACGAACAATATGCAACACAGTGGAGGTGCTCTTGGTACTAATACTCATAATATGCTACAAGGTGTAATATACGATTATTACCTAGCATTAAACACGAATATGAAATTGAAGAATGATTTTTCCCCCACGAAATTAAAGGCGAATGAGTTATCTATGTCGGATTCTATGATAAAATCTCAATTGAATTATTTACATCTATTCAACATGTTTGCAGGAATGGGTATTATCTGTGGATGTATATTTATTTTACAGAAATAGAAACTTGGCCTAATATATAATGGGAACAATAGATGATACATCAGAGAATATATACAAATATTATGAAGAAATAGATAAGAATATAAAGTTTAAGAATAATAAAAATAATACAAAAATAGGCGAACTATCTATCATAGATTCATTCATAAAATATAATCACAGCTATCTGCAACTATTTAACATAATTAGTGGAATAATCGTTGTAGGAGGCTCTATATTTCTTTTACGAAAATAACTGCTTTAGAAATTATGTGGTTATAATATATTATGCCGACGAATCCATTTACAGATAAAAAATATTTTATACATGATGCGATACGATTTCCAGTTGTTATAAATCAACCCACGACAGACTATAGTTCATTTTCATCTTATATCTCTAACTCTAGTTCTCCTACCGTTGCCAATAAGTTTGATAGTACAGGTCCTTTTAATATTATAGAATTAGAAGAAGAAGTATCTTCGAGGTTACAACATTTTATAGAAGAGGTTTCAAAGGTAAAACTATGCGATTATGCTCGTTATAATGGTGATTCTAACTATTATATGAATAGTTGTGATGCGAAATATCAATTACATGATAATTCATTAATTTTTAGTCAAAGTAGTATTAATGATATATCAATTTTAAGGGAACAACTTAATAAAATAAGATATAAGCAACCACTTGAAAAACAAAAAGAACTTTGGCAACAATTACAAGATATACACAGTTTATTAACTACCCTTAAATACTACATAACCACCGATATCACTAGTAGTACTGTTTCAGAGTACAACAATGAGATTAACTCTCTTTATACTAAGCATAACGAAATTAATAATCTACGTAATACTCTTGAACAAAAATTAGACAGTATTTATTCTACCGATACGCGTAACACCGATTCGATAGTCATGTTAGACTCTACCATATATACAAGTGTATTATGGACGGTTTTAGCCACATCAATCATATTTTTTATGTTCAAAAAAATGTAAAAGTGTATATATATAATGTCCCCCCCATGTGCCCCTATAATAACAACCGGAGTAAATAAGGTTAAATTAAATTACGAAGAGTACGGCGCGAATTTGGTAAGCATAAAATGTTTGCAAGACAAAAATAATGACTATTCCAACAAGATAAAACAAAACATTGTGGATATTTCGGATAATATATCAACATATAAACAGTCGACAGATATGTTAAAAGGTAATAATTCAAAATATCACTACGACGACGTTTTAGACACAACCAAAATATTAAAAAAATATAACGACGATACTTTAAATACGGTTTTACAAAAAGATTTAAATGAATTAAACCTCTATCAAAACTCAGTGTATATAACATCAGTGATTGCTTGTGCTACATTAGCAATCGCACTTATAATTATCGTCCCTTCTCAAAAAAAATAGCCACTTATATTATAATGGTCCTAGACAATGAAATTTCAAATTTTTATCAAAACATGAATGACTTATCTGTTTCCCGGAACAATGCAGTTCGGGGCCAAAATGAAGTGATTGAATTATTAGATGCCGAACAAACAAGATTAAACACGAAACAAAGACAAATAGATGCGGCAATTGAAAACCAAAAACGCATCATTTATTTTAATGACAATACCCGTAAAATAAATGCGGCGTATATAAAAATCGGAGTTACCATCACAATAACTTTAGTAATACTATGGTTTTTAAACATATTTAACTATACATTTAGTCCACCGTCGGCTATCATAACTATCGCCGTCGCATGTGTTATTATCATAGGTTTAGTTATCTCTTTCAACTACTATTTATATATTCGTGCAAGAGACAACTATAATTTCGATGAATTAAAGATGAGTCCTCTTCCAATAAATACAAACGATACACCTGCTATATCAAACCCAAAATCAGGTGTTGTATCGAATAAGGCGTCCAATAGTTGTACCGGTGTAGAATGTTGCAGTTCGCCAACTGTATGGAATGATTCGCTTGGACAATGTGTAATAAGCAATTCATAAAATATACATATACAAATTATTTATAACTATATTATATAATGGGTGGTAATGACGAATTCACAACTGGGGTTTCTACTGTACTATCGGGAAAATTCAATGAAATGCAAACCGAGTTAAACACTCGTAATAGTGTGTTGCTCGCTGCCCATGTGAAACAAGACGAAGTAAAAAGTTTATTGGATCAGGAACAAACAAGATTAAACACAAAAAAAAACCAAATAGACACGGCGATTGAAAATCAGAAGCGCATCATTTATTTTAATGAAGACAATCGAAAAAAATCTGCGGCGTATTTAAAAATATCAATAACAGTGGCGATTTCACTGCTTGTTATCTTTGGGTTATACAGTTTTGCCGGATATTTCTTTCCACAGTATGTGGTCTATCTTTTAATCATTGCCGTCGGTGTAATCGGAGGCGTATTTTGTATCCAATTTTATTTTACAATCCGTTCTCGAGACAATTATAATTTCGATGAAACTAAGTTCGATACGTTGCCTTTGCCAGGTGAGAATGATAAAGATAAGAGTTCTAATAATGGTTCATTATCGTTTGATACATCTTGCATTGGTCAAGATTGTTGCGACACTGCCGGATTGAAGTGGAATAATGATATAGGAAAATGTGTATCAGAGGGTTTCATAGGTTACCGAGAAGGTATGGATGGTACCTTTTTTCAGGAAGAGGGAGACATATCAAATATAATGATGGCGTCCACACTTATTGCTCCTGCTCGTACGACTCCTGCTCGTACGACTCCTGCACCTACGACTCCTGCACCTACGACTCCTGCACCTACGACTCCTGCACCTACGACTCTTGCTCCTGCTCCTATTCCGGCGTCGCGTTCCAGTCTACAATATTCACAAATCAACCCAACACCAACTGAACTTAATACGCTACCACCCTTATCAAAAGTCTTATCTTCAACCCCAAACAAAATTAACATTAAAATTTTAAAAAAAATATTTAATACGTCTTTTAAGGAAGGGGATGAAGGAATCGTTTTTAAAGTTGGTAAAACCGAACTGCTTAAAATTACAGTAGTTAAAAGTGGAATGTTGTATTATTTTGTAGTTACCTTTAAAGGTAAAGACCGAAAGGAATATCAAATTAAGCGGGTTTCCGATATGATGAAAGATGACACAAATAAATATGTATATATAACTCTTATAATAGATAAAGATGATTTAAAGATGCATTGGAATCAAGACAAAGACATTATTGTCGAATATACACCGCTTAATAATAAGAAGGACTGGACTAACCATTGGGAAACAATGACGAAGCCATCTATACTAGATGTAAAAAATAATAGGTCACCATTCTTTTCCATATATTAATATTTCGACACATATAATATTGTTTAGGAGTGGATAAACAATATTATATCTAAAATATATAATATGACAAACCAAACTCTTAGGTTTAACCAACTTAAAAAAACTTATAACCAGTTTACCAATATATTAGAGGGCGAGAACAATCGATATTCAGCAAATCCAAACCATATCGCAAATCAAATAAAAAAACAAGAGTATGTAAATGCGACCACCGATTCGATTATCTATATCTACAATATTCTTGTCGTCGTGTATCTTGTATTTGCCGGAATATTATCGCTCCTCCTTTTGACACTCTCCCTTCCGAATTGGCTCATTGCAGTTCTTATCCTGCTTACCATGACGTTCCCATTCTATATTTATCCATTAGAACAGTATATATATATGGCACTGGATTACATCTATTGTTTCATCCTGTCTATCGAATATACTAAAAAATGATATCCCATTACATTATATAATGGGATATGACAAACAAAAATACCAAGATACATTAATCCAACATTACAATGTATTAATTTCAAAGATAGAACAAGAGAATGAGAACCTCTTGAGTCAATCCAATGGACCAGATGGAACGGTCAGTGTGGATAAACGAAACACCTATTATTATAACGAAACTAGAAATACATTGATAACTGCATACACAGTGTTATTGATTCTCTATATTGTATCTGCCATAGTGATATCTATTTTTATTTTATATAAACCCTACGCTATTGAAACCAAAGTGGGTCTGATTGCCGTTCTTCTGCTGTTCCCCATGTATGTGATGTATGCGGAAAAAATAGTCCTTTCCATAGGAGACTATGTATACAAATATATATTTAGTTATGCATATATGAATGGCTATGATATAAATCCAGATATAATTGAATAGATGGGACTCATTCGAAGGGGTCCTCCACATCATCCGGGTCCACGGTTTCGTCACGATTGTGGGTGTCATAAATGATGGAAATGTCGCGCCACCCCTTTGTATCGTGTAGTCCATATATTCGGTCGAGATAGGAATGTAACTCTTTGGACTGCGGACCCTTTGTTCCAAAATTGGATTCGTGCCAGACGCGAAACTCGTTGTTGACCGCCGTTTTTTTCATATGTTCTCCAGGAGTACGGGCGATTTTCTCTTCGATAAACTGCGAGATGACATCCTGTTTATGTTTGTAATCATTGCTCGCCTTCAATACGATTTCACAGTCATTGACCCTACCGTTTGTTTTCAATACGCGTTCGATAAGCATCGATAAGAATACGGTTTTCCATGTATCGAACTTTTCGTCAATCGACGAATCCAACATGAATTGATACGGTTTTAACGGGTCGTTGTCTACCGGTGTTTCAGTGAAAAGTGACATGAACGGAATGACTCGGATACGTCGCCAGGTTCCATGGTCCTGTGCTTTTATTTCTGGTAATATGTTCGCACATACTACCAGTTTAAACTGAGGGATAAAAGTCACCGCCTGCTTTTGAAACGGCGCCCTTGCCTGAATGGCATCGTAACCACTCGTCAATTCTTTTAAAATGCCCTCGTTCAAAATGTCGCCTTGACGTGGCTCTTGCATGACAGCATACCTCTTCCCTTTCAATGCCGTGATTTCTGGCGCAAGACCGCCGACCCCTACACGGCGCGGAGTGACAACTGCGGTCAATGGCAGTTCTCCCTTATATTCTCCGAGTGTTTTCGTCATTAGAGTAACTAGTACGGATTTCCCGTTTCGTCCTGCCCCCAGATAGTTATTAAACGTTTGATTTACGGCGGTTCCGACCAGCGTCGAAGAGAGGTGGTCCCACATATAATTCCGGAGTTCGGATTCTGGAAACAACTTCGCCATAAAATCGTCGATTTCGTCCTGGACGCCCTGGTTCTTTGCAGACAGTGGAACATAGTCGAGATTGGTACACATAGAAATGTAATCTTCGGGTTTGCCGTCGCGAAATACCCTCTCTTTGAAATCCCACACTCCATTGTTACAACATAACAGATACGGATTCGTGTCTACTGCATTTTCAAAATGGCTGTCGTAAAACAGGTCTTTGGATTCCGTCATGAGATTTTTTTTGTCGGCCGTTCTGCCAAGCCGAGAATAGATGTCGATGACTTTCAGTAACCGGGCGTTCAAAAACTTGACTCGTGGGTCGTCCTGGTCTTCGATGGCCGACAGAGATTCGTTGATTTGCTCCGCTTTTTTCCCATAGAGGCTACGCATTTCCGTCGAGATAGCCATACGAAGAGTGGTTCCCGAATCAATCGATACCCATCGATGTTTTGTGTATTGATACCAGTTATTGCTACATACCGAAGTGCATACGAACTGGTCTTTTTTCATATGATACAACAACCGGGCAATGTCATAATCGCTTGACCCCTGCACCTTCTTGTCCGCGGCGATTGCAAAATCGGCGAGTCCGCTGTCTAACGTCCGTTCGATGTAGTAGTCCAAACTGTTTTCGCGGACCTCCTTGTATTTATCCGGGCACTTTGTTTTCACCCAATACATTATGGAACGCAACGTGAGCCCGTTTTTACGACATTCGAACTTTTGCCATTGTTCCCATAATTCCGGGATTTGAGAAAATTGAAATGCGGAACTCTGAGCACTGAATGCAAACCATACAATAAATAACGACGTGTGAATATTCCGGAGAGCGCATCCGACCTGAAACCATTTGTCGTACGACCCGGCTTCATAATATTCAGATGGGAGAGCCATCGTATAGGCATAGGCTTCATACCGGTCATAGTTGTCTTGGGATATAAGGTCGAGATACTGACGAAGACACTGGTTCAATTCGTCTTTATTTCGAACCGACAACGGATGGATTTCGGCGATGCCTGGTACGACGACCTTCGGTTCACGAGTCTTCTTTCCATCCCCGGAAATATGACAGCATTCTTCGACGAAAGTATTGCTTAAAAAGGGTTCGTAATGGCGCGGATATCGCGCCGACAGTTTATACACGTCAGCGGACATATCAAACGTCGACGCGTCGGCATACGTCAGACTAAACTCACCGTCAGAAGAATCGTAGGTGGCTGTGTAAATCCCGACCAGGCGATAGACATCATACCCGGGTTTTCGCGAACCCACTAGTTGCCAGTTGGTTCCGCCCTGACTGATTCCTTCGTCGAATACTTTATCCCACGTGTTCGTAATATGCATCTCCTCTCTGTCCCATACCTCATCAATCTGTTCGAGGACTTTTTTGCGAATCAGTTGCTGGGCGGAATGGTCGCAAGATATGCCGAAAATAATGTGTATGCCGTCTTTCGTGATTTTATCTTCAGAGACTCGATTGACCGTCGGCTTTTGGAAGACATATACCGGAATGCTGGCTTCGTCGTCCAACTGAAATCCCTTTTTAAATATTCCTAAATATATTTCGACTAAATCGGCAATATGTTCTGACGTATATTGTCGTGTAGTAATGCTGTAATCGTGACGAAAATCGACATCTACCAGAATCGCGCCCTTTTCCAGCTGCGTTTCCGTCAAATATTCGGAGGTCCCTTTTATAAAAACCTCTCGATAATAGGTTTTAATAAAATCTTCGTATTTATCGCCGGGTATAATATATTTGCCCCCATAGATATCCAATTCTTTGTTTCCAATTCTGGTATTTGTGATTTTAGAAGGGGAATAATCGGTCCCTTTTTGTATTCTGTATTGAATCAGCAATTGCTGTAAGGTTTTGGCTTTATCTATGGAGGAGGCTTCCGTTGTTTTATTAGCCAATTTCATCTGGATATTATATAGTGATATATTTAAATTATTGTTTGAAACCATTCAATTTTACGCGAGGCTATCTTGTCCTGCATTTTGTTCGCAGAGTCCCGTGTCTTCGATTTCATTGCAGTCCAGCCCTATAAAATCGTTAGAGGTTCGGATTAAATAGTTGTCTGCATCCCCACGGGTACATTTTACGCGGTTCCAAAACTCACGGGATTGACAATTGTAATGATTCATTATAAAATATTCGGGATATATTGCAATGAAAATCGACGGGTCTTTCATATAGCGCTCCTCCATAAATGTCGCATAATGGACGTTGAGTGATGAAAACTCAAACGAGCAGTTGACAAAGTATTTATAGCGGTCCGAATATTCTTCCCGGCGTTTCACGAACGACGAAACCACGTTTTTCGGTTGTGTTTCATGACCGTTGGAACCAAACAGGGCTTCGGATATCTGGAGTTGGCCGTATTGTTCTAATTCCCGTAAAACCTCGGTCATCTCCACGCTCCGTTTAGACCATACAAACTCGTCCAAATCGACCATAAGGAGCCATTGTGTATCTTTCAACCTAGGGAGAATATACAGGTTATACAGCGTTTTTTGACGACCCAAATAATAGGGTTCGTTCACGTGAAACAGTGTGATTCTGCCGGCATTTCTATATTCCTCTAGGATTCCCATAAAATCGTCGGTGCTGTTATCATTTATCAGATAGAAATGTTCGACCCCTCGGCGTAAATAGTGTGTAATCCATTCCTTGAGGATATGGCTTTCATTTTTGAATATTGCACCGACAGATAAATAATACATGTATACTTTTATGGGACAGATTTTCAAGATGCAATGAACGATTTTGTAATCCCGACATAAAATTGATGAAATATAAAATATATAAACTTATTTTATATTTCATACTATGCGATTTTGCACCGAATGCCAAAACATGCTTTATATTAGTATCGACAAAGAGGATACCAATCGGTTGACCTATTATTGTCGTCATTGCGGAGTAGTCGATGATACTCTGTGTCAAGAAGGACACTGTGTTCTCAAAAGTCAACTCAAACAGAGAGAGCAAAAGTTTAACCATATCATTAACCAATATACAAAATTGGACCCCACTCTCCCTCGCATATACAATATGAAGTGCCCCAACGAATCATGCGTCACCAACGTAGACCACAAGAAAACCGAAATCATTTACATACGGTATGACGACAGCAACATGAAATACGTATACATATGCGTGGATTGCGATGCCATATGGAAAACCGACGACCGACTATAATAGGGTCTCCATAAAATTGAATCATATACGAAATCATTTAGAAAATACAACCTTAATATATAACCATGTCTATTCAAATGAAAGAGAGTGCATTAGATTCGGATGCGGAGTCTTATGATTCGAGTGTTTCCGGAGGAGGAGATTCGGACATCGAAGAAGACGACTACAGTGTCGACGAAGAAGAAGATAATGTGGAAGGGATTGAACCCATAGACAAAGTGACTGAGTTAGTAGATAACGACAGTTCCGTCGAAGACGACGAATACGAAGAGGACGAGTACGACGACGAAGACTATCTTCAAAAATTAGACGACCACTATAGAAATAAGGTGATTGAAAATCATCATCCCGAACTGAAAACCCTAAATTATGAAGAAATCGAAATGTTAGTCACAGTGATTCGTAATAAAGACAATCTGATTATCGACCCATTGCATAAAACCATTCCAGTGTTGACGCGGTATGAAAAAGCCAGGGTTTTAGGCGAACGCGCCAAACAACTGAATATGGGCGCCAAACCTTTTGTAGACGTAGAAGACACTGTCATTGACGGCTATCTCATCGCTTTGCGAGAACTCGAAAAAAAAGTGATTCCATTCATTATACAACGCCCCCTTCCAAACGGGGGCAGTGAATACTGGCGGCTAAGCGATTTAGAAATTCTATAACCCCTATCCCTTCCAGTGTTTTCCACAATCTAGACAGGTGACAAATATGGTTGCGGGTTCATCCGCCGACCTCGTCTGCATCTCATAATACGTACATTTTTTTGACCGGCATTTTTTACACGTATACATATCGGTGGATGCCTCGATGTTCGTATTGAACCGTGAAGCATCCCGCTTCGTTTTTCGAGCGATGAGTTCCGCCCATCGCTCGGGTTTCATTTCCTGATGAGTCATAAACGCAAACGTCTGGGGTAACAGTTCGCCCGACTGCAGTTGCGATTGAATCTCGGGATTTGTTAAATTATGCATAATCGAACGCAGTCGGTCGATATACAACTGTCCGAAATACGGGTTTTCCCATTTTTTTATAATCTTCCGGTTCGTCGCCTCTTTGATACAATAGTTAAAGACAGCTTTTTCGAGATTGGTCGCCACTTTTTCCCGTGGGATTCTCGCCTGGAGCTGTTTTTGTACGTTCGCGCGAAATGTTTCGGGGTTTTGAATCAAAGACATTTATGTATATGCGTGACAGCCATTTATATTATTTCTTCAATTTTATGTTAGTCGTATGATTCTTCTGACAGTTCGCTCGCACAGTCAAAAAAAGGGTTGGCATCTTCGGTTTCCGTCTCGATTTTTTCGAATAACGTAGGCTTTCTATTTTTTCCCGGGGTAGAACCTGCGCGTTTTGGTTTGACCACCCTATCTTCTTCGTCACTTTCCTCCTCTTCGTCCTGTTCCTCCTCTTCCTCCACCACGAAGCCGTCTTTCACATACCCATCTTTTGTTCGTGGGAGGTCGTCTCCTTCTTCGTCGTCGCTCTCCGTCTCTTCATCGGAATCTTCCAGGTCTTCAAACCCTCCAAAGAGTTCCTCATAAATACTTTCCCATTGGACTTTGTTTAAAGAATCGGATTCGACGGTTAAAATGCAGGACCCGAAAAAAAGCGCTGTATCTACTGGTGGCGGGAAATCGTATTTGTTCTCCTGACCTGCTTTTCCCGTTGTCTTTCCATACAGAGATACTCGGGTTCCATTCACCGTCCATTCGTGTGCCTTTTCGAATCCTTCCGGGGTCTTCAAACCCGCCTTTTTATAGAGGTCGGTTTCCACCCACTTTTTAATGGTGGCTTCTTTTATATTTCCGCTTTTTTCAACAATGAGAATCACCGGCATCTTATACGATTATGTATATCAATATTTATATTATTTATTCTATTTGTATTGTATCATTCATACAATACAGCCCACTTGGGCGATTTAGAATAGTGCGGAAAAAAAAGGGTCGAGAAATGTCGAATAAATATAGTTATGTTTTTATCCATAGTTCTCAGCATTTTTGTATCGTTATTCTTAATTGTTTTAGGACATCGAATATGGAACGGTATAAAAGACCAGTTCAGTGTGAAAAAATCGGACTATGTCGTTCGTTCTCAAATCGATAAATACAGAGCCATTATCGAAGAATGGAATAATCCTCCGCCTCCACCAGAGGACCCTGGAACGGCGGATTTAAAAAGCGATTTAGAAGACTTTTTGAACGGGATGTGATTCGACCCTATTTCATATGGTATTGAAACACGCGGATAGGCATTGGGAATCATTCCGTCGCATGGCTGGACCATCCGCCGATAAAATCGATTTAAAAACAGTTCTCTTATATATTATTATAAAATGCCCGAACTCTCTTCTACCGAAATATATCACCTTTTGTCCCGTGTTCCAAATCTAGAACTTTCTTATGAGACCATTCCACATATGAAAGTTTCCCACGATTATAATATCTGTCTCGCGATTCCTACGGGGACGAAATGCTATTCCTGGATGACCTATTATCGCGACGACGACGTATGTTTTATCATGGAACTAAACAAAGAACGCAAAATCGCCCGTGTCAAATATACCCTCTTAAAACCGGGGGACATTTTAGCAAACGGAACCCTTCTCTATGGAACCCTTACACACGATTCTACATTCGTAATCGAAGACATCCTGATGTATCAAGGCATCCCTGCAAAACAGACGCTGATGAACGAAAAACTGGGATTCATGTATGCCTTTTTAAAAGAATACGACTATACGTTCTCGACCCCCCGGTTTTATTTACCTGCGATATGGGGGTTCGCATCAGACTCCGGTCAAGAGTGTATATATAGGGTTCCTCCCGAATACGAGAACCATTATTCCATACATCACATACAATACCGATGTTTGAATGTAACCGCACCATACCTCAACCTCTATCCCGCTAAAAAGGGGATTAAAAAACCGACGACATCGGCAACTCCGGCGGATATATATATACCCTACAGATACGCCAATCTAAACAAACCGCAATATAAACAACCCGCTGTATTTAAAGTGATGGCGGATATACAGTTTGATATCTACCGACTGTATGCGTTTGGTATCAAACAACAGGCGGTATATTACAATGTCGCATGCATACCATCCTATCATTCCAGTGTATTTATGAATGGACTATTTAGGAATATTAAAGAAAACCAAAACCTGGACTGTATCGAAGAGAGCGACAACGAGGACGATTTTGAGAACATCTCCCCTGAAAAATACGTCGACCTAAAAAAGTCGCTCTTTATGCAGTGCATATTTCATCCGAAGTTTAAAAAGTGGGTCCCACAGTTCGTCGTATCGCCGGCCCATTATAAAGTGGTTCACATCAACCAGCTATAATTTCTCGCATATAAATATACATGTACGGCAATCCCATTCTATCGGGAACTCCCGTTTCGAGTCTCGGTGGAAATACCGCACTCTATGAAACGAAGGGAGGAAAGCGAAGAACCCGTCGTCGCGGGAAAGGCAAGAAGGCATACAGGAAAACTGCACGAAAATCTTGCAAAAAATGGTGGAAGATGTTTTAATTTGTCTAGATTTTGAATCGTTTTTCTTTCACCGTTCCAATAATATTCAAATGTATAAATACATATACCCGCAAACATGTACCTCATTGGGTCCTCTACCCTCTTTTTATTGCCCGCGTTATATGGATGTTATAAAGGGTTCACGTTTCTACCCACCCACAGTGTCTTTCCTCACCACCTGCGTGTCGGTTTGTTACTGGCGAAATCCGATTGAAAGTCCCCGGAAAAATGCAGACCTCTTGTTGTCGAAAAAATCAGGTGTAACATACTTTCTGTACGGGTCATTTGTCGCACCTACCCAGGAAAAAATAATATGTGGAATTGCGACCCTCGTATTTATGTTGTATTCGTATTATCTAAGTTGTACGTTTTACAGAGAACATAATCCGTTATGGATTCCGTTTCTTATGGCGTTTCATTATTAGGTCACCATGGGACAATTCATCTGTATTTCTTAGAGGCCGCCATTACACCTCTTCGGCATCCAATACCTCTTTCGGAATCGTTATCATACATTTCCGGGCACCCGATTCTTCTTCAGCTGTCTTTGTCGCCGGGTCAAACTCGACGCGCCATCCGTTCTCCGTTCCAAACCCGGAATACGTGTCCCCTCCAATCGATAAAATCCGATAATTACACTTTTTATAAAACTGCCGACGGGTGTTCCACTGCCGTTTCAGATAGTCGTGCGTATCACGAATGTCGACCACAATGGGATTCTGCCCTTTCGCACGCAGTATTCTCCCGACCGACTGTTCGATGTCCGTTTTCGGCGTCGCCATCACCAGCGTCGAAAGCGTTTTTATATCCAGGGCTTCTGCTGCCATTGCATACGTCGCGAGAACCACCCGGCGACCCTCCGTTATTTTCAGGTCTTTCTCTTTCATTCCGCCTACATAATACCCCACCATATTCTCTTCCTCCGATATTTTATGTCGTATCGCATCGTACATATAGGTCAGGACATCCCGATTGTGGGCCAGAACCATAATCTGTTTATGCGGGTTCTCGAGAATGAGGTCGGAAATGACCCTTACAATAAAATCGGTTCGAGGACCAAACTGACACAGTTTAGTAATCATCGTGCTGTATTTAGGAGAACCCCGGTAATCGTATTCGGTTTCATTAAACTCTCGGTCCGCGGTCTTAAAGACGATTGCACGGACATTCACTACATCTTCATCACGTCTATCCTCGGAATATATTTTATCCCCGATAAACATATACAATATTTTCGTCAGTCGGTCCTTCCGCTCTACCGTTGCCGATATCCCCAACATATAAGGGGTCACGACTTTGAAAAGGGTTTTCGAGAACTCTTCGCTCCCAATTCGGTGAACCTCGTCGATGACGGTGAATCCAAACGTGGCAAACGCATCGGCGGGAAAATCGCGGCTGTGTAGAGTCTGTATCATTCCCAAAACGATGTCTTTTCCATCGACTTCAAACAGGGGTCCTTGTATCTTTCCGATGCGCGCCGAAGGCATAAACTCTGCGATTCGTTCTATCCACTGATTCATCAAAAACTCTTTATGGACCAGGATGAGAACCTTTTTTTTCAACTGGGATATAATATTTAGCGCCATTACCGTATTATGAGTGACCGTGTAATCCCCCAGGACAAACCTCCGGTTGCCGTCGATTTCAAATCCGTAATATTCATTTTCGTCAACATATTCCACTGAGATTTCATAGGTGATAGGGAACTCGTTATTCGGGATTCGAAACCCGCGAAACCCGGACTTATCACGGTGGTTCAAATAGTCGTTTATCGAGATATCGACGACGCGGTTTTTATAGACCAGGGATAATATATGGCTCCGATTTACCGTGTATGACCGTGTGGTTCCTGTTTCACGGACGACAAACATCTCATCGCGTCCCCGCGCAAGTGAGAGAACTCGTCGTGGGTTCAAATCGTCACCCATCAACCGGTCACCTACAGAAACATCTTGAACGAGCTGAACGGAACCGTCAGACATCATCACCGGTGTATTTTTCGCCAGACATTTGCCCCGACCGCACGGGACTTCCAAGATGGCGCCTCCCGACCCTCCCGAGACATATTTTAAATAAATGTTTATAATATTCGTCTGATATTCTCGCAACTCTTTTACAAATGCCGATTCGATGTTTTCACCGGGTTCCAGTTCACACCTCACAGGAAGACCATACCGTTTGATTCCATAAAATCGGGGCAAGTATATTTTGGCGGGATTTTCGCGGTATACGGGAAACTCCGTGACCTCTGTATAGGTAGTCATCGAGAACGGTTTCATTGTGAGCTCCAGTTTTAAACACTCATAGTCTTTGGGGTCTAATATACTCTTTGGGATAGTGTAGCCCTTTTTACCGATATAGGCGTTTGTTCTCACCATTTCTTGGTAGGTTTCAGTAACCTGGAAAACACCGGGCGCTCTGGATTTATTCGTTTTGATAGGTCTGCGGTTCATTTTTAAATGTGGTTGCGGTTATATATTTAGCATATTTCAATTTTGTGAAAAAAATAATATCATATAATATATTATTTTATGAAACTTCGTGATTTTACAAGTATGTCCCCTTTAGAAATAATCGCACTCGTTTTGTTTGTCATATATGTAATTGTTCCGTTTAAAACCCCTGGAGTCATTGCCGACATCATGAATGGACCACTCGGAATATTGATTCTTCTCATCATTACCATGCTGCTTTTCACATATACAAATCCGATATTGGGTGTTGTATATATTTTTGTGGCATACGAAGTTCTTCGCAGGAGTGCTTTAGTAAACACGCCGCATATAGTAAATGCCACGCACAATGAGAGGAAAAAACAGAATAAAATGGTCCAGTTGAACCCTGAAACAACGACGTCCCTGGAAGAGTCGGTCATTGCTAAAATGGCTCCGGCCCAACAGTTTAATTCAGTCGAAGCCGAATCGCCTTTTTTGCCCGTAGTAGAAAAAATCCCCGGGACTTCTCTCTATAAAAAATAAGGGTTCAGTGACTAAGGCGCCCGTGCGGGTGCAGTAGAGTTATTTTTATTGAACTGGGCGTCTATTAATCCCGTCAAATACAAGGCCAAGAAAAAGAATATAAACGCCGGTGAAAATATTCCAATTGAGGATGAAGAGTCCAGCAAGTTATTCAAATACAAAATGTATAATAAAATAAAGAATATTGAAAAAAATGTGATAAATGCCACAAGCGACACTTTATTTTCTACCACACCACTGTCGTTTACTGTTGGTTTGGTTGCAATTAACAAGAGATTATCAATACATAGGCCCATAATATCTACTTGGGATTTTTCAATCTGTGCAGACGGTTCGCTTGGCACTTTCTTCATCGAAGATAAAAACTCACCCGAGCTATCATTCCGTTCCAACTGTATTCTTATTACAGACACAATTAAAAATAAGAAAATATAAAATCCAAACACACTGAAACCGACCAAACTTTTTAAAATGCCATGATTAATAAAGATAATAGACATTATAAATAATAGGAACGCGACCACGATATCCACTGCATATACCCGATTCAATCTTTTTTGAGGGGAGTCTAATTTTGGGTTATCCGATATCAAATCAATGAATAATTTCTTATATATCCGAGGAACAAAAAGAATAACGACAGACATAATGATAAAAAAATTGAAAAAGTTGAATGCAGATATGATAGAGTTTACGTCCCCACTATTTTTAAGGCTTTTATCATTGACTTGAGCCATAATCTCATCGCCAATCGAAGGGTCACTTTCAGAAATAGGCGTGCAATACCCGGCCACGGTGGTTAAACCTTCTATGATGTTTCCTAAAATGGGTTCTACTTGAATGGTATGATAATTTTCTACATAAGGTGCTAAATGTATGGGACTATCCTTTATATCTGAAAAACGAGAACTCACCATAATGGGCCTCGTGAAAACGACTACAATGGATTTGAATAAATCTTTATTCTCATATATAATCGCTGTATTGGTTTCGATATAGTCATTTAAAACGATTTCGGTATCTTCGGACCCTTCTATTACCTGGTCTACTGAGGTTTTGGTCTTTGATTCTGTCTTTAATAGAAAGCATGCATACAATGGCTGGTCCTGGTTTGTGTTTGATTTCAGTTCGATTATCATCTCGGCATGGGATTCTACTCCCTTTATCTCGTGGATTTTTTTCACGATATAAAGACTTTTACAAACATACTCTTTGTCTGAAAACATGACATTCGGAACATTCGATTTTGAAATGTAGGGAGCGTGAATGAACCGATTCTGTTTCATCGTCTTTTCATAATGGGTTTTATAAAAGTTCGTTCTATAAAAGTTATATTTGAGTGTTCCGTCCGGTTCATTTATTACAAAAGGCATCTATATGTTTTCTTTATACATTAATATTTCGAACGGTCTCGATAACTTCACTAATTGCGTCTAGTTTTTGAATTAGATATGAATTACTCACTAGATTGGGTTGACTCTCCGTCTGAAGATTCGGATGAGACGCTCGCTATGGCTCTGTCTGCGTCTGTGCCTGCGGCTGTGCCTGCGGCTGTGCCTGCGTCTGTGCCTGCGTCTGTGCCTGCGGCTGTGCCTGCGGCTCTCTCTGCGTCTGTGCCTGTCTCACTAAATGTGACGATATAATTATTGAAATCATATACGTTACCACTCATATTTTTTGAGACATTTAAAGTGCGTGGTGATATTCTATTCAAATAATCTGAATCGGGATTTCCATCCTGTAACCCTTCGCAAACCGTATCTTTATTTGCTTTGATATATTGCTTCGCGGATATTTCAACATATTTATCCATTGCACCTACCTCTATATCTTTGTCTTTATGTCTAATATGTAGACCCATTATCAGTTTACTCCAGACAAGCGCATCTATTTGTAACTGGTTATCCGCCATAATATATAATATAAATATATTATGGAAACAAAACATATTCTTCTTCCCGAGTCTAAAAAGAGTTTACATGAATCAAAAAAACAAATCAAGCCGAAGGCCATCAAAAAGCGAAAAGTGACAGAACTGCCAAGATGGAAAGTGGCGACGAAAGATACGGTAGACCCACAGACCATTCTATCCGCCGAATCTACGAAAAAACCGTTCGTGTATCAACAAATCAAAAATAAATTACACAGTTATCGGTCACAAGATATAGAAAAACAATTGTTCGACGAGGAAAACATGGCGGATTTATCTGGAGTCCTGTGCAAACTTGCAGATTGTAACTATCAATGTTATTATTGTCAAGAACCCGTATCCATACTGTATGACAATGTGAGAGAACCGAAACAATGGACGTTGGAACGGATAAACAATAAGCTCGGACATATTGACACGAATGTCGTCATCGCCTGTCTATCCTGTAATTTGCGACGAAAAACCATGAAACCTGAGAGATACCTTTTAACTAAAAACATTAGAACCGTTGTGAAACGGTCTGACCCACTTCCACCCTTTCAAGACATATCGATATCCACTTCGTCGTCGTCTTCCCCGGATTCGTGTTCCATGGGTTCCGTGGGTTCCCTGGGTTCGTCGTCGCTGTCAGTCTCGTCGTCGCCTCCGTCGTCATTCAATGAGAAGTCGTTGTCGTCCGACGAGTCGCTGTTCTCGCCTATTTCATCCGAGTCATCTTCCTGGTATGGTACCGTTAAATGAGAACGCATAAACGTTTTTACGGTTTTATTATATTCTTCCCCCGGAAAGGGTCGATGTTCCATTTCAAAATAATATGAAACCCTCTTTTCCGTTGAAAATGGAGTGATACTCGTCAGTTTTATCTTGCGTTTCCCAAAATTGGGGTTAAACGCATAAAAATCGTGCAACTTTTTACGCAGGATTACAATCGTCGCCTGTTTCAACCTGTAATTTATCGCATAAAACGAATAAAAATATAACTTTAGATACGGTTTCATAATATCATAGAGAGTAGGTTTAGGGAAATATTTACTTATCCTCGTTTTTATGTTAAATAATTTAAACATATTCTTCACTTGTTCGAAGACGTTCTCGAAATGCGTATTTTCGACATAGGTGTTTAAAAACTCGGCATTTATCCGTTCCTCGTTATACATTAAAAAATCGTTGTAGTGAAACCCTGTCATAAAATACGTATGAAAAAGTGCTGGCATAAGAAATGTCGACGTTTTTACTGAAAAATATATGTGATATAGCGTCGATTTATCGAATGGGATATTCGTATACGGGTTTTTACATACTATAGGGGAAGGGAAAAAGTGAGAACAGTTTGACAGCGACTTTTCGATGGAAGTGATGAGTTCTCCCATACGAAACAAGTATTTCGTATTATTCTGTAAAAGAACCACCACGTTTTTTTGCACGGCATCGATATGGTTCATAAATAGGTCTTCCGTATTATACGTTTTCGCACGTTTCCATTTCCACATGTGTTTCACCCGGTATATGGAATGAATGAACCTCTGTGCGTGAGAAAAGAACGTCGAAAACCGCTCTTTCTGATAATGTGAAATAAACGGGTTCTCGAGAACCCCCCTTAACTGAATGTATTTTTTTAACGAATAAAAATCAATGTTAAAAAAGTGTATCATCCCGGAATCCACTTTCGTTAGGTGTATACAGTGTTCATTGAACCATTTGTTATCCATCTGTATATTTCCCTTATATATATTTATATTATTTTGTAATCATATAAAGAATCGTCCGCATTCCATATAATGGACTTTTTATCTGGATTGTTCTCAACCAAACGAAGACAAATCGGATTTGAAGACATCCAATTTATATTGAACGAAACAAACACGGAGTATATATTGATAAACACGCTTTCGACAATGGACCAGGAATGTTTAATTCGTGGAACCGTCCCATATCAAAACGAAGAAATTGTGATAAACCGGTGTATCGAAAAAAAACACACGAATCCCATCGTTCTTTACGGGAGACATTCATGCGACGAATCCGTTGAAACAAAGTGCCGGCAGTTGCATCGTCTCGGATTCGACATAGTTTATATTTATACCGGCGGGTTGTTCGAATGGCTCCTCTTACAGGATGTCTATGGCGCGGCCGACTTTCCAACAACGGGGGTCTGCAAAGATTTACTGAAATACCGTCCGCACCAATCGTTTGTGCCAAAATTGTCTGGGGGTCTCTTTTGGCAGGGTCGGTGATAAAATTGAAATGAAATGGAAATAAGATGTCCGTTTCATTATACATCATGACATATCATATGCCAAAGGTTATATCTATCGAAGGAAATATTGGAGCGGGTAAAACGACCATTCTTCGAAGAATCGAGGAGTTAAACCTTCCAGGAGTATTTGTATTGAAAGAACCGGTGGATGAATGGGCGGAGGTGAAAGACTCTAGTGGAAAGAATATTTTGGAACATTATTATTCGGACCCGAAAAAATACGCATTCGCATTTCAAGCCGTCGCATTCAACACACGCATGACAAATTTGAAGAAAGCGTTCGCTTCCGGAAACTGTATTATCGTGTGTGAAAGGTCTTTACAATCCGATGCTAATATTTTTGCAAAAATGTTGTTTGAAGACGGGACAATGGACGAAATCTCTTATCGGGCATACCAGTCGTTGTATAGGGACGGAGTTCAACCGTATTCGTTAGATATGGTTATTTATTTGGACGTTCCACCCGAGACATGCAAGGAACGGATTCAAACGCGGGCTCGGTCAGGAGAAGAATCTATCGGTTTAGATTACCTGAAGATGTGTGACAAGTATCATCGGGATTGGTTGGAATCTACGGGATTGGAGTATCCGGTTATAAAATATACGACATTCAACGATGTGTTGAAGGTTTTGATGTGATGGCTTATATAGATGCACTATCAGTGTTATTTGATACAGATATAGCTTCGTTTATCTCACTTACAGATGTATTTGTTCCTTGTTTATATGTTTTTTTTTGGTTATCATGTGTTTTTGTTTGTTTATCATCTGTTTTTTTTTGTGGGGTGACTATGCTTACTTCTCCAGATATTATTCCTTGTGTTGCCCTTTTCAATTTTTCGTCGACTTCTTCTTTTGAACTGCTTTCATCAGAGTTCTCTACCGAATCTGTTTCCGATGAATCGAACGATGTCATATACATCAATTCGTGTATTTCTGCATTGAACTTATCATCACCACGAATATCTGTAACCCCAGGCAGCGTTAATGGCGGAGCAAAACATTTAGATAAAAACTCCACTAAGTTTTGCGCGGTGTAATCGTATACGTTTTCCGCGTTAACTATTGTTTTTTTTATATCACTTATCTCGGAAATCGCTCCGTATTCATCCGCATTTAAATTATCAATATCTTGTAAATCGTAATAAAAAAAAACAGATTTAAATCCTTTTTTGTCAACACGTTTTACACGTTGAAAAATGACAATTCCAGTGATTAACTTTTTATCCGACGTTGACGTATTCGTGAATAGGCTGTCATTTGTCTTATTTTTGTAAATATAGAAACCACCTAAAACGTCTTCTTTTTCCGCCATATACATTACCCTATATTATGATTCCTCGATTTAATCGACATCCACTATTTTTTCATGAAATCAAATAAAAATGGAACTTCACAAACATCCACTATCATTAATTCAGGGTCTCTGTCAAAATTAGAGAACCAAAAATGATATTTGTCGTCTTTTATGGCAAATCCGATACAAAACTCTACCGAAATGTTATGGAAATAAAAGAACTCGCTGTATCTTAAGGGTGTGCATTCCTCTCGGTCTAAAAGGACCAATGCGTGAAAATAATTCCGCGGACCTCCCTCGTAACTGAAATGGACGACTCCGACACGTCCTTCCGCCGTTTCAACAAACGTCGTTGAACCGCGAATGTTTGAGAACATAGGAGTATTATGTTCCACCGACCGGTCGAGAACTAACTGTTTCCCGTGTTCTGTATCGCGAATCGCACCGATTTCAAACGGCGACCATTTATAGATAAACCGGTCTTCTCCTTTACATTCGATAGGAATCCAATTTTTCTCGCACCAACTGTTGGGGTCCGGTGGAACAAATACGACCGAGTTTTCATATTCCCCCGAATCTATATTATAATCCCCTCCTATTATCCGGTTTCGTTGGACCCCTGAATAATTGATAGATGTTGCCACAAAACATAGTTTTCCCGACACATTCTCATAAATGCGAACATCTTCCAATCCGAAGATTCGCCCTCCGCCACAGGAAATCGCGTTCTCGCCCTCTGTATTCACCACCATTTCTTTAAAATCATCGGGTTCAAACTCAGCATTTAATCGAGAATAAAAATTGCGTGTGCGAATGCAGCCGTCGGGGTCACGGATAAGATAGCCCCCGTTTGGATACAACCAATAATTTACATAACGCGTATTGATAATGTGTTCTCCCTGATAATAACAGTATCCGGTCGAAGTAGGAATATATTCACCATGGTCGGGATACGCCAATTTCTTCACCGTGACGGAAGGTAGACCGTCCAGTTTTAAACACGTGTTACGAACGCTGATTTCTAGAATGCGTTCATTGTGGTCGGCAGGATACCATATGACTGAGAGACCGTAATGTTTTTCGACATACGCCCAGAAATTGACTTCCCATACCAACTTCTTCTTTTCTCTCAAAAAAGCCTCGAAATAATCCACATAAAACCCGTGAAACTCGGCCACCTGGGCGAGAGAACCGATAAAGAAGCCGCCGCAAAACCGCCAGCATATATCGTTAATTAAATATTCATCGAATACGTGCTCTTTCCCCCAACACCCGGGCAAAGTTAAAAAAAGGGGGAACATTGTTCTCTTCGATAGACCGGTTAACAATTCGGTTGCCACCCGTTCCTTCCCCTGAAAGATGTGAAAAATATTGAAATCTATCCATGCAAAGTGAGAACTTTTATGCATATTGAGTTCTATCGCAATTTTCAAAAACTCGGTTTTCGCATTCATCAGCAGAATGTACTCCGGTGTATCTTTTAATGGATTTCGCGAGTTTGGCAATTCTAATTGTTCTCCTAACTCGTCGGAAACCGTCTTATATGTTTGATAGACCCATGTCTCTTTTAACTCCATAACCTTAATAATGGTTACATTGGGATAACCAAAATCTTCTATATACGTTTTATATTCCGGGGATACGATAAGTACGAGACGAATCCCAGTTTTTGCCAATTTATGAAAATGGTTAAACCGCCATTCGTCATCACGGTGTTGGAATGGGGCATTATATATATTCATAAACGCACTGACAAAGGTGGTGGACGTCATTAATATAATTTAATAGAGGCTATTTTTATATTCTAATTGATAAAATTGATTCGTTTGCATGTATTCCATAGAGATGCAATATTTACACTGTAACCATGACTATCGCACTCATATTCGACGTAGAAACTACCGGACTCTTGCCTTCCGTTCGTAATCCTGAAATACCATATATCATACAATTTAGTTTTGTATTGTATGATATAGAGAGTCGCCAAATCAACGAATCCTACAATAGCTATGTTCTCTTGCCCGATGGCGTTGTTATCCGTCCTCTCATTACCGAATTGACCGGAATCACGCAAGAAAAAGTCGCGGAATGTGGTAAACCTATCTCGTCTGTGTTGGAAGAGTTTTATCGTGCATACGACCTGGCGGACATCATCATCGGACATAATATTCGGTTTGATATATCGATGGTGGTGATACATTCGACACCTGAAATGAAACGGATGTTTGACCGGGAGGTCATTGCAGAGAAGAATAAAAGGGTCTATTGCACGATGCAGGAAAGTACCCGCATCTGCAAAATCGAACGGGTGAGTAAAACGGGCAAGACCTATTATAAATATCCAAAATTGGCAGAACTCTATATGCACTTCTTTGGCGAAATCCCGGAGAACTTACACGATTCTCTCGTGGACGTTCAGACGTGTCTAAAATGTTTCTTGCGTCTTAACGATATGGAGTAAACGGATGCGTCAGAATAGATGTTAAGTATAAAATGAAGGTAAGCGGAATTGTTCTAATTTTTTATGTATTGCGTATTTTATGGTAGGGTATAGTTTAGACATTGCAGAATGTAAAATATAATTATATAGTATATGAATGTTTTACAAAACTTATATGATACCACCGTCGCTGCGACTGGAGCCGTAAAAACCACTGCGGAAGCCGCTAACAGTGCAGTAACTCTTGTAAACTCTGGCCTTAATACCGGAACCATAATCGTAGATAATGCTGGCAAGGTCGTGGATAATGCTGGCAAGGTCGTAGATAATACTGGCAACCTGGCAAATCAAGCACTGTCAACCACAACCGAAAGTATTGAAGAAATTGGCAATTTTAAAAGCGCTATAATTGTAAATATAACCACTTTGTTAAACCGAGCTTTATCATCTCTAACAACTATAACAGATGAATCAACGAAGTTAACCGGCACGGCTATACAAAAAACGAGTAGTTCTATACAAAAGATTAGTTATTTAATTAGTCTTCCAATTCAATCGTATTATCACAGAGTAAAAAACAAATACAAAAATAAAGCGAATGTTGTCAATAGCAAACCACAACAATTTTTGAAGGAAAATATAATTATATTAAAAATAGTTAAAAAGGCACTCGAAAAAAGTCAACTTTTTGAGAGCAGAGATATACAAAGTAAATATAATTCAGCAGTTACTGAATTGAACATATTATTTGGGAAAAGCAGTATTGACGAAAATGAATATAAAAAAGTCCGAGAAAATTTTGTCACAAATATAAAGGGTTCAAACAAAAATGCATCATCAAATCTAGGTCAACTTATCACGTCAGATGAAGTGAATACAATATTGGAGGAGGTTAGTGACAATGATACGTCAAAACAATCCGTTCAAGGTGGTTGGTGCAAAACAAAACAAAACAAAACAAAACAAAACAAAACAAAACAAAACAAAACAAAACAAAACAAAACAAAACAAAACAAAACAAAACAAAACAAAACAAAACAAAA
>Ga0214921_10003026_pt1 | contig 26432 bp, 19 predicted proteins | sample LL1505_MetaG_FD_177992 | JGI IMG/M metagenome (GOLD analysis project Ga0214921, IMG submission 177992) | Freshwater microbial communities from Lake Lanier, Atlanta, Georgia, United States - LL-1505 | ecosystem: Environmental > Aquatic > Freshwater > Lake | place: USA: Georgia | collected... | reverse complement strand
GGGCCGACATACAGCCGGTGCCGGCGGCCGAGATCGCCTGGCGGTAGTAGTCGTCGGCCACGTCGCCCGCGGCGAACACGCCTTCCACGCTCGTGTCGGTGCGGAAGTGCTTCTTCCACACGAGATATTTCTTCGGCGTGACCTCCAATTGGCCGTCGAGGAAGCCCGTGTTGGGCGTGTGGCCGATGGCGAGAAACACGCCGGCCGCGTCGAGCGTCGTACCCTTGCCCGGCTCCGTCGTGCTCTCGAGCCGCACGCCCGTCACCCCCTTCGCATCGTCACCGAGCACCTCGGCGAGCGCCGTGTTGAAGTGGATTTTGATCTTCGGATCGTCGTGGGCCCGCTGGGCCATGATCTTACTGGCCCGCAGCGCGTCGCGGCGATGCACGAGATGGACTGTGGTTGCGAACTTCGTGAGGTAGGTGGCCTCCTCGACGGCCGAGTCGCCGCCGCCGACCACGACGAGATGCTGGTTACGAAACCGCGGCAGCGCCCCGTCGCACACGGCGCACGCGCTCACGCCGCGGTTCTTGAACCGCTCCTCGCTGGGCAGGCCGAGCCAGTTGGCGCTGGCCCCGGTGGCCACGATCACGCACTGTGCGAAGACGGCCGGGCCGTCGACGGGCTGGAGCATGAACGGACGCTTCGAGAAATCGACCTTCAGGATGTCGTCGGTGACGATCCGCGTGCCGAAGTTCACAGCCTGCTGTCGCATCAGCTCCATGAGCTCGGGGCCCGTCACGCCTTCGCCGGCGTGGGGCGCCATCATTTGCCGCCGCTCGGCCGGCAGGGCGGAGTCGAGGAACACGCCGAGGTTGCCGTGGGGAAAGCCGGCGTAGTTCTCCACCTCGCTCGTGAGGGCGAGCTGGCCGAGCGGGAGCGTGCCGGACATGCGGTTCTTCTCACTGATCGCCCCCTCGTAGACGAGCGGCTGCAACTGGGCCCGGGCGGCGTACGTCGCAGCCGACCAGCCCGCCGGGCCGCTGCCGATGATGACGAGTTTCTCAACGTTGGATGACGACATGTTCCCGCTCCGTGGTCTCTCGAGGTTCCTGATTCGACGTCGCTGCGCCGATCGACCATGATGGTGAAATTCGCGGCGGGCAGGAAGCCCCGCCATCCGTGCCCGGCGGAATGCCCGCGGCAAGCGACGCGAGGTCTGACATGAGCCTGCTTGCGATTCTCGGGCCCTCGGCCCTCGTGCTGGCTCTCGCCTATCGCGTATACGGCGGGATCCTGGCTCGGCTGTTTCGCCTCGACGACGCCGATCCCACGCCCGCCGTCACGCTGCGTGACGACGTCGATTACGAGCCGATCGCACCGCAGTTGCTCATGGGGCAGCACTTCTCGGCGATCGCCGCGGCGGGGCCGATCGTGGGGCCGATCCTCGCCGGCGTGGCCTTCGGCTGGCTGCCGGCGCTTCTCTGGATCCTCATCGGCAGCATCTTCATCGGCGGCGTCCACGATTTCGCCGCCCTGGTGGCCTCGATCCGGCACAAGGCCCGGTCGATCGCCGAAGTGGTCCGCGACCACATGAGCCGCCGGGCCTATGCGATTTTCCTGGCCTTCGTGTGGATCGCGCTCGTCTACATCATCGTCGCCTTTACCGACATCACGGCCTCCAGCTTCATCGGCCGGCAGACGATCGAGAACGGCGACACCGTGTCGGGCGGCGGGATCGCCACGTCGAGCCTGCTCTATCTCGTGCTGCCGGTCGTGATGGGCGTGTGCATGCGGTATTTGAAGATGCCGCTGTGGGCGGCGACGGTGATCTTTCTGCCGCTCGTGGGCCTCGCCATCTGGGCCGGGCAGAAGATCCCCTTCGACCTCGGGCAGGCGCTCGGCACGAGCGACCTCGTGGCCCAGAAGATCTGGGGCGTGGCCCTGCTCGTCTATTGCATCGGGGCGGCGATGGCGCCGATGTGGATGCTGCTCCAGCCCCGCGGCCATCTCGGCGGCTGCTTTCTCTACGTCGCGCTCGCCGGCGCGGCGATCGGCCTGGTGGCCAGCGACACGCTCGTAGCGGGGGATTCGCAGGTGCGGTATCCGGCGTTCACTTCGTGGCAGACGGCGAAGGCGGGCGACCTGATCCCGATGCTCTTCATCACGATCGCCTGCGGCGCCTGCTCGGGTTTTCATTCGCTGATCGCGTCCGGCACCACGAGCAAGCAGCTGCGGCGGGAGACCGACGCCAAGCCGATCGGCTACGGCACGATGCTCCTGGAGGCGATGGTGGCGATCGTGAGCCTGTGCTGCGTGATGGTGCTCACCGCGGGCGACTCGCGGGCCAATCAGCCGCCGAACTTCATCTACGCGCTCGGCCTCGGGAGATTTCTGGAGATTCTCGGCGTGCCTACGGCGATCGGCGTGTCGTTCGCGCTCACGGCGTTCACGACGTTCGTCTACGATACGCTCGATGTGTGCACGCGGCTGGGCCGCTACATCGTGCAGGAGCTGACGGGCCTCTCCGGCAAGGCCGGAGCGTGGCTCGGCACGGTGCTCACGGCCGGCGTGCCGATGCTGTTTCTCCTGCGGCCGCATCTCGACGGCAATGGCAACGCCGTGCCGGTGTGGAAGACGTTTTGGAGCCTGTTCGGCGCGAGCAACCAGCTGCTCGCGGCGCTCACGCTCCTGGGAGTGACGGTGTGGCTCTGGCGCACGCGGCGGGCCGCGTGGGTGTGGTTCGTAACGGGGCTGCCGACGGTGTTCATGTATGCGATGAGCACATGGGCCCTGGCCACGATGACGCTGCCACGGTTTCGCTCGGATGCGGGCTTCGTGCTGCCGGCCGACCCGGTGCCGTGGGCAGGTCTCGTGCTGCTGGTGCTCGCGGTCGTGATGCTCGTGGAGGCGATCCGCGTGATCGCCCTGCCGCAGGGGCCGGACGGACCATCGGGCGCGAAACGCACGAGCCGGCTGCCGGAGCCACGGGGATGGGACGCAAAAACCGCCTGAGCAACGACAAGGCCCGGCTGCCGCAGAAACCATGCGCGGCCTGCGGCCGGCCGTTCGCGTGGCGGAAAAAATGGGAGCGGTGCTGGGAGCAGGTGCGGTATTGCAGCGATCGCTGCCGCAACGCGGGCAAGGCCGGCTGAACGAGCGGCTACCTCAACTCGCGGCTCAAAAACGTCCAGCCCAGGGCATCCATGAAGGCCCGCTGCTTGTTGTCGGCGGCGCCGCCGTGGCCGCCTTCGATGTTCTCGTAGTACAGCACGTCCTGATTGCGCTCCAGCAAGAGCGCGGTCATCTTGCGGGCATGGCCGGGATGCACGCGGTCGTCACGCGTGGAGGTGGTGATCAGGATCGGCGGATACTTCTGCGCCGGGTCCACATTGTGATACGGTGAAAACGTGCGCATGAACGCCCACTCGTCTGGCTTGTCGGGATCGCCGTATTCGCCCATCCAGCTCGCCCCGGCGAGGAGTTTGTTGAACCGCCGCATGTCGAGCAGCGGCACCTGGCAGACAACCGCGCCGAAGAGATCGGGCCGGCGCACGTACATGTTGCCCACGAGCAGGCCGCCATTGCTGCCCCCCATGCAGCCGAGGTGCCGCGGCGATGTCACCTTCCGGCGGACGAGGTCCTCGGCCACGGCGCTGAAGTCGTCGTAGGCCCGCGGCCGCTGTTCCTTGAGCGCCGCCTGGTGCCACCGCGGGCCGAACTCACCGCCGCCCCGGATGTTGGCGATCACGTACACGTGGCCTCGTTCGAGCCAGGCCGATCCAGAGACCGCGTTGTAGCCGGGCACGAGCGGAATCTCGAACCCGCCGTAGCCGTAGAGCAGCGTAGGCGCGGAGCCGTCAAGGGGCAGATGCGCCGGCCCGATCTGGAAATACGGAATCCGCGTCCCGTCTTTCGAGACGGCTGCGTGCTGCTCGACTGTCAGGCCGTCGGCATCGAAGAAAGCGGGCGAGTGCTTGAGTTTCTCAGGGGCCGAAGCAGGCAGCGAGGCGGAACCAAGTGCGAGCGTCGAGGGCTCGAGCGGGCTCGACGTGACGAGCCAACAGGCGTCTGATTCCATTTCGTCGACGGCCGTCGCTGAGGCCGTGCCGAATTCCGGTACGCCTGCCAGCGGCTGCCGGGCCCACGCGCGACAGACGAACGTGAGCGATTCCACACGGCTGCGCACGTTGTCGAGCGTGGTGATGAGGACGTGATGCCGTGTGCCGGCCCAGGCCACGAGCGACGTGCGATCGGTGGGCTCGAAGAGCACGTGGAACATCCGCCCCCCGGCCAGAAAACCCTCGAAATCCGTGGCGAGCAGGCTCCCTGCCCTGTAGGTCGCGTCGCCGACGGTCCAATCGCTCCGGAGTTCGATCAACAGCCACTCGCGGTGCGCCCCGGCGTTCGCATCATCGGGCTTGGCGAGTTTCACGAGCGTGCCGTCGCGACGCACAAACAGCTCATTCGTCCAGAACGTGACCTGCCGCTGCACGAAGTCGCGCTCGAAGCCGGGCGTGAGGTCACGGTATGCCATCACCCGCATATCGTCGGGCCGGCCCTCGTAGACGAGCGGTGCTGCGGCGAGCCGCGTACCCCGCGTCCACTCGCGCACCGTGCGCGGATAGCCCGACGTGGTGAGCGAGCCGAGGCCGCAGTCGGTGGCCACGAACAGGCTGCCGGCATCCCGCCATGCGACCTGGCTCTTGGCCTCGGGCAGAGAAAAGCCACCGGCGACGAACTCCTTCGCCGTCAGGTCGAACTCGCGCACGACGTCGGCGTCGGCCCCACCGCGGGAGAGCGACACAAGGCACAGGCGATCCTCTGGCCCCAGCACGCTCGCCCCGTGCCACACCCAGTTTTCGTGTTCGGTGGCGGCGAGCGTATCGAGATCGAGTACGGTCTCCCAGGCGGGCTCCGGCTTCCGGTACTCCTCGAGCGTCGTCCGCCGCCACACGCCCTTTGGGTTCTTGGCATCGCGCCAGAAGTTGTAGAGGTGCGGACCGATCTTCGACACCATCGGGATTCGGTCTTTCGAATCGAGAATCGAGCGGATGCGGGCTTCGAGTGCCGCGAAGTCTGCCGTCTCGGCGAGGGCCTTCACGCTCTCGACATTCCGCTCGCGCACCCACTCGAGCGGCTTCTCGCCAGTCACGTCTTCGAGCCAGAGATAGGGATCAGGGTCGTGTGCGTTAGACATGGATGGCAGGAGGATGAGGAGGAGAAGAACGGGCGTACGGGGAGCCCGATGCCGGCTCAAGCCGATCAACGAATGCATCACGCCCGCACCTGCCCCGAGCCCGTCACCACGAATTTGTACGTTGTGAGCTCCTTCGTGCCGCAGGGGCCGCGGGCGTGGAGCTTGTCGGTGGAGATGCCGATTTCGGCGCCGAGGCCGAGCTCGCCGCCGTCGTTGAACCGCGTGCTGGCATTCACCATCACGACGGCCGTGTCGACCCGCGCGGTGAAGCGGTCGGCCGCCGCCTTGTTGGCCGTCACGATCGAATCGGTGTGCCGCGAGCCGTAGCGGTTGACGTGATCGATGGCCGCATCGACCGAATCGACGACGGCGACGGAGATCTTGGGCCCGAGATACTCGGTGGCCCAGTCGACCTCGGTGGCCGGGCCGGCTGTCGGTACGATCCGCCGCGTGGCCTCATCGCCCACGATCTCCACGTGGAAGTCGGCCAGCGCCCTGGCCACGCCCGGCAGAAACCGGTCGGCCACGTCCTTGTGCACGAGCAGCGACTCGGCGGCGTTGCACACGCCCATCCGCTGGCACTTGGCGTTCACCGTGATCGCCTTCGCCATGGCGAGGTCGGCCGCCTTGTCCACGTAGACGTGGCAGTTGCCGGTGAAGTGCTTGAGGACCGGCATCCGCGCCTCGGTGCAGACGCGGCGGATGAGGGCCTCTCCGCCGCGGGGAATGACGATGTCGATGAGGTCGTCCATCTTCAAGAACTCCCCCACCGCCTCGCGGTCGGGTGTGTCCACGAGCTGCACGCAGTCCGTGGGCAGCCCGCTCGCGGTGATCGCCGCCCGCATGCTCTCCACGATCCGGGCGCTCGAGTGAGCCGCCTCCTTGCCGCCGCGGAGGATGATCGCATTGCCTGCGGCGAGGGCCACGGCCGCTGCGTCGGCTGTGACGTTGGGCCGCGACTCGTAGATGAAAAACACCACTCCCAGCGGCACGCGGATTTTTTTTACCACGAGGCCATTTGGCCGCGTGGTTTCTTCGAGCACCTCACCGACGGGGTCGGGCAGATCCGCCACGGCCTCGACACCGGCGGCGATGCCCTCGACGCGTTTGGCGTCGAGCGTAAGCCGGTCGATAGCCGCGGCCGTGAGGCCGAACCCCGGCGCCGCAGCGACGTCGCGGGCATTAGCGACGAGAATGGCATCGACGTCGGCCCGGATCCTCGCAGCCGCGGCCCGCAGGGCGGCGGCCTTCGCGGCGGCAGGCACGGAGGCCAGCTCGATAGCCGACGTACGGGCGCGGGTGGCAGTGTCGCGGCACTGGGAAGCAAGCGTGTTCATCCCGACATCGTAGCAAACAGTTCAAGCGCCGCGCGGGTGAGGCCCACGGCGTGGACGCGCACGATCTGGATGCCCTGCGCGGCCAGGCCGCAGGCGGCGCCTGCCGTTGCGGCGTCGAGTTCGTCGCGGTTCGGCGGCCGACCGAGCGCCTGCTCGAGCGACTTAGCGATGAAGCCCTTGCGGGAATGGCCCACGAGGATCGGCACGCCGAGATCGAGAAACCGCCCGGCCTGGGCTATCAGCGTGCGGTTGTGGGCGTGGGTCTTGCCGAAGCCGATGCCCGGATCGAGGCAGATGGCGTCGGGCGGGATGCCGGCGGCGAGCAGGGCGTCGCGTCGGGCCAAGAGATAGCCGTGGATTTCGGCCACGACGTCGTCGTATCGCGGATCGACCTGCATCGTCTGCGGCGTGCCCCGCATGTGCATGGCACAGATGCCGGCGCCGCTGTCGCGGGTGACCGCGAGCATGTCGGGATCACCCTCGAGGCCGGTGACGTCGTTGATGATCTCCGCGCCGAGTTCGATCGCCCGGGCCGCCACGCTTGCCTTCGACGTGTCGATCGACACGGGCACGCTCGTCTCAGTGGCGAGCCGCCGCACCACTTCGCTCACACGTCGCAGTTCCTCGTCGAGCGGCACGGGCGCGGCATACGGCCGTGTGCTCTCACCACCGACATCAAGGATGTCGGCCCCTTCGGCCACGAGCGCCAGGCCGTGGGCCACGGCCGCCTCGACCGAGGCATGCCGGCCGCCGTCGGAGAAGCTGTCGGGCGTGACGTTCACGATCCCCATCACGAGCGGCCGGCGCAGCGTGCCGCCGGGGGATGGCAACTCGAGCGACCGGGCGCGCAGGCGCCAATGCGTGGGGAGGGCATGCGAGGGCATGCAGGGCAATGTACCGTCCTACCAGGGCTCTTCCATGAGGCCCACGATCTGCTGGGCCATCTTCACGAGGCCCTCCTGCTGCGTGCTCACCACCGAGCGGCCGAATTCCGGCACGAGCATCGCGGCCTGGCCCACGTCGACGCTCGCCGCTGGCAGCGGCACCTGGCCCGAGGCGAGCACCGAGCCCCCACGGTCGGCCCAGGTGACGAGCACCTGCAGGTTCATCTCCACCTGCCGCGATTGATCGGTGGGGCTCTCCACCACCATGCGTTTCGTGTCGGCTACGATCCGCGCGGTGAGCACGCTGTCGGCATTCGGGTCGCCGACCACCTTGAACGGCGTGCGTTTCTCGATCTCCTTACACACGGCCTCGGTGAGCCGCTCGCCGAGGTCGACGCCCGGCGTGGTGCGATAGCTCTCCGACTGGATCATCGGCACGTACACGGTGCGCACGTTCGGTGCGTAGAGCGTGTTGTTGCCGAAGCGGTAGCTCGCGCAGCCTGCCGTGGCGAGGCTGGCCAGCAGGAGCGTGGCAACGACGGTGCGGCCCATGGAAGCTCCCAGGCTCAGCGGATCGGCGCACCGGCGCCGGACGTGTCACCGCGGGCGATCACGGCATCGGCCTCGGCCATCGCGTCGAGTTCGGCTTCCTTGAGCGAGTCGGGGTTGAGTACTCGCGTGAGCATCGGAAAGGGGTTGTCGGACACGTCTTCCTTCCCGGCGAGCAGGTTGAGCTTTTCCCGCGACACCTGCGCGAGCTGCGTCTTCGGATAGTCGCGGGCGATGAGGGCGTAGTAGATCCGTGCCGACGTATAGTGCTTTCCCTTGGCATAGAACTCGGCCCGATTCCAATGCCGCTGAGCCTGCTGGGCGGCGATCTCGGCCCGCGTCTTGCCGACGCGTGTCTGCTCCTCGGCGTCGAGTTGGTCGGGAAACTGCACGAGAATCTGATCGGCGAGAATCTCCGCTTCGTCGAGCACGCCCCCTTCGTAGCCGGCTCCCTGGTAGGCACGGAGCTTGGCTTGGAGGCCGAGCAGGTGGGCCTGGAGGAGGAAGTCGCTGTCGGGGTATTCGGTGCGCAAGAGGCCGTAGAAGTAGTCGGCGTCCATCCACTGTCGATCCATGAAATGGGCGTTGGCCTGGGCCATGATGCTGTCGTCGGCGAGCGAGCCGCGCGGGTCGTTGATCCGCACGTGGTCGTAGGCCTTGAGGGCGCGGCCACGGGTGTCGAAGAGCGGCCGGCTGCGATCGACGAGGTTCGGCACGAGCAGCGGCAGGTGCTGCTTCTGGTCGATCGCGATCCAATACTGGGCGATCACGAACTGCCGCTGGGCGATCCGGTCGAGATAGCGTGTGTTGGCGTACTTCTTCACCAGTTCGTCGTACTGGTCTTCGGCCTTCGGATACTGATCGGTGAAAAACCAGCACTCCGCGAGCTGCCACATCGCGTCTTCCTCGATCACCGAATCGGGCCAGCGATCGATCGCCACCTTGTATTTTGGGATCGCCTTGGCGTATTTGGCCTCGCGGAACAGCGTGTCGGCCTCGGCGAGCGCGTTGCGTGCGACGGGTTCATTGGGCCCACGGCCCACGAGCTTCTTCCAGCGTTTCTTGACGTTCTCGCCCCTGAAAAAGTCCCAGCCGAATTCCGTCTCGGCCTGGGCGTATTCCGACGAGATCACGGCGGAGTCGGCGTCTTGGCCCAGCTCTCCTGCAACCTGGCCTTCCGCGGCGGGCTGCTTCTTGGCCCACGGCATCTTGGGCATCGAAAGCGAGGCGCAGCCCGAGGCCGCCACCAGGCATATTACGATGCCCGCCGTCGCAGCCCGTCTCACACGGCCCGATGCGACGCGGAGGGGGCGGCCCAGGAGATTGGCGAAGTAGGTGTTCATGATTGCCCGAAGCTCTCCGGCGACGCCATCGGGCAGATCGATCGATCGCCATGCTTCGCGGAGCACGGCAAACTTGCGGAGGGCCGCCAGTGCATCGGCCGACACCGCCACCACCGACCGCTTGCCCGGCCGACACCGTGGGCAGAGCGTGCCCCCGTCGAGCATGCCAAACGCAATGCGGCCGGCCACGGGCAGGGAAGCGGCGCACTCGGCACAGGCATCGAGTGCCGGCGCGTGGCCGGTGAGCCGCAGCAGCGAGAGCTCTGTCTGGATGACGGCCGCATGCACAGGGCCATCGGGCCCACGCCAGTCGGAAAGATTGACGATCGTGGCTGTGGCTGCATCGAACAGTTCCGGGTGCGGATCGGCGTCCGCGGTGAGCACGTCGAGCAACTCGGCCACCTGCATGCTGGCCCGGACGGCGGCTACGCTGCCGCCGACGCGAAATCGCCGGTCGAGCCGTGCCTCCGTGAGCACGTCGAGCTGATCCGAGGATTTCCGGAGGACGAGTACCTGACCGATCGAAAGCAGGTCAAGGGCGCCATCGAACGCGCTCTTCGGACGCCACGCTCCCTTTGCCAGAGCCCGCAGCTTGCCGTATTCGCGGGTGAACAGCGTTACGACGGCACTCGTCTCGCCGAACGGAATCGCCCGGATCACGATCGCCTGCGTCTTGTCAGGGGTCATTACGGCATTTTAGCCGCGATTGTTTTTGCCTGTGCAGCTCGTTTTGGTGATGCGCCGGCTTCGGGCTCCCCAGATCCCGTCGCCGGACGTTCGCTGCGGGCCTCCAGCCCTCCGCTCACTCGGACCTGCCTGCGCTGCGCCATCCATGGCTTCGCTGGTCAGCTACGCCGGCGAGCGGGACACGGGGAGCCCGAAGCCTCCTCAAACGAAATGGGAGGCTTCGGGGGAGTCGGCGAACGCTTCCCGAACGACGGCCGCGGCGGCCGGAGTGAGGAGACTTTTGCCGCTCCCCCGAAGCCGTGTTGGGCGCGTTGGACAGGCGTTACCGCACGCGTTCGATGCGCACGAGGTCGATGCGGCGGCCGGTGGCGGCGAGCACTTCGAGGGCCACGCCGTGCGACTCGATGCGGCGGCCCACTTCGGGGATGCGGCCGCACTGGTGGAACACGAAGCCGCCCACCGTCTCGAAGTCGGCCTCCTCGGGGAGGGCGATTCCCATTTTCTCGTTGATCTCCCCGATCCGCACCTGGGCCTGTGCTTCGCAGATGTCGGGCGACACCATGCGGATGCCGTCGGAGAGGGCTTCGTCGTGCTCGTCCACGATCTCGCCGACGATCTCCTCGAGTACGTCTTCGATCGTGACGAGGCCGCATACCCCGCCAAATTCGTCGGTGACGATCGCCATGTGCGTGTGGGTGCGCTGGAATTCACGGAGGAGCTTCTGCACGCTCATGGATTCGGGAATGAACCATGGCGGCCGCACGAGGGGCCGCAGGTCGTGCGCCGGCGGCGTGCCATCGGGCGGCGGTGGGCAGACGAGCTGCGTGAGCAGTTCGCGGGTGTGGAGGATGCCGATCACGTCGTCCGGTGAGCGATCCCACACGGGTAGCCGTGTGTGGGCGCTCTCGGAGGCGATCCGCAGCACGTCCTCCCAGGGGGTCGCGATCGGAATCGTGACCATGGCGGTTCGCGAGGTCATGATCTGGGCCACGCGGGCCTCCTTGAGGTCCATGATGCCCTCGATCATGTCGCGTGCCACGCCTTCGAGCCGTCCCTCGCGGTGGGCCTCGTCGACCACCAGCCGCAGTTCGTCCTGGGCGCTCGAGTCGGACGATTCGGTGGGAGCCTTGCCGAGGTGCCGCCCCAGGAAGGCGGCCGCAGAGCCGAGGCACCGCACAGTTGGCGCGGCGACGCCGACGATCGGCTTCCACATGCGCCACGTGGCGACCACGATCGCCGCTCCCGCGAGTCGGGTCACGAGCATCGGCACCACCACGAGCATGGCCCACACGAGGGCGATCCAGCCGGCCAGGGCCGTGGCGTCGATGACGAAGGCCCCACCGCTGATGTCGCCGAGTGATCTCGACGCCAGCAGCGTGGCCACGACGGCCGCGATCGCCACGACAGACGCCGCGAGAAAGGCGATCGTCTCGCTCCCGGCCACGATTTCGTCGTACCGTTCGGGCCGGCCTCGCTGGCGGCAGAGTTCGAGCAGGCGATGTCGCTGCGCGCCTCGCACCGCCCGCGCCTGCACGGCAGCCAGGCAGGCCACCACGAGCAGTGCGAGCGCAGTCTCGAGTTCCAGGGCTGCAAGGTTCATAAGGGTCTCGTGCCAGGCCGGCGGCGCGGGGGAACGGGGAGGCCGATGGCGCGCATCACGCCCCGCTCACGGGCCCGCATCGCCCGCCGCTGTGCGGGCGATGTGTCGTCGTGCCCCGTGAGGTGCAAGAGGCCATGCACCACGTAGTAGGCGAGCTCCTGCCGGGCGGCCCAGCCAAACTCGCGGGCCCGCCGCCGGGCCGTTTCCGCGCTCACGACGATGTCGCCCGCGAGCGAGTCGTCCGCCGGTTCCGAGAGTGGAAACGTGATCACGTCGGTGGGGCTCGGATCGTCGAACCATTCGGCGTGGAGCCGGCCGATCCGTCGGTCGTCGACGAGCGTGAGAGAGATCTCGGCCCGGGGCACGCCTTCGGCGGCGAGCACCCGGCGCACCAGCCGCTCGAGCCACGGCGTACCGACGCGCATGCAACGCTGGCGATCGGCCACCGCCACGTTCACCGCCTGTTCGCAGGCCTCGCCAGACCGTCGGCCCACTAGGCGGTCCTTTGGTCGGGATATTTCACGCGGCCGTGATACACGGCGGTGAGGCTCTTCACGAGGCTCTGCTCGATGATCTCGAGCTCCTCGAGCGTGAGACGGCATTCGTCGAACTGCCCGTCGAGCAGCCGCTTCATGGCGAGCTCGTGGACGAGGCTCGCGATTCTGGCGGGCGTGGGTTCGGTGAGAGCCCGGCTCGCACTCTCGACCGCGTCGGAGAGCATCAGCACCGCCGATTCGCGGGTGCCCGGCTTGGGCCCTGGATAGCGGTAGGTCTGCTCGTCGATCTCCGTGCCGTTGGGGTCGTGCTGCTGGCGTTCGGCGGCGCGGCGGTAGAAATACTCGACGAGCGTGGTGCCGTGGTGCTCGGCGATCAGGTCGACGATCGGTTGGGGGAGGTTGTATTGGCGGGCCAGCTCGGCCCCTTCCTTCACGTGCGCAATGATGATCAGGGTGCTCATTGCGGGCACGAGCGATTCATGGCGGTTTTCCTGGCCCTGGTTTTCCACGAAGTAGGCGGGCTTGAGCATCTTGCCGATGTCGTGGAAATACGCGCCGACGCGCACCAGAAGCCCTCGCGCGCCGATCGCCTCGGCCGCCGCTTCGCCGATACTCGCGACGTTGATCGAATGGTTGTAGGTGCCCGGTGCCCGCCGCACGAGCTCCTGGAGCAGCGGGTGGGCGACGTCGCCCACTTCGAGCAGGCTGAGGTCCGTGAGCACGCCGAACGACCGCTCGATGAACGGCAGGAGGCCCGTCATCAGAAAGCCCGCGAGCAGCGTCCACACGCCGAGCCGCCCGGCTTCCTCGAGCAGCTGCATGTCGAACGGCCGCTCCTCGAGCAGATGCGCCCCCACCTGGGTGGCCATGGCCACCGCGCCAGCCCAGATGCCCACGTAGATCAGCTTGCTGCGGCTGCGAATCCGGCCCATCCAGAAGATCATGGCTGCGGCCGCGGCGGTGAGCGTGACGTAGTCGCCGAGCCCGTGCCCGAGGCCGACCACCACGACGAGCGCTACTTCGGCGGCGAGGAGGAGGGCGAGATCCTCGTCGTAGGCGATCGCCACAGTCATCGCAAACACGAGCAGCGGGACGATCTCCGCCTGCCAGTTTTCGTTCGCCGAGAGGAGGCACAGCACGACCGTCGCGATCGACAGACCGAGGAGCGTCGCGACGTGGCCGAGGTCGTCGAGCACATCGCGGTGGTGCAGGTGCAGATAGAAGCCGGCGAGCGTGAACATCGCGATGAACAGGCCCACCATCGACGCCGCCCGCCCGGCCCGCTGGCGCACGTCCTGCTGCCGCACGTATTCATCGTGCTCGCGCTCGAGCAGCACGAGCTCGTCGGCCGTGATCGGCTTGCCTGCCGGGGCCAGGAGATCGCCTTCGGCATAGCGCACGAACTGTTGCGGTGTCTTGGCGACGGCGTCGGCCTTGGCTTTCGTCGTCGACTCCCGGTCGGTTTCCAGCGAGCCCGACACTTTCGGCTCGATCCAGCCGAAGATCCGCTCGGCGAAGGCCCCCGCGCCGAGTTCCTCCTCGAGGCTGGCCCTGAGCCGCACCTTGGCTTCGCCAAAGAGCACGTCGGCGACCTGCACTCGGGTGAGCTCTGCGGCGTTGCCGAGCGGATGGACGTCGATTTCGGTCTGGCTGCCCTCGTCGATGCCGTGCTGAATCTTGTCGAGCACGCCGATCTTTTCGACGGCGGCGAAAGCCCGGTCGAGCGCCTTCTCGAATTCCAGCTGGCGCTCCTTCGTGTCGAGCTTTGCCCGAAACTTCTGAAATGCCTCTTCCGCCGCTGCGACCACCTCGTCGACCGGCGGCTTCTCCGCAGCAGCGTCGGGCGCGGGATCCGGCCGCTGGCCGCTGGCATCCGCCGCCTCCCCCGTCGGCTTCGGCTCCGGGGCGACGGTTGCAGCGGCGCGGGCGGCCGTGGCGGGCGGCTCCGGGGCAACGGGGGCGTCGGGCTTCGGTGGTTTCATGCCGGGAACCGGCTTGGGGAGCCGCTCGAACGCCTTGGCGGCATCCGGGGCGAATTCGAGCCAGGCTTCGCGCGACACCGCAGCCAGCGTTTCGGCCGCCGCGATTTCCGCCACGCGGTTTTTGAGCCCGTCGCGCAGCCGGACGAGCGGCGCCTTGTCTTGGGCGTAGACCACGCGCACCTGGGCCGCGGCCCGGTCTTGCGCGGCCCGCGTGCGTTCGGGATCGGGCTTTTCGAAAGGCACCCGCGCCACCACGCCATGCGGTGCGATCGAGCCCTTCCGAAACGGCTGCGGCTCGCTCCACCCGTGCAGCAGCACGAGCAGCACGAGCGCGGCGGCGAGGCAGAGCGCGAGCCGCACGATGTTTTCAGCGCGTGAGATCCGCTCGAGCAGGGCCGCCCAAAACCCCTGCGGGCCCTCGACGGAGCCGCCGCGGCGGGCACGGCGCTGGTAGGAGGAGGGGGCGATCGTCATGGGATTGCGCGGCTCATGTCTGGTCGTCGTAGGCTTCGACGATCCGCTGCACGAGCGGATGGCGGACGATGTCCTGGCCGCCCAGTCGAACGCGGCAGCAGCCACGCACGTCTTGCAGGCGGTTCATCGCATCGACGAGGCCGCTCGACCGATTGGGCGGCAGGTCGATCTGGGTGGTGTCGCCGGAGATCACCATCTTCGAGCCCATGCCCAGGCGGGTGAGAAACATTTTCATCTGCGAGATGGTGGTGTTTTGGGCTTCGTCGAGAATCACGAAGGCGTTGTTGAGCGTGCGGCCGCGCATATAGGCCAGCGGAATCATCTCGATCACGTCCTGCTCCGTGAGCCGCTTGAGGATGTCGTAGTCCATCATTTCGCGGAGCGCGTCGAGCAGCGGCCTGAGGTAGGGGTTGATCTTGGCCTGGAGATCACCGGGCAGGAATCCAAGGCTCTCACCCGCTTCCACGGCCGGCCGCACGAGCACGATCTTGCGTACCTGCTCCGACCGCAGGGCGGCCACGGCCATTGCCACGGCGAGAAATGTCTTGCCGCTGCCGGCCGGGCCCGCGCAGAGCACGATGTCGTTGTCCCGGATCGCCCGCACGTAGGCCGCCTGACCTTCCGACCGCGGCTGCACCTGGCGGCCGGGCCGCTGGACTTCGATCGGATCGTGCGTGGTCGCAGGTTTCTCACCCGTGGCGATGGCGAGCAGATGGGAAACCTGTTCGGGCTCCACCGAACCGTGGTCGCGGGCGATGCGATCGAGTTGCTCGAACAGCTCCGTCGCCTTGAGTACGGCCGGTTCTTCCCCCTCGATCTGGATCGAGTCGTCGCGGGCCGACACACCCACACCGAGCGCCGCACGAATGCGACGCAGGTGTTGGTCTCTTGGACCAAAGATTGTCAGCAGCCGTTTGGAGTCGACAACCGCGATGGTCGTGCGGGACATCGGAGCCCGCGGCGACGGTGGGTCGCTGACGGTCTCGAAAGGTGCGGGATGACGGAACTTAAATATACCCGCTCTCCGGGCCTGGCCCCCGGATCGGCTAAATTCCCTCAAAAACAAACGGTTTTCAGCGGCCGGCGGCCCACAGGAGCCAGGCTACCGGGGCGGCGAAGAGGAGCGAGTCGACGAGGTCCAGCACGCCCCCGAGGCCGCCGAGGGAGCGGCCTGAATCCTTGGCCCCCGCCTCGCGCTTGAGGAGCGATTCGGCGAGATCGCCCACCATGCCGGCGAGTCCCACGGCCAGGCCGTACCCCACCCACCCGCCCCAGGGCTGCGCGGCCGGCGCGAGGCTCGTCCCGTGCAGCACCATCCACGCTGCGCCGAGCGATCCGGCCACCGATGCGGCGGCGCCCTCCCATGTTTTGCCGGGGCTCAAGACCGGTGCCATGCGATGGCGGCCGATGAGCGACCCCACCACGTAGGCGGCCACGTCGCCTGCTTTCACCACTGCGACGAGGCTCACGAGCGGCATGATGCCGAGGTGGCCAGGGCCACTCTGCTCGGGGCCGAGATTCTCCACGCAGATCAGCCGCAGGCTCACCATGAACGCCAGCGGCAGGCCGACATACGCCACGATGAATGTCGCCGTTGTGAGCCGATCGATCGACCGCCCGTGGGGCCGGTAGCCCGCCACCTCGAACGTGAAGAGGGCGAGCAGGAAGAGCGCGAATGCGCCCGCAGCCCAGCCGAGGGCGGCGGTGGGGGCTGCCAAGGCCGTGGCTGCCGAGAAGGCCTGGGCCCCGCAGGCGGCCGCCAGGGGTATCGCCACGGCTGCAGGCCTGAGCAACCACGTCGGCATGAGCAGATCGCGCGTGCCACACAGTCGCACGAGCTCGTCGACACCGCCGATCGCGACCACGATCACCACGGGCAGCAGCCACCACGCCGGCGCCGCGCCGGCGAGCCCGGTCGTATCAGCCCAGACGAGGCCTGCGAACAGGGTCGCAACGATGCCGGCGACGACGATCCGGTTGGACGTGGTGCCCGCGCTCATGACTCGGCGAGCCCCCCGAAGCGGCGCTCACGGCCAGCGAACGAACGGATCGCGTCGTCGAGGTGTGCCTCGGTGAAGTCCGGCCAGCACGTGTCGGTGACCCACAGCTCGGCGTAGCTGCTCTGCCAGAGCAGAAAGTTGCTCAGCCGCAGCTCACCGGCGGTACGGATCACGAGGTCGGGGTCGGGCATGCCCACGGTGTCGAGCCGCTCGGCAAGCGTCTCTTCGGTGATCAAGGCAGGGTCGAGGCGGCCCACGCGACACTCCTCTGCGAGTGCCCGGGCCGCTGCCGTGATCTCCGCGCGGGATCCGTAGTTGATCGCCAGGCAGAGCCGCATGCCGTCGTTGCCGGCACACATCGCCGCGGTGCGGTCGAGCGCGGCGAGCGTCGCATCGGGCAGGCCGGCACGGCTACCGATCATCACGATTCGGATCCGTTCGCGCATCAGGAGTTCCCGCTCTTCGATCATGTATTGCTCGAGCAGGTGCATGAGGAAATCAAGCTCGGCCGCAGGCCGCCGCCAGTTTTCACTCGACAGGCAGTAAAGCGTGAGCTGCTCGATGCCGATCCGGGCACAGTGCTCCGTGATGCGTCGCACACTGGCGACGCCCTGCCTGTGCCCCTCGATCCGCGGCAGGCCCCGCTGCCGCGCCCAGCGGCCGTTGCCGTCCATGATGATGGCGATGTGCCGCGGGAGGGCGTCGGCGCCAGTCGCGGGAGCGACCGTCACGCGTTCGCCGGCGCGGGGTGCTGGGGTCGTGGCCATGGGTGCCGCTTCGGGGCCGGGTCGCAGAAGATCGTCTGGGCGCGGTCGGGGCCCACCGACACCACCGTCACGGGCCGGCCGAGCAATTCGCCGATCCGGGCAAGATACCGGCGGGCGTTTTCGGGAAGGTCGTCGTAGCGCCGCACGCCCGTGAGCTCCTCGTGCCAGCCCGGCAGCGTCTCGTAGACGGGCTCGGCCCGCTTCACGTCGTCGATATGGCTCGGAAACTGCGTGACCCGTCGGCCGTCGATCATGTAGGCCGAGCAGATCGCGAGCTCGTCGAAGCCCGAGAGCACGTCGAGGAGCATCACGGCCAGTTCGTCGACGCCGGAGAGCCGGGCGGTGTAGCGGGCGGCCACGGCGTCGAACCAGCCGCAGCGCCGCGGACGGCGCGTCACGGTGCCGTATTCGTTGCCGCGGTCGCGGATCCGCTGCCCCACGGCGTTGTCCTGCTCGGTGGGCATCGGGCCCCCGCCGACGCGCGTGGAGTAGGCCTTCACGACGCCGATCACGCGCTCGATCCAACGGCCGGGCACGCCCGAGCCGTTCGAGATGCCGACGCCCGAGGAGTTGCTGCTCGTCACGAAGGGATACGTGCCGTGATCGACGTCGAGAAGCGCGCCCTGCGCCCCTTCGAAGAGCACCTTGCGGCCGGCCTCGACGGCGTCGAGGAGATACGACGTGGTGTCGCAGACGAAAGGCCGCAGCCGCTCGGCATACTGCCGATACTGCTCCCGGATCGCAGCCACGTCGAACTCGGCGCCGAGCAGTTTCGCCTTCAGGGCCGCGATGTGAGCGAGCTGTGCGGGGAACTCGGGCCGGTAGAGATCGCCGAGCCGGATGGCGAGCGAGCGGCCCACCTTGTCGCGGTAGCAGGGCCCGATGCCGCGGCCCGTCGTGCCGATCGGTTCACCACCGGAGAGGCTGCCGTCGAGCAGCTTGTCTTCGGCCACGTGCCAGGGAAACACGACGTGGGCCCGGTCGCTCACGAGCAGTTTGCCGGCGATCGTCACGCCCCGCGATTCGAGGCCGTCTATTTCCTTGATGACGGCGGCCGGGTCGAGGACCACGCCGCCGGTCACGACGCAGGCCACGCCGTTGCGGAGGATTCCGCTGGGGATCAGCGAGAGCTTCCAGGTCTGCCCGTCGGAGACGACCGTATGCCCCGCATTAGCGCCGCCCGCGTAGCGGACGACGATTTCGTGCTGCTCGGTCAGAATGTCGACGAGCTTGCCCTTGGCCTCGTCACCCCACTGCAGACCGACGACGCATGTGCCGGGCACGGTTGAAAGGTCCTCACGCGGGGGGCAACGGCGAACGCCTCGTGGAGGCTGCCGTCGTGAGGCCTCCCCATAAAGCATAAAAACCGGCAAAAAGCGGTCAAGGGACGTGCTACAGTTCAAGCCAGACTCGACGCCGCCGGCTCGAGGGCGGCAAAAGTCTCGTCGCGTGGGCTGCGGCAGCCCAAGGCTCCTCGAGCGTTCGCCGACCCCCTCGCCTCACCGTTTCTGAAATATCCTCATCAGATGAAGCAAGTTCCGGGCAAGGTGCATCACGTGACGGCCGCCGAGAAGGGGCAGACGCTCGCGGCGTTTCTCCGGGCGAAGCTCGACGGGGCGAGTTGGGGCCGCGTGCAGAAGCTCGTCCGCTCGCGGCACGTGATGATTCACGGCAACATTTGCACCGATGTGGCCCGGCGGCTGAAGGAGCGCGAGGTGGTGAAGGTGCTCGGTGCCGCCGCCGCCGCGCCCCCGAAGGCCGACGACGTCCGCATCGTGCACCTCGACGACGAGGTGGTGGTGGTCGAGAAGCCGACGGGCATCACCACCACGCGCCATTCCGAAGAGCAGTCGTGGCCGGCCCGCCGGCGGCAGGTTCAGCCCACGCTCGACGAAATGGTGCCCGATGCGATTGGCCGGCATCTCGCCCGCCGGTTCAAAGCCCGCGGCGCCAAGCCGCGCCGGCAGCCGCCGGTGCGGGCGGTGCACCGGATCGACCGCGAGACGAGCGGCCTTGTCGTATTCGCCCGCACGGTGCCTGCCGAACGGATTCTCGCGGAGCAGTTTCGGGCGCACACCACGCACCGCCGCTATCTGGCCCTGTGCGTCGGCCGGGTTGGCACCGGCACGATCCGCACGAACCTGATCCGCGACCGGGGCGACGGACGGCGCGGCTCGAGCGGCAGCGAGGAGGGCAAGCCCTCGGTCACACACGTGCGGCCGGTCGAACATTTCGGCGATGCCTACACGCTCGTCGAATGCCGCCTCGAGACGGGCCGCACGCATCAGATTCGGATTCACCTGGCGGAGACGGGGCATCCGGTGTGTGGCGAGCGGGTGTATTCGGCGCCGCGGCACTTCGAGGTCGTCGACGAGTCACAGGCCCCGCGCGTGATGCTTCATGCGGCTGAGCTGGGCTTCGTGCATCCCGAAACGGGCGAGGAGCTGAAGTTCGAGAGCCCGCTGCCTGCCGACATCGAGCGCGTGCTGGCGTCGTTACGGCGCTAACGCCTCGCCGCCGGCCCGCGTCGCGAGCGCCTTCCACACGGCCGGGTCGACCGAGTCGCCCACGAACTGCCCCGAGCCGTCGGCCATGACGACATTCACGCCCCCGGGGTGCCGACTCCGCGCCGCCCGCCAGCCGTACCCGGCGTATTGCGTCGCGAGATCGGTCGTATTCATGAGGGCGGCCAGGCAGTCGAGCGTCGACGAATTGGGCACACGGGCATGGTTGTAGAAGGTCGTGCGGTACTCACCGTTGGCCCAGGAAAATCCGCGTAGGTCGGTAAAGTTGTAGTAAAAGGGTCGGCTGCAGGCGGCGTCTGTGAGCGGCGTCACGAAGACGAACCCGTAGCCCGTGGCGGCTTCGATCCCTGCCGGTGTCCTGCCTGCGATTGGACCCGCGCCGAGGAGGCTTTCGGAGAAGGCGATGGTTTTCGAGAGGCCATCCGTCATATCCTTGGCCCGGATGCGCGAATTGATGAAAAACAGGCCGTCGGTGTCGAAGGGCGTGCCGCCGCCGGTCCCGCTGCCGGCACATCCGGCGTAGTTCGTCGGCCCGAAGAGTTCCGAAACCGCCTGCATCCGATCGCTCGCGCACAGAAACATCGGCACTGTGAGTTTCACGATCGGCTTGTTCTGCGGGGCAATCGCATCGGCCGTCCGATCGATGTAGAGCGGAACGGAAAGATCGAGCCCTGCGAGGAGCGCCTGCTGCTCGTAGAAAGGCGCCAGATGGGCCAGCACCGACCAGCGGAAAAACTGGTGCTGGAAGTCCGGCCGCTCGTCCCACTGCCGCGACTCGGAGCCGATCGGATAGCGGCCCCGGGCGGACTCGTGATTGGCGGTCGCCAGCGAGATCTGCCGGAGGTTGTTGCCGCAACTCGTGCGCCGCGAGGATTCGCGGGCCGCCTGTACTGCCGGCAGGAGCAGCCCGACCAGGGTGCCGACGATGGCTACGACGACGAGCAGTTCGACGAGCGTGACGCCCCGCCGCGTGCCGCTCATGAACGCGAGCCGACCCGCCGCCGCAGGCAGAGCATCGCACCTGCCAGCCCGATCATGGCCGTCACGATTGATGCCGGCTCGGGCACGGGCACCGCGACCAGACCGCCGATCGTGCCGAGGCCGGAGTTGAACGTGCCGACGAGGCTTCCCGACCCATCGAATTGGTAGATGGCACCCGCACCGCCCGCGCTGCCGACGAGCACACTGCCGTCGGAGAGTACCGCCAACGGCGACGCTCCGTAGGGCACTCCAGTCGTGCCAAGCGATATTGTCGAGTCGTCGAGGAGGTTCGTCTTGAGTACCGCGCCGGTCATGATGCTCGCCGTGAAGAGCGTCGAGCCTTGGATGCCGAGCCCAGTCGGGCCGTAGAGGCCGCTTGCCGCTCCGCCGGCGATTACCTCACCGACGTAGCCGCCGAAAGCGTCGAACCTCAGAACGGAACCCGATGCGACGCCACTTCCGAAATCGTAGGTTTGATTGCTGACGTACAGCGATCCGTCGGGACCGAACGCCAGACCGGGACTGCTGTCGAGAGCGCCGCCGGTCGTGTAATCGGACAAGGAAACAGAGCCACCCGTCGCATTTGCCAGTTTGACGACAGGACCGGTGTCGCCGAAAAAGGGATTCCGCCCGACGAGCAAGTCGTTACCCTTGAAAACAAGCGCGCCGGGAAAGACGTTGAATGTCGAAAAGCTGTAGACCGTCGAGAGCGAGTTGTTCGCGAGATTGAGCCGTTTGATGGCAGGGGCGACCGTCGAGAAATCACCGCTCTCCCCGATGTAGAGGTTCCCGTCCGGCCCGATGGCCATGCCTGCGGCACTGACGATGGCTCCCGAACTCGAAAGCGTCACGACCGATCCTGCCGGGTTGGTCGAGTCGTAGCGAATCACCCGGCCATCGTTGTTGCTCAGCGCATAGACCGTGTCACCCCGGGCCGTGGCCGGGGCAAATGCCGCGATCGCAAGGCCGAGGATTCCCACGACGCGGCGAAGCCGACTGACGATTGCCCGAGGCATGATGCGCTCCAGAAGGTGGGACGGAGACCGCCACCATGCTCGCCAACCGCCGCGGCCGATGCAAGCGCGTGGCCGATCGGGGGGACGCCGCCGAAAAGAAACTTGCCCGACTAGGATTCGAACCTAGACAAAGGGAACCAAAATCCCTTGTGCTACCGTTACACCATCGGGCAGGGGGAATGCAAAGATCGTAGCGGATTTGATCGCCAGGTGAATTGGCAAGCGGGACGCTTGCCCCACATCCGGTCACGTGCCGCAGAACGTGCGGTAGGGGCCGCATCCGGACGGTGGCCCGCTGCGGTAGGGCTCGTTGCCGGGCGTTTCTTCGTATGGCCGGCGGATCGCCGCGAGCAACCGCTCAAGGGGGGCGAGATCGCCGGTTTCTGCGGCGGCGAGGGCCTCCTCCACGCGGTGGTTGCGCGGGATCACGAGCGGGTTCACGCATTGCATCCGGGCGGCCGCGTCGGCCGGTGAGTCTGGCTGGCGGGCAAGCCGGGCCCGCCACTGCGTGCACCACGCCGCGAAGGCTTCGCCGCCGGCTCTGCACGGTGAGGGTGAGTCTGTTTCCGCCTGCTTCGCGAGGCCCGCGAACGTGGCCGTGAAGTCGGCACCCGTTTCGTGCATCCAGCGCAGGAGCGCCATGAAGAGTTCGCGGTCGCCCGGCTCCTCGGTCGAGAGCCCGAGCTTGGCTCGCGCGCCGGCTAGATAGTGACGATCGAACCGCTCCGGGAACGTTGAGATCACGCTCTTCGCGGCTTCGAGCGCGGCCTCCTCGCCGCCGGGCATGAGCGGCAGCAGGCTCTCGGCGAGCCGGGCCAGATTCCAGTGGGCGATCCCCGGCTGGTTGCCGTAGGCGTAGCGGCCGTCGCGGTCGATCGAGCTGAACGTGGTGGCCGGATCGTAGACATCGAGAAACGCACAGGGGCCGTAGTCGATCGTCTCGCCCGACACGGCCATGTTGTCGGTGTTCATCACGCCGTGCACGAACCCCACGAGCATCCAGCGGGCGACGAGGGCCGCCTGCCGCTCGATCACCGCGTCGAGAAACGCCGCCGCCTTGTCGTCGGCCGCCGAGACCTGGGGATAGTGGCGGGCGACCGTATGGTCGAAGAGCGCGGGAAGGAGGGAGGGATCGCCGAGGGCCGCGGCGTATTCGAAGGTGCCCACGCGAATATGGCTCGCGGCCACGCGGGTGAGCACGGCCCCCGGCAGCGGCTGCTCGCGGAGCACCGCCTCGCCCGTGGCCGCCACGGCGAGGCTGCGCGACGTGGGAATGCCGAGCGCGGCCATCCCTTCGCTCACGATGAATTCACGCAGCATCGGCCCGACCGCCGCGCGGCCGTCGCCATTGCGGGAGTAGCGGGTGCGGCCCGAGCCCTTGAGTTGGATGTCGAACCGCCGGCCGTCGGGCGTGAGCTGCTCGCCGAGGAGGATGGCCCGGCCGTCGCCGAGGTTCGTGAAGTGGCCGAACTGGTGGCCCGCGTAGGCCTGCGCGATCGGCTCGGCGCCGGGCGGCAGCTCGTTGCCGGCGAAGAGTGCGGCACCCGCCTCCCGCAGGGCGGCAGGGTCGAGGCCGAGGTCGGCCGCGACGGGCTCGTTTAGCACGACGAGCCGGGGGCTGCGGACCGGCACCGTCGCCGTGCGCGAGAAGAACGGTTCCGGGAGCCTGGTATACGAGTTGTCGAAGTGCCACCCGGCAGCGGCGAGCGTTGTCATGACGCGTCGCCGAGGGCCTTCGCGAGTTTGCTCGTGACGGCAAAGGAGAGCTGCTCGAGCTCGATCGCGAGATCCACCGACACACTCTGCACGTGCGGCGGGAGCGTGAGCGTGACTGGGGCGAAGTTCACGATTCCCTCGATGCCCGCGGCCACGAGCCGGTCGGCGGCTTCCTGGGCCCGCTCGGCGGGTACCACGATCATGCCGAGGCGGATCCCCTTGGCTTTCACGACGGCGGGCAGTTCGTCGACGTGCTGGATGCGGAGCCCCTGGATCGTCTGGCCGACCTTCGCCGGATCCGCATCGAAGGCGGCCTCGATCGCGAAGTTTTGCCGGCCGAAGCCGCGGTAGCCGAGCAGCGCCTGGCCAAGGTTGCCGACGCCCACCATCACCACGGGCCACGCATGATTCGTGCCCAGGATGTCGCGCATCGCATGAATCAGCTCTTCGCAGCGATAGCCCACGCCCGGGTAGCCGAACTGTCCGAAAAACCCGAGATCTTTGCGCACCTGGGCGTCGCTGAAGCCGAGGAGCGTGCCGAGCTGGCTCGACGAGATCGTCTGCTGGCCGGAGGCCTCGAGCCGCTGCAGTTCGCGCAGGTAGAGGCTGATGCGGCTGACAACGACCTTCGGCACCGTCGCGTCGGAGGGGATCTCTCCGGGTTGTGGTCGGAAGTCGGTCATCGGATCGGCCCGTGCTGGCCCGCGGTTGGCACCCCAGTGGCCCGACCTGAGAGGCCCGGCCAGCGGCAGACTCTACCCGCCTCACCCCCCCAATCGCAACGAAACCCAGGATCACGGTCAGCCTGCACCGGTTGTAACGCGCCTGGGGCTCTGGAAAAGACGCGCCGGTTGCGGGGAGTGATCAACCTGCGGGGAGTTTATGGCCGATCTTTTAGATGGTGCGGAAGTGGGTCGCCACTGCCGCGCTCCCAGCGTTTCGTTCCCAGTTTTTCCCAGCGTTTTTCAGGAGCCGCCCTCGAGAGAGGCAGCAGACATGAGTAGGACGTGGCTAATGTGTCTGCTGGCACTTTGCTGTATCGCGTCGTCGGTCAATCGAGCCGACGCCGCCTACTGCGGGATCGCCAGCTACAAGCACGGGGCCGCGAAACTGACTACGGTCGGTTTCGCCCATGCCCGGGCAAAGTGTTCGAGTTGTGAGACGTCGGCCAGCGAACCGAGCTGTGCCGCCAAGCCGTCGTGCACGGGCACGCGGATGGTGAAGGACGTCGTGTACGAGCAGAAGCAGTACACCTGCTACAAGACGGTCTGCGAGAAGATCGTCGAACAGAAGCAGATCGACTGCGTCCGCTACGAGACGGAGAAGTCGTTCAAGAGCGTCGAATACACCGTCTGCAAGCCGGTGTGGGAGAACCGTTCGCGAACCGTCAACTACACCGTGTGCAAGCCGGTGTGGGAGACGTTCACGAAGGAGATCCCCTACACGGTCTGCAAGCCCGTGTACGAGACCCGCGAGGAGACCTACACGGTCTGCAAGCCGGTCACCGAGACGCGGACCCGTGAGATTCGTACGACCGTGTGCAAGCCGGTGTACGAGACCTGCACGAAGGAGATCCCCTACACGGTGTGCAAGCCCGTGTACGAGACCCGCGAGCAGTGCTACACGGTGATGAAGCCGGTGTATGAAACGATGACGAAGGAGATCCCTTACACGGTCTGCAAGCCCGTGTATGAGACGCGTCAGCAGTGCTACACCGTCTGCAAGCCGGTCTACGAGACGCGGACCCGCGAGATCCCCTACACCGTGTGCAAGCCGGTGTACGAGACCCGCGAGCAGACCTACACGGTCTGCAAGCCCGTGTACGAGACGATGACGAAGGAGATCCCGTACACGGTGTGCAAGCCCGTGTACGAGACCCGCGAGCAGACCTACACGGTGTGCAAGCCGGTCTCCGAGACGCGGACTCGCGAGATCCCCTACACCGTGTGCAAGCCGGTGTACGAGACCCGCGAACAGACCTACACGGTCTGCAAGCCGGTGTACGAGACCTGCACGAAGGAGATCCCCTACACGGTCTGCAAGCCCGTGTACGAGGAGCGGCAGGAGACCTACACGGTCTGCAAGCCCGTCAAGGAAGTCTGCACGAAGGAGATCCCCTACACGGTGTGCAAGCCGGTGTGGGAGACCCGTGAGCGCGACGTCTGCAAGACGGTGTGCAAGCCGGTCCACTACACGAAGACCGTCAAGGTCTGCGGTGGCCACTGGGAGACGGAGACCTGCGAGATCCCCGGCCCGGTGATCACGAAGTGCATCCGCGAGCCCGGCTGCTGGGTGTGCGATCCGTGCACCGGCAAGCGGTGCTACGTGCCCGGCAAGGTGTGCAAGGTCGAGGAGCAGTGCCCGCCCCGCACCATCACGAAGAAGAAGTGGGTGCCGACGGTCTGCGAGAAGGAGATCCAGTGCGTCCGGTACGAGCGCGAGACGATCGTCGAAAAGCAGTGCTACAAGGTCTGCAAGATGGTCGCCGAGCAGCGGGTGAAGACCTGCTCCTACACGGTCTGCAAGATGGTGCCTGAGCAGCGCGTCCGCTGCTACAAGGTCTGCAAGATGGTGCCCGAGCACCGCGTTCGCACCTGCTCCTACCAGGTGTGCCGCATGGTGCCGGAGCAGCGTGTCCGGACGTACCAGGTGTGCCGCATGGTGCCTGAGCAGCGTGTTCGCACGTGCTCGTACCAGGTGTGCCGCATGGTTCCGGAACAGCGTGTCCGGACGTACCAGGTGTGCCGCATGGTGCCCGAGCAGCGTGTCCGCACGTGCTCGTACCAGGTGTGCCGCATGGTTCCGGAGCAGCGTGTCCGGACGTACCAGGTGTGCCGCATGGTGCCCGAGCAGCGTGTCCGCACGTGCTCGTACCAGGTGTGCCGCATGGTTCCGGAGCAGCGTGTCCGGACGTACCAGGTGTGCCGCATGGTG
>Ga0214921_10003024_pt1 | contig 26441 bp, 26 predicted proteins | sample LL1505_MetaG_FD_177992 | JGI IMG/M metagenome (GOLD analysis project Ga0214921, IMG submission 177992) | Freshwater microbial communities from Lake Lanier, Atlanta, Georgia, United States - LL-1505 | ecosystem: Environmental > Aquatic > Freshwater > Lake | place: USA: Georgia | collected... | reverse complement strand
AGCCCGATAGACCGCTCCGGCACCTGTCCCGCAATTTCAAAACATAAACCAAACTGGCCCCTTCTGCGAGTCGATTCGCCCAAGGTTGTCCTCCGGCTTTGTTGCGATAAACTAATTTCATGCCAGCTCCTCTCCCCATATCCGTCTGTATGATCTCCGGACCTGATGCCGGCAGGATCGGACTGGCTCTGGAGAGTGTTCAGGGATGGGTCTCCGACATTGTTGTGGTGGTGAATGATGATGTTGCCGACGGTACGGATAAGATTGCGGAGCAGTATGGGGCCCGTGTTTTCCGTGAAACTTGGAAGGAGCATATCGCCCAAAAAAATTCAGCGGCGGACAAAGCCCTGCAGCCTTGGATTCTTGGTCTCGATTCCGATGAAGAGATTTCCTCAAAGCTGAAGAACTCGATTCATCGATTTTTTCTTTCATCGAAAGTGGAGGGACCCGTGGCCTTGAGAATGGCTCGTTGTTCGCTCTTTCTCGGCCACTGGGTTCGGCATGGGGACTGGTATCCGGATTGGCAGACACGACTTTGGCGTGCGGGTAAGGCAAAGTGGGGAGGGACGGATCCGCACGACCGACTGATAGTGGAAGGAAAATTAGGGACGCTGTCTGGAGATGTCCTTCACTACTCGAATCCTTCCATTTCCCGCTATGTCTCGAAGATCAACTACTTCTCTGATCTCTATTTAGAATCGCGTTTAAAGAAAAGATCCCGTTGGCTACCGGCGGAAGCGACGTTCCGTGCGTTCTGGAGATTTTTCCGGGCCTATGTATTCCGACTTGGATTTCTGGATGGGTATCCCGGTTTTTATATCGCTGCCTCGACCTTCTACTCGACCCTCGTCCGCCACACCCGGCTTTTGGAGCATAAGCTTTCCCAAAAGCCCCTTCCACCCAAGCCGTAGTTGTTTAGGTCGGCTTGACTAGCTTGAGGCCGTCAGCCTTTGCTGCTCCGCCATCTTCGAAAAATGACCCTTGGCCTTGAGTAGTTCCTCGAATGTTCCGCGTTCCACAATCCGGCCATGGTCCAAGACTATAATTTCATCCATGTTAGCCAGGGTGGAGAGCCGATGCGCGATACAGATGACGGTGCGGCCTTCCTCTAGTGAATCGATGGCGGACTGAATCTCTTTTTCCGCCCGAGAATCCAATGCAGCAGTCGGTTCATCGAGAACTAGAATCGGGGCATTGCGGACAAAAGCCCTCGCAATGGCGACGCGTGCTTTTTGGCCGCCGGACAAAAGCTGGCCGCGCTCCCCGCATGGGGAATCGTAGCCAGCGGGCATCTGCATAATGAAGTCGTGGGCATAGGCGCGTTTGGCGGCCTGCTCGATCTCCGTCTGAGTTGCCCCTTCGTGGCCAAAGCCAATGTTGGTTGCCACGGGAAGGTTGAAAAGAACCACGTCCTGACTAACAAGAGCCATCTGAGCGAGAAGGTCCTTGGTCGCATACTCCTTGAGGTTATGACCGTCTAACAGGATCTTTCCTTTCGTCGGATCGTAAAAACGCATTAGCAGATTGATCAGGGTGCTTTTGCCCGAACCGCTTTCCCCGGCGAGGCCGATCTTTTTGCCTTTAGGAATTTCAAAGGAGATCTCATGCAGAACATCCGTGTGCCCGTAGGAGAACGTGACCCCTTCAATCCGAATACCCTGGTTGAATTTGTTCAGGGTCCGAGGATGGGCGGGCTCCACGACGGTGGGTTTCTCGGAGAATAACTCTTCCAATCGCTGGGTGCTGACAGTCGTCATCTGTAGGGTGAGGTGGAGATTCGCAATCCGTTTAATGGAAAGAGGCGCGAGGAGAAGTGCGGTGAGGAAGGCGACAAGATTTCCCGGCTTGGCGTTCGCGGTGAAGACGAAGATCAGAAGGAAGCCGACTCCCAGCATCGAAAGGACTTCAATCAGCGGATTGAGCAGGTTTCGGGTTTGTGCCGTTTTGACACTCATCTCCACACCGATGTCGGCTTGTTCGCGAAATGACTTCAGCTGCAGCGCCTCCATGGCGTAGGCTTTCACGATTCGGATGGCAGCGAGCGCTTCAAGCAGATAGCCGCTTTGGACGACCGAAAGGCCAGTGAACTTCTTAGTCAGCATGCGCAGGCGTTTCCCGCTCGAAATAACAGGGACAAGCACCAGGGGAAGCATGAAACTGGCGATGATTGTGAGCTTCCAATCGATTACCAGCATACTGATTAGAATACTGAGAATGGTGAAAGGCTCCCGGATAGTGTCGATGAAGCCGTTGGTCATGGCCGTATAAATGGCGTTTGTGTCCGCGGTGATACGGGCATAGATGTCCGAAACCGGCATTCGCTGAAAAAAGGCCATGGAAAGTTCCTGCGCTTTGCGTAGGGCTGCAACTTGCATGTCACGGATCACCCTGGCGCTGACCCAAGTCAGGCAGTACGTGCTGAAGTAACTGGCCATCGCGCGACTTCCCATTACCAGCGGAAGCAGGAAAAAGCCGCCCAGCATCTGTTGCCAAGTCACCGGTTGGCCCATGCGGGGAAGCCACTTATCAGGAACTTTCTTAACGGATTCACCGACAGGAGCCAGGGCAGCATTTATTCTTTTAGAAAACGATTCCAGCTGAGGAGGAGTTTCCGTTTGGGCGGTGGTGGCCGTAGATTTAGATTGAATCGCTGAGACAGCGGCAGGGGGGGCGAGTCGGTTGAAGAGGGCGTTAACGGAAAGAACGAAAAGACCATTGGAAAGTCCGAAAAACATGCTGAGGGCGATTCCCAAAGCGAACCGAAAGCGGTATGGCTTGAGGTAGGGCATTCCAAAGGCCCATATCTTTTTAAGTTCTTTCAAAGAATAGACACTTTAGCCATAGTAAACCCTTAAAGGCGAGTCGTTTGAACCCTGTAACCCTGCTGCAAAAATACAAGGAACTGCTTCTTCAGGGCTTCCAAGTTCTGGAGAAGGATCCTGCCTGGCCCAAGGCCTGCGAGCAGTTTGAAAATTTAAGGAAAAAAAAAGGAAATCTCTTTTTGGCCGGCAACGGAGGCAGCGCTGCTAATGCCAATCATCTGGCCACGGATCTTATTTACGGGGTGAATCAGCAGGGCCGTGGGGCATTTCGTGTGCATTCTCTTGCTGCCAATCCCTCTGTTTTGACCTGCCTAGGGAACGACATTGGATTTGAAAATGTTTTTTCAAATCAGATGGAGGCACTAGCCGAGTCCGGGGATCTTTTGCTGGTTTTTTCGGGTAGCGGGAACTCCCCCAACATTATCCAAGCGCTGAAAACGGCGAAAAAGCTGGGGGTCACCTCTGTGGCTCTTTTGGGATATGACGGCGGGGTGGCAAAAGGCCTAGCGGATCTGCCTCTTCATTTCCCCATTCACGACATGCAGGCGGTGGAGGATCTGCACATGGCAGTGGGCCATCTTCTTATGAAACATCTACGATGAGCCGTCCGAAGATTCTAGTCATCGGGAGTAACTCCTACACGGGAGCGGCATTTATTGATCATGCCCTGTCCAAAGGGCATGAGGTCGTCGGGGTAAGCCGCTCGGATGAATTAAACCCTGTTTTCCTGCCTTACCGCTGGGGGGCACCTGAGCGGCTCAAGAAGTTTTCTTTTTTGCGCATGGATCTGAATGAAAAGGCGGAGGAGATCGGTCGCTTGGCCCGCGAACAAAATTTCACTTGGGTGGCGAACTTTGCAGCCCAAAGCATGGTGGCCGAAAGCTGGCTGACTCCCGTACATTGGTACCAGACCAATGTGGTTGCGAATGTTCGGCTCCACGAGGAGCTCCGCAAATGGGATGGGCTTAAAAAATATCTCCATGTGACCACCCCGGAAGTTTATGGGAGTTGTTCTGGTGTGGTGAGGGAAGGTGCGCCCTTTAACCCCAGCACTCCCTATGCGGCCTCACGGGCGGCTTGTGATCTGCATTTGATGACTTTCTTCAAGCGCTACAATTTCCCCGTGGTGTTTACCCGAGCAGCCAATGTCTACGGGCCGGGTCAGCAGCTCTATCGCATTGTCCCCAGGGCGGTGCTTTTTTCTCGGCTTCAAAAGAAGCTCCCCCTCCACGGGGGCGGTCATTCCACAAGGGCATTTATCCACGGGAAGGACGTGGCGGCCGCCAGTTTGGCCATTTTGGATCGGGGGCAATCCGGGCAGGTGTACCATCTTTCCACGGACCGCTTCATCGCCATCCGGGATTTGGTGGCAATGATCGCCCAGAAAACCGGATCCTCATTTGAAAAATTGGCAGAGGTCACAGAGGATCGTCCAGGTAAGGATGCGGCTTATCTGCTCGACTCCACCCGAGCCAAGCAGGACCTAAAATGGACTCCAAACGTCGATCTTGAGTCGGGAGTCGATTCGGTCATCCAGTGGATTGACAAAAATCTGTCCACGCTTCACACCCTTCCCGATCACTACATCCACAAGCCATGAGCCACAAAATACTCAACTACCACCGGGCATCAGCGGTTTTTGCGGCTCTCCGCAAAAAAGGAAAAACCATCGTCCAGTGTCATGGGACATTTGATCTGGTTCATCCTGGGCACGTGATTCATTTCGAGGAGGCGAAGAAACTGGGGGATGTTTTGGTGGTCACCCTGACCGACGCTGCTCACGTCAACAAAGGCCCCGGCCGACCATTTTTCAATGACGCCCTTCGCTCCAAGGCTTTGGCGGCGTTGGAATCCATCGATTATGTCGTCACTGTTCCCCATCCTACTGCGGTGGAGGCCATAGAGCTCGTCCGACCCCATGTGTATTGCAAAGGGTTGGAATATCAGGATTCGGCGAACGATGTCACCGGGAACATCCAGCAGGATGTTGCCACCGTAAAAAGGCTGGGGGGGCGGGTTCGTTATGTGGGATCGGAGGTCTTTAGTTCGACGCGACTGCTAAACAACTATTTCGAAACGCAGGAGCCAAAGGTGAAGGACTTTTGCCGGCAATTGGCCGAACGATTTGATCCGCGGGCCTTTCGGGCGAGCGTGGATGCGTTCGCCCGCAAAAAAGTTCTGGTCATCGGAGAGATTATTTTTGACCGCTATTCGACGGTCGACGTTCAGGGGCTGACTTCGAAGAATCGGATTCTGTCCGCCCGTCATTTGGGGGAGGAAACTCACGGGGGGGGTGCGCTGGCCGTGGTGCGGCATCTCCGGGAGTTTACCCCGCATGTGCGCCTGGCGACGGTGACGGGGAACGAGCCTTGGCTGGGAAAATTGCTTCAGCCTTACCGAAAGTGCCTAAGCGGTCTCATCCGGCAAAAAGATGGTGTGACCATCGTGAAACAGAGGTTCGTCGAGCCCAAGGCGGAGGGAAAGGAACTTTCCAAGCTCTTTTCGCTGAATTTCATCCGAAATGAACCGCTGGACGCAAAGACGGAGAAAAAATTTCTGTCGCGACTCCGCAAACTGCTCCGATGGGCCGACGTGGTGCTCGTGATGGATTTCGGTCACGGGCTGATGACGGATCCCGTACGAAGGCTGGTTGAAAAGCAGGCAAAATTTTTGGCCGTGAACTGCCAAACCAACAGCAACAACCACGGGTTCAACATCATCAATCGACGCTACCGGCGGGCGGATTCCTTTTCCCTCGATCAGATGGAAATCACTCTGGCTGTGGGTCGGAGACAATTTGATTTTGCCGAGGCCCTCGGGTATCTCCGCCGCACTCTGAAAAGCCGCTATGCATGGCTCACGCGAGGCGCAAGGGAAACCATCGGACTAACCCCGCGGGAAACCTGCTACTGTGCCCCGCTTGAGCACAATGTTGTGGATACGGTGGGTGCTGGGGACGCGTTTTGCGCATTGGCGACCTTGGCTGCGGCGGATGGACTGCCCATCGAAGCGGCCACTTTTCTCGGGCAACTGGCGGGTGCCCAAGCGGTGCGGGTTCCGGGGAACGCCGAGCCCGTGAAAAAAAGCGATCTTTTGAAGAGTGGGATCAGTTTGTTGACATTCTAACCAAGGAGAAAAAATAAAAATACTACTGACTGGAGGATGCGGATATGTTGGAACCCCGTTGGCCCACCGATTGATCGAACTGGGTCATGAACTGACGGTGGTGGATGTGCAGTGGTTCGGCAATTATCTTAAGCCAGCCAAGGGTCTGAAGGTCATCCAGGCCGATATTCGGGAAGTCGACAGCATTCCCCTCGATGGAATGGATGCAGTTTTGCATCTCGCTAATGTGGCGAACGATCCCTGTGCGGATCTAAATTCGAAGCTCAACTGGGAAGTGAACACCCTGGCTACCATGTTTTTGGTGGAAAAGGCGATCCGCCACGGAGTGAAGCAGTTTGTGTATGCGAGCTCTGGGAGTGTGTACGGCGTGAAAGAGGAGCCGGAAGTGACCGAGGAGCTGTCCCTCGTCCCCATTTCGGATTACAATAAAACCAAAATGGTCAGCGAGAGGGTCCTGTTGAGTTATTCGGACAGAATCCGCTCCACCATCATCCGTCCGGCCACCATTTGTGGATACTCTCCCCGCATGCGTTTGGATTTGTCCGTCAACATGCTCACGATGCAGGCCCTGACTAAGGGTAAGATCACGGTCTTCGGAGGAAAACAGACGCGCCCAAATATCCATCTTCAAGACATGATCCGGGTTTACGAGCATTTTCTCGCCAAGCCGGAGTTGACGGGAATCTACAATGCCGGATTTGAAAATATTTCCATCCTAGAGATTGCCCAAATGGCCCAAGCCCAGATTCCGGCGGAGATCGTTGTGACCGAGTCGAACGACCCCCGGTCCTATCGGCTTTCCTCTAAAAAATTGCTCGCGACGGGCTTCAGCCCGAAGTTCGGGGTGAAGGACGGAATCCGAGAGGTGATGGAGGCTTTCCAGGCTGGGAAGTTGAAGGATCAGGAGGACTGGTACAACATTCGCACAATGAAGGGACTCGCCACTTCCGGAAAATTGTGAAGACCCGCGCCGCCATCCTCCATCAGACCGGAGCCGACCTCATCGTCGATGAGGTGGAAATCCCCAAGCTGGGATACGGGCAGGCGCTTGTCCGAATTCTAACAACGCGTATTTGCGGTTCGCAGATTGGGGAGATTGATGCGGTGAAAGGAACCGACCGATATTTGCCGCATCTCATCGGGCATGAGGCCACGGTGGAGATTTTAGAATTAGGACAGGGCATCAAACACTTGAAGACGGGGGACCGAGCCGTGGCACATTGGCGGCCCGGAGAAGGAGTGGATGCGGGGGGAACGCGGTATCGCTGGAAGGGAGCGGACTGCAATGCGGGGCCCATCACCACGTTTCAGGAAATTTCCGTCATTTCCGCGAACCGACTTACACGGGTCCCCCAAGATACCGATCCGGAACTTGGAGCCCTGATGGCCGACACGCTGACGACGGGCTTCGGGGTCATTCATCATGAGGCCCGGGTCAAAATTGGGGAGGCCGTGGTGATTATTGGCTGTGGCGGGATCGGCTCGGGCGCGTTGCTGGGAGCCATTCTGGCCGGAGCTCATCCGGTCATTGCCGTGGATCTGCACGACTCCAAGCTCGCGCTCGCAAAGAAATTGGGAGCGACCGAAACCTTTTCAGCCCGGGATCCGGCCTGGGCGGAAAAAGTCCGGGCTTATCTCGGTCATTCGGCGGATGTGGTGATTGATGGGACCGGGCAACCGGCCGTACTCGAACAAGCCTACGAGCTCTGCGGGCCGAAGGGACGGTGTATTGGAATCGGGGTGATGCGCCACGATAGGAAGCTTTCGATCAACACATTGCCGCTTCATCTGGGGAGGGTGCTGACCGGATCGGAGGGAGGGTCCAGCCAGCCCCACCGGGAAATTCCCAAGTATTTGCGGATCCTTGCTGACCGGAAAATTTCCACGAAAGATTGGGTCACCCACCGCTGCACTTTAACCGACATCAATCAAGGCATCCGGTGGATGCGTTCCGGGGAACCGATTCACGTCATGGTCCGACCTGCATGAGCACTGACTTGCTGGCCACGGCCAGGGAGTTGCGGTACCGCATCATCCGGATGTCACATGCCGCCGAGGCACCGCATTTGGCTTCGGCTCTTTCGTGCGTCGATCTTTTAACGGCATACTTTTTTGGAAAAAACTCGCCGGATCCTGCGAAGGCCAAGGATCCGGGTCGCGATCGCTTTATTTTGAGTAAAGGCCATGCGGCGATCGGTTTGTATGCGACCCTTGCGAAACGCGGATATTTTCCTTTGGAATGGCTTGAACGATTTGCCCAAGAGGGAGCCGAGCTGGCGGAGCAGCCTGCTCCTGGTTGTGCGCCGGGGGTGGAATTGGCCACCGGATCCCTGGGGCACGGACTGCCCGTCGGAATCGGACTGGCCCTGGGGGCGAGGCTACAAAAAAAATCCGCCAAGGTTGTGGTTTTGATGAGCGATGGAGAGTGTCAGGAAGGCTCGGTTTGGGAAGCGGCCATGTTTGCTCCGGCCCAAAGGCTTTGCCATTTGACGGTTTGGGTCGACTACAACAAGTGGCAAGCCACGGGACGGAGTCCGGAAGTCATGGCCATGAATCCTTTTGTCGACAAGTGGAAGGCGTTTGGTTGGAGGGCTCGGGAGATCGATGGTCACGATATTCAGGCGGTGGCCCAGGCCATGCGCGAGTCTCCGGATCCGGAGGGCCGGCCCACCGCTTGGGTAGCTCATACAGTCAAAGGCAAAGGCGTCACATTCATGGAGAATGACAACAACTGGCACTACCGGATTCCCACAGCGGAGGAAGTTGCGAAGGCTGGAAAAGAACTGGGGCAAGGGTGAGAAATTATTTTGCCAAACGAATCACGGAGTGGGCACAAAAGGACGAAAGAATCGTTCTGTTGAGTGGGGATATTGGAAACCGGCTTTTTGACAAATTCAAGGAGAGTTGTCCGGGGCGGTTTTACAACTGCGGGGTAGCCGAGGCCAACATGGTCGGAGTGGCCGCGGGAATGGCGATGCAGGGACTGAAACCGGTATGTTATACTATTGCACCCTTCCTCACATATCGCGCGATGGAGCAGATTCGAGTCGACCTGGGGTATCACCATCTTCAGGTGATTTTAGTCGGGACGGGGGGAGGTCTTTCGTACGCCTCTCTTGGAGGAACCCACCACTCCTGCGAGGAGCTGGGAATGTTGCGACTGATTCCTGGGATGAATGTGGCCGCACCCGGTGATGCCCGGGAACTGGAGATGATTTTGAGTCACTCCCTCGAGTCTTCCTCGCCGAGCTATATCCGCATCGGAAAAAAAGGGGAACCCCAAATCCATTCGGCTCCTCTCCAAGCTAACCCCGGGCAGCCTCTGCGCCTTCGGATCGGAAAGGATGTTGCCCTCGTGGCATGCGGAACCATTTTGGCCGAAGTTGTTTTGGCTGCCGAACAGCTGGAAAAAACGGGCATCTCGGTATCGGTTTTTTCCCAGCCCTATCTGAAACCTTTCGCCGACCAAGAGTGGAATAAAATCTTTCAGGAGCATCGGCTGGTGGTCAGCGTCGAAGAGCACAGCCGGCTTGGTGGGTTGGGAGCGGCACTGGCCGAGTGGAAGGCGGACAAGCCCAAGACTTCCTCCTTAGCGCGACTGGGAAGCAGAGATGAATTTTTGCACCGTACAACGGATCAGGAGGGGGCGAGAAAATATTTCCAGCTGGATGCGGAAGGAATATGCAAATCAGTCCGAAACTCTTTGAGGGATTAAAAGATGGCTTATCTCGACTTCATCTCTTTGGTGCATAAAGCGACCACACGCGACTATATCGGCCGAGTCAACGATTCGAAATTTCCCAAAGCCAAGGCGGCTCGGCTGGCCAAACAGTGGGATAAGGATTATTGGGATGGAGACCGCCGAACCGGGTACGGAGGGATGAAGTATGACGGGCGCTGGCGTAAGGTGGCAGATGCCATGGCGAAGCATTACCAGTTGAAAGCCGGAGACAGGGTGCTGGATGTCGGCTGCGGAAAAGGATTTTTAATGTACGACCTGATGGAGTCGGTTCCGGGGCTGGAAGTGACCGGCTTGGATGTGTCTGGATATGCAAAAAAGAACGCCAAGCGTGAAATTAAGAACCGGATTCACGAAGGGCATGCCAAAAAACTTCCTTTTCAAGACCGTGAGTTTGACCTCGTGATCTCGATCAACACGCTCCACAACCTCGAGTGTTTCGATCTGGATGCCGCTCTAAGGGAAATCGAGAGGGTTGGAAAAAAAAACAAATACCTCTGTGTCGAGTCCTGGAGGAACGAGGAAGAAAAGGCAAACCTGCTCTATTGGCAGTTTACCTGTGAAAGCTTTTATACACCCCAAGGGTGGGAGTGGTGGTTCCAAAAGACGGGCTATTCGGGGGATCACAGCTTCATTTATTTTGAATGACCTCCCCCGGCGGCAGAACCATCGGTCTTGATTTTGACAACACGATCGTTTCCTACGAAAAGGTTTACCGTCGTTTAGCGGAGAAACACGGGGCAGAGATCGTGCCGGGACAGTCCGCCAAAAACATACTCAGGGACCATTTTCACCGAAAGGGGGAGGCGGATATTTTTACCCGGATCCAAGGAGAGGTCTACGGCCCCGGTCTTGCCGGGGCGGAGGTCTATCCGGGATTTTCGTCCTGTCTGGAGCAGTTGACGGCAGACGGATGGAAGGTGGTGGTTGTTAGTCACCGAACAAAATATCCGTTGGCCGGTCCGACGCATGACCTTCATCTGGCCGCCCGACAATTTTTGGAAACCTCCGGCTGGCTGGGGCAGAAGATCAGGGAAGCCTATTTTGAAGAAACCAAGGAGGCCAAATTGATGAGAATCGCCCGTTGTGGGTGCAACTTCTTTGTGGATGACTTGCGGGAGATTCTGGCGCATCACGCGTTTCCTAAGGATTGCCAACCCCTTTTGTTTGACCCTTCAGGACATCCTGAAAAAGGCATACCTCCAAAGCGGGTTCGACATTGGAAAGAACTGCCGGCCCTTCTGGAGAGGGAAGTTCAATGAAGGGCAAGGAGGAACTTCAGCCCTCCGAGCAAGTATTGGCCCGGCTTTTGACGGAATCTCCCAAAGAAATCCGATCCGTTTCTGGAGGAGCCAACAACCGGGTTTGGGAGGTGAAGACGCTCCAAGGGAAATATCTCCTCAAACAGTATTTCCGTTCCCCCGAGGATTCACGGGATCGATTTGCTTCCGAAAAAGCTTTTTACACGCATGCCCAAAACAAGGTGCCGGGGAAAATTCCCCAAGTGAAAGCCTGGGATCCGGAAGGGGAGGCGGGACTCTTTTTTTGGGTGGAAGGGCGAAAACTGAAGGAACCGGAAGTAACTTGGGCACGGGTTCAGGAGGCTTTGGAGTTTTTTGCTGCGTTGAATCGGCTTCCTCTCCCGACCCTATCGGATCTTCCTTCCGCGGCTGAAGCGGCTTGGACGGTGTGTGAGCATTTGGATCTTGTGAACCGAAGAATCGCGGGGCTTCAACAAATCTCCGGGGAAGATTCTGAAGCAGAGGAGGCGCGCCATCTTGTTCGCGAGAGGGTGATTCCCGTCTGGGAGCGGATCTTAAAAACGGCCAACCGGGAGTGGCCTGAAAAAGGCCGGGGAACCCATCGGGCAACGGCCTGCGTCTCTCCCTCGGACTTTGGATTTCATAATTCCCTTTTGGGTGGGGATGGCCGTCTTCGATTTTTTGACTTTGAATACGCCGGGTGGGACGATCCTGCGAAAATGGCGGCCGACTTCTTTTGCCAACCCCGTATTGCCGCACCTGCCTTCGAGTTCCCCCGGGTCGCGGCTCTTTTGGCGGAACTGTTTCCGCAAGACGCCGAAGTGGCGGAGCGTGCGACCAGCCTGTGGCCCGTGTATCGGATGAAATGGATTTGCATTATGCTGAATGAATTTCTTCCTGCCGGGAAAACCCGGAGAGGATTTTCACTGGGAGAGGAGGCTCAGGTGGAACTGCGCAGGCAACGTCTTGAGGCCGTTCGTGGTTCGCTTGAGAAACTCAATTCGATCCAATGAAAGGATTCCATCAAAAACAACGTGTGCTGGTGGTGGGAGGGGGAACCCTGGCCCAGGCCTTAGAGAAATCGTTTTCACTAAGCGGAATCTCGACTTTCCGGGCCGGGCGGAATCCAGGCCCCTGGCATTTGGATTTGTCCCGTGATCCGGGCTGTTGGAACGCACCGGGCGACTTGGACTGGGTTTTTGTCTGTGCGGGAATGACCTCCCGTATGGAATGTGAAAAACAGCCCCACCTTTCCCGGTGGATCAATGTGGGGGGAAGTGTGCGGCTGGCTCGGCACTTTTTAACGCGGGGGGCGAAGGTGGTCTTTTTTGGAACCGATCTTTCCCCTAAGGCGGGGGAGTATGCGAAACAAAAAGAGGAGCTGAGAAGACAGTTAGCCCAACTGCCCGGAACCGTTTGGATTCGGCTGGGAAAAGTAGTGCATCCCCGCTTGCCGGTTTTGGAAAGCTGGAAAGAATCTTTGGCTCAGGGAACGCCGATCGAAGCCTTTGATTCCGTCCGGATTTTCCCCGTTTCTCCCGAGGCCATAGCGGAAGGGTGTCTGCATTTGGTCGCTTCGCGACAGCGACCGGCAACGGAGCTAGTCTGGCAGACTGCCAAGATCATGACCTATGTCGAAATCGCCCGGAAATGGGGGAATTTCCTTGGATATCCGGCTTCGCGAATCCGCATTCTGGAGAAAAATAGCCCACTGCAGGCGTGGACCCCATACCCCGTCTTTCCCTCGAAAGAGTACGAAGCCATCTTGGGGGGTGTGGATAGGAACGCATGGTGGAACATATGAAAAAAACAAAATGCCATAACTGTGGCGGTACCCTGCGGGAGCTAACCCCTTTTCGAAAATTGGCCCGCGTGACTTCCGATTGCCGGCCCTGGCCTTCCGGGGGAAGAATGGGAGTCTGTTCGGCTTGCGATCTGGTCCAAGCGATCCTTTCGCCATCTTGGGGAAGGGAGTGCCGAAAAATCTATTCGACGTATCATATCTACCGGCAATCCGGCGGGGCCGAGCAGGCCGTGTTCAGGGGGGGGCAGGGAACGCCCCGGTCGCAAAGGATCGTGGACTGGCTCAAGCGGCAGGCCCGGTTGCCGATGCGAGGGCAGGTGCTGGATGTCGGTTGTGGCAACGGAGGTTTTTTACGGGCTTTGCGGGGAGAGTTTCCCCGATGGGGGCTTTCCGGGACCGAGTTTGACCGGCGGAATGGAAAAGCCCTGAGGAAAATCCGTGGATTCCGTAAGCTCTATGAAAGCCAAAGCACTCCTCCGGCAGCAAGTTTCGACCTAATTTCTCTCGTGCACGTGCTGGAGCACATGGCAGGCCCTTCGGAATATCTGAAGGGTCTTCGTCCCTTGGCCCGTCCGGGGGCGCGGGTGCTGATTCAGGTGCCTGATGCGGAAAGGAATCCCTTCATTCTTCCGGTGGCGGATCATGCGTCCCACTTCAGCCAGAGTTCGTTGATGCGAGTGGCGGAGAGGGCGGGAATGAGGGTGAAATCCGTCCGTCACGACGTGGTGGCCCGGGAACTCACCCTTCTGGGGGGATGGGGCGGGACAAAAAAGGCTGAGGGACACAGCTCCGGGAAACGCGGGGGAAGGAAATGGGCCGAGAAAAATCTTAGCTTATTGAAACGGATGTCAGACGAGGCACAACGGGCAGCCAAAAAGGAAAAGCTGGTGGTCTTTGGGTCTTCCTTGGGGGCGGCGTGGATTCATGGGATCACCCGAGGTTGGGTCGAAACTTTTTTGGATGAGGATCGGGCGAGGCATGGCCGCAAACACCTGGGAGTTCCGATTGTTCGGCCGGGGATGGGACAAGGGCGCGGGGTGCTTGTTCCGTTGGCTGGAAAAACCCAGAGGTGGGCAGAAAAAACGCTGAAGTCCAAAGGGTGGAGAATTGTACACGCGAAAAACTCATGATCTTTGTCTCGCTGGGATGCTTGAATTTTAAATCTCAAACTTTGCATTCGATTTAGAAAAAAGAGAAAGCAATTGCACTTCTTAAGAACAATAAAAGCAGTAAGAAACAATTTGCAATTCTGAAGTAATAGATGCTCCTTTAGAAATTCTACATCCAACTCTGAAAGCCTTATCAAAGAGAAATTATAGATTTAGCTGATAGGGACTCTCTGATTTATCCATTTCAAACGCATGCCCCTTATTTAAAGCTTAGGACAAAGAGCTAGTGCAGATAAGCACTCTTAATAATGATTATATTGATTCTCCTTTTCACAACCCTGAACGAACGGCATGCTTGAAACAAATGAAGGGGTTTGTTGCAAACTGAGTAGACATTGTAATCAGACAATGAAAGAAAACATCCTTTCAACCGCCCCCGTCCAAGCGATTGCAAACCGGACAAGGCGCCAGAGCAATAAACGGAATGTTATTAATTTTCAATCGCCGGCTCTTTTGCAGGGCAGAGAGATCAATGATTAGGGCAAGTATGTTGTCGCTGATGCCGGGAACATGCGGGAAATATCATGAAAAGCTGAAGCTTTAAAAAGAGGGGTTTATTCAGTTTTGCCAAATAGAGAGATCATGAGAAAAGCACATCAACCAAAAATGAGAGAGCCTCAGTACCAGTTTTTATTAAAACTGCGCGAAGAAGAGGGGCTCAATGCATTGGGATTAATGACAAGTCAGCTTTATCGGGATGACCCAAGGCATCTCGTCTTTCAGCTTTCACGATATAAGTTCGTCGCCAAAATGTTCAGCGGGCTCAAGAATGTTCTAGAGGTAGGTTGTGGAGACGGGTTTTCCACCAAATTAATGCTTCAGGAAGTATCTCATGTGACCGGCATTGATTTCGACCCGGTTTTTATTGAATCAGCTCAAGCACTACACCGAACGAAGAAGGGATTGAGGTTTTTAGTTTGGGACATTTGCAAAGATGGCGCAATGGGCGAAAAGTATAATGGAATTTTCTCATGTGATGTGATTGAGCATATACCTAAAAAACAGGAAAACCGATTCCTTAAGAATATTGTTTCCTCTCTTGCCCCTGAAGGGGTCTTTTTGTGCGGGACACCTTCTCTCTCATCCCAAGCATACGCTTCAGCGCCGAGTCGCCAGGGGCACGTCAATTGTAAGGATGCTCCTTCCCTAAAGAAACTTATGTTGAGGCATTTCCGAAATGTTTTTATCTTTTCGATGAATGACGAGGTTGTGCATACAGGCTTTCATTCCATGGCTCACTATCTTTTTGCCCTTTGCTGTGGCCCTAAAAAATAGATCGAGCACACAAAAACTAAACCAGTATTTTCTTTCGCTGTTTCAAGCCGGGGAGACGCACACGGTGCAGGAGTTTTTGGATGTAGCCTTTGCCCGGGCGGGATTGGACCCGGAGAAATATGTATCATTCGATGAACGCTACCTTCGTCCGGCGGAAGTTGATCTTTAGATCGGGGACGCCGGCAAGGGCAAGAAGAGGCTGGGCTGGGAGCCGAAGGCGAAATTCAAGCAACTCGCCGAAATTATGGTCGATGCGGATATTGCCCATTTGCAAAAGGAGTTAGACGGCCAACATGTGTGGCTATAGTCAGAATTATTAGTCTTAGGTGTGATAAAAAATACGAATCTCGCCCGAAAAAAAGAACATACCAAACCTTTACAAAGAAAAATGAATTTGCAGGATACTCTGATTATTACTTATGTCGCTTATGTCAAGTGAGGGTAGTGGCCTGTATCAACAGCGGACTGATCTTGCAATCATCGAGGCCTTCTTGGGCCATTTACAAGCACCTAGATTCGTTGACGTAGGGGCCGAGAAGGGGACGTTCGCCGCCGAGCTTTTGAAAATGGGATTTGAAGAGGGGGTGCTTTGCGAGCCGTTGCCCGCCCACTTGGAAAAGTTGCGGGAAAAAACCTTTCCCTCGCCAGTGAAAATTCTGCCGTTTGGGATTGATAGCGAAGATCGAGTCGCACCTTTCCATGTTGCTTTAGATGACCACGGAAATGAGCTGGACTATTTTCATTCCCTCAACCGCATCCGTGAGCATGAGTATTTCCGGCACGCAAAAATAATTGAAGTTCAGTGCCGATCTCTTGAGAGCTTGCTGTCGTCTGGTGAAATATCATCGAAAATAGGTTTGTTGAAAATTGATACCGAAGGAAACGACCTTAAGGTTTTGCAGGGACTTGGTCCTTTAAGGCCTGAACTCATCATGTGCGAGTTCGTGCCCCCAGCCGTTTATCCTGACTGGCCGCTTTCTTTTGCACAGAACCTCGTGGCTGAAGCAAAAAAACTGGGTTATAACAATTTTGTCGCCATCCAGCGAACCCACGGCAAGACCTCAGAGCTTGTCCGCTTGGGGCCCGAGGAATTCTCCGCCCACGACTGGGGGAATCTCCTTTTTATATCAGACGAGCTTTATCAACAAACCCTACCCAAGCTTGCTAACTGCATGCAAAAAAGTGAAAGTCTCTTTAAGTTCACGGGGCCGATCGATGTAAAATTTCATCCACAATATGGAATTGCTTTTCTTGATTGGTTCCAGCAACAGGCCCAAGGATTTTCAAGAGCCAGGGCCCTTTCGGTGGCTTTTGATGTTGGCGCGCACGAAGGGAGGTTCTTCGAGCCCTTGCGACAAAAAAATCTGATCTCCAAACTTGTTCTTTTCGAGCCACATCCGGAAAACGCGGCCAAGCTCCGCAGCTGCTTTTCAGGCCCCGATATTCAAGTTGAGGAGGTTGCGGTTGCGGCAGCAACCGGGAGTGCGGAGTTTCTCTTTGGCGAAGATCCTGCGACAGGATCCATTTTGCCGCCCCAAAGTTTTCTGCCGATGTTCACCCAGAAACGGCAGGTGTCCACGATCTGCCTTGATGATTACGCCCTGGCGAGTGGTTCATTAGCCAAAGTAAATCTGCTGAAAATCGATACCCAAGGAACGGATTTAGCCGTGTTGCAAGGAGCCGAAATGTTGCTTCGGCAAAGCCAGCCGATTCTGATTGTGGAAATGATCTACGCTCCACTTTATCACGGCCAGTGTGATCCAGCTTCCTTGACCTCTTGGCTTCAGGAGCGCCGATACCAGCTCGTTGGTTTCTTTGATGAGCACTTCAGCCAGGATGGCTGGTTGGCCTGGACGAATGCATGTTTCGTGCCGATGGCGCGCCTTCCCGGATACCGTGGTCCATTTGTAATCCGCAGGGGTTTTGATTAATGGGCGCGATCCATTTTTCGATTGATCCCCTTCTCGCCGGTCTGCTGGCCTCCCGGCTGGATCTTTCTGTGTTCATAGAAACAGGTACTTTTCATGGGGATTCTGTGGCTGTAGTCCGGCAATTCTTCAAGGAAATTCATACTTGTGAACTTTCACCGGAGCTGTACGCCGCGGCCGCCCAACGCTTTGCCAATGATCCTGCAGTGGGTTGTCACCTTGCCTCGTCGTCGGATTGGTTGCCCACTATTGTACCTCGTTATTCCGGACGCCCTGTCATGTTTTGGCTGGATGCCCATTGGTGTGTCGCAGGCCATACCAAGGGGGAAGAGTCGCAGTGTCCTCTGCTGGACGAGCTCAAGGCTTTGGGGCCCTTGCATGCGGATTCGGTTATTTGGATCGATGATGCACGCTACTTCACCGCACCGCCACCTCAGCCACTTCAGGCCAAGGGCTGGCCAACGTTTCAACAGGTTTTAGAACGTCTTCAGTCACTCTCGAAAGTTCACCACATGGTTTTGGCCGACGATACAATTCTTTTTTATCCCCCAAAGGTTTCGTCTGAGGTCGCTGAATATCTGCATATTCATGGAGCAGATTGGCTGGCCATCGCGCACAATTCACGCCTCATTCCTGAGTTGAATCAGGGATTGCAGGCCAAGGAGAAGGCGTTGCTGGAGGTCCACGGGGCCCGGGAACTGGCCCAAAAGCAGACACAGGAATTAAGCCGCGAGCTGACGGCCAAGGAGAAGGCGTTGCTGGAGGCCCACGGGGCCCGGGAACTGGCCCAAAAGCAGACACAGGAATTAAGCCGGGAGCTGACGGCCAAGGATGAGAAATTGAGAACAGCAGAAAAAAAGTCCCGGGAAATCGCGCAGCAAACAGAAATCCATCTCTTATCTTGGAAAAAACAATTTTCTGAAAAGAGTAAAATGGTTCAGGTCGCCATGTTTATTACCAACCCCTTTGTCTTCTTGGCAAGCAGACCTTTGTTGCGAACGATATTTGATCTTAGACGCCAGGTGGAGCTACCGCAGTTTCTGCCCGGCCAGGAAGCGATAAACTTAAGGACTGAATCAAAGGCTGAGTCCCCAGCATCTTCAGGATCAAGCAACTCAATCCACCAGCAGTTGGTTGCAAAGGAGGAGGTGATTCAAAAACTACTTTTGGAAAAGCGAGCGTGGATGGCGACGGGGTTTCTTTTGTGGCCTCTACAGCGGCTTATGCTGCACGCCATAAAAAGAAAAAAGGAAATCACCAAAATCAGGCTTGGAGAATTACGACAGTATGCTCCGAAAATGTACACTTTTCATGTTCGAACGATACCGAAATTGAAACCATCCATACCTACCATTTCCGTCGTTACCCCCTCATACAACCAGGGACGATTTCTGCCAGAGACGATCGGGTCTGTTTTGGGGCAAGGATATCCCCTTCTCCAATACGTGGTGCAGGATGGCGGCTCCAAGGATGGCTCGGCAGAGTTAATCCAAAACTATGCCTCAAGCCTACATGCCTGGGAGTCCGCTCCCGATCGGGGACAGGCCCACGCTATCAACCTTGGTTTTCAAAAAACCTCTGGGGAAATCATGGCTTGGCTGAATGGCGATGATCTTTACACACCGAACACCCTCTGGAAGGTTGCCCAGTTCTTTCAAGACAACCCACAGGTGGACGTGGTGTACGGGCATCGCCTGATCATCAATGAACATGGGCATCAGATTGGGTCGTGGATCATGCCCGAGCATAACGATGAAATCCTCTCGTGGGCCGATTATGTTCCACAGGAAACCCTTTTTTGGCGGCGCTGTGCCTGGGAGAAAGCAGGAGGAGGGCTGGATGAATCCTTTTACTTTGCGATGGATTGGGATCTGCTTCTCCGGTTCCGAAGGGAAGGGGCCAAAATGGTTTGCCTGCCCGCGATGCTCGGTTGTTTCCGCGTCCATGAAAGCCAAAAAACCAGCCAAGAGCTGGGGCACAGAGGGAAGGAAGAGATGGAGTTTTTGCGCCAGCGGGTGCACGGCAGAATCCCTTCCGATGCGGAGGTTTGGAGAAATATAAAGACGTACCTTCGGAAAAGTATTGTCAGTTATTGGGGATGGAGAGTGCTGCATTCGTTGAAACGGATTGTTTTAGGGAAGGAAAAGCAGACAATAATTACATGACTCGTCTTCGATTTTTTACCCTACTTTTGCTTTTGAACTTCTTGGCCGTTTTTGGAGGTTGCAAACCCCTCACGCTCGCCCTTCCCAAGGCGGCGGACAATTCTCTGGGCCCACTTAACGGACTATCGGTCTCTTACTACCCAGATGGCAAAAAAATGGGAGAAGCCTCTTACGAGGATGGGGTGTTAAGCGGGCGAGCCGTGGCTTACTACCCAAACGGCAAGAAGAAGTCCGAGGCCTCTTATAAAAAGGGAGTTCTTGACGGTAAAAGCATGCGTTGGAGTGACGAGGGGAAAGTCCTTGGGGAGGCGGTCTTTGTGGAGGGGGTCCTTAAATCTTCTGCACCTTAGCTATTTCCGGTTCCGATTTAGATTAACATTAAGATGGATGCCTTCTGTTTTACTCTTGCGGTTATTGGATTTTGGGTTCTGCCCTGGATGGGCTTTTTTGTCGCTCTGCCCCACTGGCTTGCCTCCTCTCCAGCAATGGTTGCTTTCAGCCACGATCGGGTTTAATGCCCTGCTGCTTCCCGTTTTCTGGCTGAACCGGGCAGGACTACCAGTCAAAGATTTCGGGGTTTGGCTGGTGGTTGTTTTGATGGCCATATCCGGACTGATCGTTTGGCTTAAGCGGCCAGATTCACCGCAAAAGGATCTGCTGATTGCCGGACTCATTCTATTGGGGGGCCTTGGTGTTTGTGGCATGGCCGATGTTCCGCTTTGGTTTCGCCTGGTTGAGCTTTTGCAACGATGACATGGCCAACTACTGCCCGCAGGCCTACTGGTTTATGCAAGTAGCAGGTAATGTTCGTTCGGGTAGCGATCTAATTTTGGCGGCTGCCTGTGCATTCCTAGGGGCCAAAAGCGCCCACCAGGTAGCCGCACGTAATCAGACAGCATCCATAGCATCTACCAAGTTATTTGATGAGGCTTCCATGTCCTATTTTCAAATGGGAAGAAAATGGTGAAAGCCAGTTGTAAGCAACTGGACATTTGGATCAGCAGGCGTCATCGTAGCATACAAAAGGCGAAAAGTAATCCGAATCATGTTACAAGCAGGGTGTGTTAGGCGTTAAAAGTGCGAACCGAAATAAAAATTTGAAAATCACCAAAAAGGCAATATTTCATCAAAGGGTTGCTCGATCGAAGTAAATAAAAGAGTATGGCTTTTACATTGGCAATAGACAAATTGAGTTTGTAAAAATGAAAATATTACTAACTTACCTTGCGATGTTCACCAGCTGTTATTTTGCTGGGGGCTTATTAACTAAATTAGGTTCCAAACCCGCCCCTTCAATAATTAGAAAATTCCTGCCACATCTTGGATACTGTTACTTTATTTTGGCATTTTATATGTTTTATGTACTTACTAAAAACGCAGTCCTTGCAACTGTTCTAACCATTATCCTGCCTATTACTGTATTTATAGTTGCAAAGATTAAGAGACACTCAAAGAAAAAAGATGCAACTAATTGTGCAAACAAAGAATTTCTTTCAGATTATCAGGCGCTACTCCCATTGACGGCAATTATCTTTCTCATGAGCGCCTGGCCTTACCTAGCTTCCGGATGGGGCAACTACTGGCATAGCGGGAACCAAGATATTGAGGATGGCATGCTGGGAAGAGATGCATACCTGCAACACAAGATATTTGAATGCAGATCCTTTTTACTTGAAAACGTAGTGGGTGATGCGGCTTGGGTGGATTTTGTAAAAAAAACAAAAGTTAAGGATTATCAAAAGCACACTTCCTACTATTCTTGGTATGCTGGAGACTCATTTCGATTCCAATACTCCAATCTTGCATTCTGGTCGTCCTTTTTCCAAGAAAAGTATGGGATGGACATAGTAATTATACAGGCTCTTCTGAATTTATCCCTAATGGCGATCGGTACATATTGGTTGTGTAAGGATTTTTTCCGATTAGATAAAGCTTGGGCTTTTATAGGCGCACTATCATCAACTGGGGCGGCTTTTTATTTCGGCACATTCTGGGCGGGCCACATTGGGTCACTTATGTATGGGGCAGTTGCTCCCATGATCGCAGCCTGTCTTCTTATCCCCGTTGGATGGATTAACCTTAAAACAATACTGCCATGGTTGGCGATGCCTGTTCTAGCCATGAGCTATACTTACCCAGCGGCAGTTGTTATCGGCGCTATTTATTGGTTGGGATACCAAACTTACTGTAGTTCAGCTTATAAACATAAATTCGCAGAAATATATAAAAATAACGGCAAAAACTGGATTTCTGTGGCCGGTGGAATCGTCATAGGAATTATAATCCTATTCGGAACAATATATTTAATCTGGGAACTCACAAAGGGGATACGCATCCGCGCCGATTACCAATATAGGGCTTGGGGCGTGACAAAGGATATCGGTATATTACCACTTTTTCTTGGATTTCTTCCAGATCAAGCGAGTTTAGCAAATATTACGGCTTATAAATACCTATCGATCGCTGGGTGTATTTTAGTTGGATCGATTTTAGTTCTCTTAATAATTATAAATAAGTCAGGGCAAGAATTCATAAGATACTTTATTGTAATGTGGCTGCTCGGCCTATTAGCATTTTACATATTCATACAGGACTCTTACTACATCTACAAATATATGTATATTCACTTATTCATGCTTATCATTTGCCTTACGAAGGGATTAGAGGCGACAAAAAGAATGTCTGCGAAGTTGGCTGGAGGACTTGTTTTGGGGGTGAATTTATTTTGCAATGTAAAGCAAGGTGTCGGCGTTTACAACCATCCTTTCAATCATTTTAGCTCAGAACTTACAGAATTAGTAAACCAAAACTTAAAATGCTTTCCATCAATATTTATTGATGTTCATGGTGGGGCAGGAACTGCCATTCGTGAAAAGCTGAAAAGCAAAGGACAAGTCAGTCAGACTGATCCCCGGTACGCCTACTACTTTCTCATTGAAAAAGATAAAGAGGATGTGACAAAATCACAATTTACAACACGAATATCAGAAACGAAGCATTTCGAGTTGAGGGAGGCGCCCTTGCGCAATTATTTGATGCTTCGCACGTGGTTTAAACCAGAGACTTCAACCTCGGACACACTTCTCCCCCAAATGCCATTCCGGTGGGTGACTTCAGGTGAAAACGATAACGTGGCAATATATATAGTGAGACCAGAAAAGACAGAGAGAAGTGCGAAAGGACGGTACTTAAGAATAGGAGTACAGAAGGGTCCAAGTTGCAGAAGCTACGCTGAAATATCCGCCAAAACCGGGGAGTTGGGGTTGTTGGTCAAAAAGCCATTGGAGGGCACCAGATTTATTTATCTGGAAAAAGATTCTGTAATTGGTGCGACTCAATCCATCATATTGAGTTCCGGGGTGCTGGGGCGAAATCTCCGCCCACCTGAAGATCGAAAACTAATCTATAGAATATTTTCTATTGGGTGGACTGATGAAATTCTTAATCAAGAGGATTTAGCCGTACTGAATTGGCCATCACCCATAGGTGATTTGAAAAAAAATTGCCCGATAGCGATATATGGCAATGGTTGGTATGGTGTCGAATCCGACAATGGAAAACATTTTCGGTGGGGTGCAAGCCAAGCCGAAATTGTTGCTTTCGGTGTGGAAAAGCGGAAAAACTCAACTTTGTCTTTTGACTTTGAATGGGGGCCAAGTCATGGACAAAAATCAACCGAATTAGCTGTTGTTGACGCGACAGGGGTGGTTGTGGCCAAAATCCATCCTCAATTTTCTCGATCCTTAATTGAACTGCCCCTGCAGAGGTCTGGGATATACACCCTGATCTCCCAGTCTGAAAATAAAATGGTTAAAAACGATTATCGAATCATGGATTTCAGAATCTTCAATCTATCCTTAAAATAATATGAAACCTAAAATCAAAAGTATTAGTTTTGTCATCCCTGCATATCAGGAGTCGGCTGCGATTGCCAAGGTGATCCGCGAGCTACGCCTTGAGTGTTCTAGGGTTGGATACAAATTCGAAATCCTGGTCGTGGACGATGGTTCATCGGATAATACTGCGCAAAAAGCGAGCCTTGCTGGTGCCAAAGTTATTGGACATGCGTATAACCGCGGGTACGGAGCATCTTTAAAGACGGGCATAACTCAAGCCAGCAACGAAATTATTATTATCATGGATGCCGACGGGCAACATAAAGCATCAGATATACACAAAATGATTAACGGAGTCTCATCCTTTGACATGGTGGTGGGAGATCGCGGTGGTGCTGGATCAAGCCCATGGAGAAGGCCGGGCAAGTGGTTGTTGGGAATGGCCGCAAACCACCTCACAGGATTTAGAATTCCTGATTTAAATTCTGGTTTTCGCGCGCTCAATCGGGCTATGGCCATGCGAATACTGCCTCTAATGCCAGATGGCTTTTCTTTTTCCACGACGAGCACGATTGCCGCCATGCGAGGGGGCTTTACGGTGAGTTATATCCCCATAGTATGTACTCAACGAAAGGGTGGTGTTAGTACTGTTCGATGGACAGACGGGGTGAATACCTTGCTGCTAATAATCCGAATTTTAACACTCTTCGCGCCGCTAAAAATATTTTTACCCATCAGCCTGCTCGCATTTGGAGTTGGCTTGGCCTTTACAATTAACGGATATTTACAATCTGGTGAATCGAGCATTCGGGGATTGATCGCGTTGTTGGCCGCTGCTCAGTTCTTTTTCTTTGGGATTCTTGTCGATCAAGTCACTGCAATGAGAAGGCATGAATGCGTTAAAAGATAATCTATGAATGAAAAAGCGCGTAGAATTCTAGATTTTACCTTGTTCCCCCTCAGGGCACTATTTGCACCCGAACAGAGGTTATGGGGGCTTAGTTCGCTAAGAGAAGAGCGGATGCGTGAGGTGGCGCATTACGTAAAGGGACGATGTTTGGATATAGGATGTGGACCCGAAAATCTGTTTGTGAAGAAGTTTTGTGGACTCGACAGCGTTGGAATGGACTTTTATCCCTATCCCGGTGTTGAAATTGTCCACCAAGACGCAACCAATCTCCCCTTTGCGAGCGCTTCTTTTGAGACAGTGACACTAATCGCTGTAGGCGGGCATATTCCACAAAGCGTTCGGGTCGATGAGTTTCGAGAAATCGCGCGGATTCTAAAGCCGAAAGGGAACTTGTTGATGACTGAAGGTGAACCCATAACCCAAACTATTGGGCACATTTGGCGACGGCTTTCTTTCGCGCTCGTTGGCAAGAAAGATATGGATACTGAGCGGGGAATGGACAAAAGTGAGCAGTACTGTATGCCGCACAATGAACTCAAAAAGTATTTAAATACGTACCCTCTAAAAATCATCAAAAAAATAAAATTTATGTGGGGATTAAACAACCTTTATATTGCGCAAAAATCGCTTTAGCACAGGATTAGGTCTGGATTCCGATTGAAGAGATGAAAATAACAATAAAAGATTATTTATTGCACGGCATCTTTATTTTCACGTACGGTTGGGTCAAGTATATACCTTCTCCTTTGGGGGACTGGCTTCGGTTGCTACTGGCCCGCCTTTTTTTATGTTCCTGCGGGAAACTTCGCGTGTATGAAGGTGTGACCTTCTGGTATCCGTACAGAATCAAGATTGGAAACGATGTAACACTGAACGAGTGGGTCTATCTCTCCGGATTTGGTGGGTTGACTATTGGCAATCATGTACGGATTGGACATCGCGTTTCCATAGTTACTTCTGATCATATGCATTTAGACATTGATACCCCAACTTTCCGGCAGGGACTAGTTGCTTCACCCGTTGTCGTCGAAGACAATGTATGGATAGGTTGCAATGCCACGATTCTAAAGGGAGTACAGATTGGCCGTGGTGCAATTATTGCTGCTGGCGCTGTTGTCACTAAGAATGTGACGCCATTCGCTATCGTCGGCGGCGTGCCGGCCCGAGTCATTTCCTCTAGAGCGTCACATAACCCTGACGCTGCATGAGAGTTCTTTTGTTATTAGTTACGAAACTGTATCTCGCAGCCGATTTGCCGAAAATTGGAATTGCATAGACTAACCAATTTGGAATCTCCCTTGCGCCTAGTTGAAACATCTGAGCTTTCGATCGTTGAGTGCGGTGCAGAGAAGTCTTCTGTATGGGATTCTTTTGTTAAAGAAGCATCGGGAACCTATTGCCATTTGTTTGGATGGAAGCAAGTTTTCGAGCAAACATATGGACTGCAAACCCACTATCTCGTTATTCGCTCTTCGGAGGTCTGGCTTGGAGTCTTGCCTCTTGCCGTAATGCCGCGATTACCGGGCGGTGCTCGAAAAGCAGTGTCGTTGCCTTACTGTAATTACGGAGGACTGCTCGTGGCGGATGGTATTGATGATGCGCCAATAAAGGCGGCAGCGATCGACTATTTAGCTAGCCTCGGCATTGATAAGATCGAATTTCGCGATATTGCGCCAGGCACGGCCGATGCTGGTGAGGTGACGATGGTTGTCGCATTGCCCAAGAGTCCCGGGTTGCTATGGAAACAGATCGGGGATAAGGCAAGAAATCAAGTCCGCAAGGCGCAAAAAGCAGGTCTAACATTGTGCTGGGGGGGCGATCAGGGGGATGAACTCTACGCTATCTATGCAAGGAACATGGGGCGTTTGGGCACTCCGGTGCATTCTCCGAAATTTATTAAGGCCATTTTGTCCAGCCTTGGCGAGCAAGCTGATGTTTTAACTGTCCGGCATGAAGAGCAAGCAATTGGGGCCATGTTGGTAATCAAGCAGGGTGATGCCTGGAGTGACCCTATGGCCTCGTGCCTAGCCGAGTTTAACAGATTAAACCCAAACATGCTGTTGTATTGGGAAGCTTTGCGTGCAGCGTGCGATGCGGGTGCAAAAACATTTGATTTTGGACGCAGCCAAAAAGATTCCGGTACCTATCGTTTTAAGAAACAGTGGGGGGCAAACGAAGTTACGCTACATTATCACAGCTACAAACACAGGGAATTAGTGCCTTCGGTTTTGGCCCATTTTTATCGGGGACAGAGTGCTTCTAAACTAGCGGATATTTGGCGTCAGTTACCGACCTGTGTTCAGGGACAACTGGGGCCAGTAATTCGCCGCTGGCTGCCCTAAGGAAATAAGATATGCGTTGGCGGAATTGGTTGAAACTGATTGGCCTAGTGCTTCTGGTGTGGA
>Ga0214921_10003023_pt1 | contig 26441 bp, 25 predicted proteins | sample LL1505_MetaG_FD_177992 | JGI IMG/M metagenome (GOLD analysis project Ga0214921, IMG submission 177992) | Freshwater microbial communities from Lake Lanier, Atlanta, Georgia, United States - LL-1505 | ecosystem: Environmental > Aquatic > Freshwater > Lake | place: USA: Georgia | collected... | reverse complement strand
AGCTATTTTTTGCTGTTCTTCATCTTCTAGATTAAATTTTGAAAGAGGTATTACATGGTCAATATGCCATTCTTTTCCACGATTTTCAAGAGTGTAACCATTATCATTATATAATAGCCAATTTAAATAATCAGATGATTTACACCCTAAATATTCAAATGTATGATTATTTTTATGATTTATTGCACTAAAAATCCTGCTTCGTATCACTCTTTTTAATTTTTCTAAAGGCTCATCTCTTTCACAATCTTTACATTTTAAACGGTTATGTCTAAATCTTTCTTTACTTTTAATTTCATTGCAATATTTACATAACTTATTATCTTGTCCGATTGCTTCTTGATGTTCCTCTTTTATTTTCCGTCTTTCAATAGCTTTCTTCCGTTTAAAATCACTTCTGCTTTTAATTATCATTTTACGATGTTCTTCATCTGTTTTATATTTAAATTGTCTTTTAGAATTATTACACTCTTTACATACTTTTCTGTTTTTAATAAAATATGAAAGAGGTTTTTCATTATTACAAAAATTGCATTTTTGGTGTAAATCTTCAATAATTTCAAGCAATTTGTATTTTTCTCTACTTTTATTATTGCGACACTCTTTGCAAATATTTCTTTTAATAATAAATTTATCTTCCGTCTTTATTTCTCCACATTTTGAACACGATTTCTCTAAAGGTTTTGTATCAGATACATTCATTTATATTTTATCATAGAATATTTTTATATTGTTTGCCCATAATTATTAATTAATTTATTCACTAGGGAGTAAAACACTTTTAATGCTCCCTTTTGCGGACGTTGACGCTAAAACGTTACCATATATGGTAACAGAATCCATCCGCGTTGTATGGCTTTGTCTTGGGTCCTTATTATTTCTAATAAGGGTGGAGTACACCTTGTGCCTTATCAAGTTGGTTAAACTATCATTTAAGACCCGTCGTCATCTACTCTCTGAACCTTCCCCATGCTCTATCATAACGAGTTTAGGGGCTTGGCTGCTGATTATCCAATCCTTCACTTTATTACCTTTGGGTACGATTATTAATCGTGTTCCTCACAGACGTTTCCTGTAGTGAGTGGTAGTGAAGGCTCTAAGGAACTTCCAGTCAATTTGGCGACGTTGCAAATAATCAACAAATATTATAATTGATATTCACTAGGAGGTTACACGCTTTTAACGCCTCCTGTTGCCGACACAAAGTCTATCGGCCACGTTCATTCTAAACGTGTCGCCACGTTTCATAATTCTAGCAATATGACACATCATGCTCATACGATGTAAAGTAGGTTGTCTATTAAAGAGAATAGCATCCCCATCCATCATATGTCTGTGCACAATATCGCCTTCTTCCAGCACAATAGAATTGCGGTCAATATTACGCAAAGTAATTGACTCGCCATTCTTCTTTTCCAAAATCTTTGCACCAGGCCATTCATCAGGCCCATTCTGCACCAATTTTGTCAAAAATGCACGGTTTAATTTATTAACAGTAACAGGTTTGGTAATATTTTTAGCAATTTTCAAAGGAATACCCAATTCACGAATTGAAATATTGGGGTCAGCTGTAATAACAGAACGCGCACTAAAGTCTACACGTTTTGCCATTAAATTGCCTCTCATACGCCCACCTTTACCATTCAAACGGTCTTTAATTGACTTCAAAGGACGTCCAGAACGCTGTGCAACGGATGCAACACCAGGAATCTTATTATCCACTTGTGTAGACACATAGTATTGCAGGACAGTAGTCCAATCGTCAATCACATTAGCAGGAGCATTGTTTTGTATTTTTTCTTGCAACGTTTTGTTTGTTTTAATAATATTCACCAAAATATGACTCAAATCATCTTCAGATCGCTGTTGCGCATCATGTTTTACAGAAGGTCTCACTGCAGGAGGAGGCACTGACATCACTTGACAAATCATCCAATCAGGTCTAGACCAAGTAGGACTAAAACCCATAAATGAAACATCTTCATCCGAGATTCGCTTGAATATTTTTAAAACCATTTCAGGGGTCAATTTAATTACAATATTTTCTGTTTCCGCATTATTACTTACCCATTCCGCATAAATAGTTGCTAAACCTTCCTTTCTTATTTTGGTTGGCTGAAGGCAGCCGCATCCATCTTCAGTATCTTCACCACATCTCTTCATTGAACTACACAATTTAAATACATATTTCCATCTATGTTCACCTTGCAAATTCAAAGCTTGTTTGTATTTCTGTTTGCTAACTAATAATTTACTACATTTGAAACAAATACAACGTAAACATTTCAAGATGGTGCTTAAATATTGTATGTAAAATACAGGACGCGCCAATTCAATGTGACCAAAATAGCCAGGAGTTGTCATGTAATCTAAACCATCGGTAGGACATATTAGACCGGCCTCTAATACACCCATGCGAGGGTCAAATAAACCACCAATGACAGGCTTATTATTAATATACGTATCTCTGCTAGTAATTTCTGCTACCGAACCTTTTCTGATTTCATCTGGAGATAAAATACTAAACTGAATCCCAATAATTTTAGAACAATTACTAGAATTATTATTCGCAATAGTATTTCTCGGCATCTCTTCTTTTGTTTATATAATTATATTTATATTGTTTTAAATTTTCAATTTTATTTTTAATAAGATTTTTTTAAATTGTTTTTTTATTGCAATATATTATAGCATTAAAATGGGAAAGGGTAAAATTAATTTGAAAACTAATAATACCGCAAATAGTGGAAACGGTGGTATTATGGGTTCAGGTATTTTTGGAATGTTTGGCTCAACTGTTCGTTGTGATGCATCCGACAATTCATTTTATTGTTCTATCACAAAACTCGTAAATATAATTATAATGTTTTTCTTTTTAGCCATGGTATTTTATTTACTTTATATAGCATTTAATTATTTTACAAAAGGTAAAAAACCTTTTATTGGGCGTAGAAAATAAAATTGAAATAAAATACTTATTAAAGCTGATATCGCATAATAATAATACACTACAATGACAACAGAGCATAATTCAAGTTTAACAATTGACGACTTTACTCAAAGTCAATCTCATGGTCTATTTTGGGATAGTGAAATACGTCAAAAGGTATTTGGTTTACCAGAATGTAAAAATGACACCAAAAAATTTGACATATGTTGCGACGAGAACAAATTAAATTCAAATGAAAACATTTCCATCAAAACATCAGGGAATTCTAATATAGATTGCGGCGACATTCTCAGATTTTATGACAGAGATAATGCTGACATAACTATGATAGTAATAAGATACGATCAAAATACAAGTCACAAAGCGATTTCGGAAATAGTGGAATTGGACTACAATAAAGAGCTAAGAGATATCTTGTTTGGATCTGTTACAAGAGATATACTAGAAGAATACGTTAAATTTGTAAGGGCTATTCATGTAGGTAAGGTATCCAAAGAAACTAAAATTGAATATATTAAAATGAAAAATGAAATACAAAAAAATTATAATATGAAAATTAATATTTCACCTAAAGTAGATTCTAAAAAGCAACGAAGGGTTCAATGCTCCATTCCAAAAATGGAGTCTCTATTTCAAGATTATCCACAATTTGTTTTATCAAGAACAAAAGAAAATATTGTTAGAGGAGTCAACATAACCCAGGAAATAAAATCAACAAGAAGGATTAGAAACACTTCGCAAGCTATTAAATCTCAGCCAACAACGGATTAAACTTGAATATCAACTCTTGTTTGGATATTGATTTTGGGCCAACTGTATTATTGAAATCATATGTTATTGTAGATAGCCGCTTTATATTTTCATCAACAGATTTATTATTTGTAAATTTAATAAAATAATGGGCTTGGATATTTTTATCCTCCGTTTTTTTATCTATTGTTCCTGATTTACCACCAACACGTATAAATGAAATGTCTGGGTTATTCTCTTTCTTGACAAATATAAAATTGCATGGCTCCAGTTTTTTTATCGTAATCCTATCAACAGTTTTCTTTTCCCATATTTGAAAGACACAAGGAACATTATATTCTTTTCCATCTACTAAAAATGATTTATCGGGTAAATCATTTTCAAAAATCAAATGAAAATTCATAGGGAATGATTTTTGCAAGCTATCTTTCTTGAAACTTTTTGGTAATATAAAAGACATACTATTACAAAACTCAGCAGATTTTTTTATGAACTTAATTGCTAATGATGATTGGCGCCCAAATGGCGGGTTACCAATTACATGTATATTGCATTTTTTATTTTTGAATTCATCTATATTACATAATAAATAATCCTGTTTAATTATTTCAATATTTTCAGGTTCTAGATCATAAAATATAAAATTGTTTGTCATTTGTTTTATACCTGATATAAAAGAACCATTACCCGCACTTGGTTCTATTATCAAATCATTTTCACATATTTGCACATGTTTGTTTACATCACTCAAACATATATTAACAATAGTATCCTTTGTGTAATATTTGTCAATAGTGTTGCGATATTTTCCTTTTGTTTGATTAGTTTCCGTAATGTTTCCGTTTGTTATTTATCTATAGTTTTACTTATTTAATTCAATTTTATTATAAAATAAAATTGATAAAAATTTAAAAATAAATTAAAATATTAATACAAAACAAAATGACAAGAGAAAACTCAAACAAGCTATCCGTTAAAAAGGAACAAATGAAGAAAACAAAGAAAGCCGAAGAACTTTCTAAGAAGAAAAAGAAGAATGTTGATTCAGATGACGAAGGAGGAGATGATTTCATTAGTGAAAGTGACAGCGATGAAATGGATGTTCATGAATACAGAAAATTCTTATCCAAGATATTTCCTTCAAAACATTTAGATAAAAAAGTTGCAGCAGGTGAAAAAATTAAAAAAATATATAAACAACTTGAACAAGCGGATGAAGACGAAGAATGGGAAACTGATGATGATGAAGAATATGATGAAGAAGAGGATGATGATGAAATCATCACTCGTTCAAAGGCAAAGGCTAAATCAAATACAAAAAATAAAGCCAGCGAAAAGAGTAAACCATCTAATAAAAAAGAAGTTTCAAAATCCAAAACCAAAAATGATAAAAAAACAAAAAAATCAAAAAAGGTTGTTGATTCTGAAGATGAATCAGAAGAAGACGACGATGATGAAGAATATGATGACGACGTAGAATTAAAAGGAGGCGAAAAACTGAATATTATCTTTACAATTGGTGGAGCTGAAGATGAAGACGAATGGGATGAAGATTATGATTCAGATGAGGACGATGATGATGCAGAAACAGAAGACGAAGATGTATCAGTTTCATCGGCTTCTTCAAGTGAAGACGAAGATGAAGAAGATGATGAAGAAGATGAGGATGAAGAGGAAGAAGAAACTGTCAAAAAAAGTAAAAAAGGGAAAAAAGAATTTACAAAACCAAAAGCAAAATCAAAGGATAAATCAAAAAAAGAAAAAGATTCTGAAAATGAAGAAGATGTGAATGAAGATTTGATTGAAAAATTGAAAAAAATCCTTAAAAAAAGTGAAACATCTCATGAATCCACAGATGAAACTAATAATACAAATTTAAATAGTAATGAAACTGTCTTAGAAAAGTTACAAGAAATTTTATCTAAGGAAAACAACAATAAATTATTAAAAAAATGTATTGATTTCTGTGAGGAAGATATCAAAAAATCAAAGGTAAAACAAGAGAAGAAAATGAAAAAACAAAAAGATAAAAATGGTAGGATTTTCAGAAAAATTGTCAAAGATAAAAACACCATGAACGATTACAAATTCTTTGAAAATCTAGAAATAGACAACCAAAAGAAAATAATCAAAGAATTGAAGGAAATCAACAAGTTGACCCGTATTGAAAAGCCATATAGAATGACACTATTAGAATCAGATATTCCTACTTTATTCAAAGGCGCAGCAATGAAAAAGATCAATTCTTTGAAATATATGGAACCTGGTAGCGGTGAATTCTATAAAATCAAGAATTGGGTTGATACTTTTATGCGAATTCCATTTGGTAAATTTGAATCACTGCCATTTAGTATTGAAGATGGTGTAGACAAATGTCATGAATTTATGGAAAATGCTCAAAAAACATTAGACGAGGCTGTCTATGGATTGAACGATGCCAAGATGCAAATAATGCAAATGTTGGGTCAACTTCTAACCAATCCAAAAGCAATTGGCACTGCAATCGCAATTCACGGACCTCCAGGAACAGGTAAAACATCTCTTGTCAAGGAAGGGATCAGTAAAATTCTAAATAGACCTTTTGCGTTCATCGCACTTGGTGGTGCAACAGATAGTAGCTTTTTGGAAGGTCATTCCTATACTTATGAGGGTAGCACATGGGGTAAAATAATTCAGATTTTGATTGATAGTAAATGCATGAATCCGGTTATTTACTTTGATGAATTGGATAAAATTAGTGATACTCCAAGAGGCGAAGAAATAGCAGGTATTTTGACACATTTGACAGATACAAGTCAAAATACTCAGTTTCACGACAAGTATTTTGCAGAAATTGATTTTGATCTAAGTAAATGTTTATTCATATTCAGTTATAATGACGAGACAAAGGTCAATCCAATCTTAAAAGATAGAATGTATCGTATTCAAACAAAAGGTTACAATCAAAAACAAAAGACTCAAATTGCTAACAACTATTTATTACCAAAAATTCGCGAACAGGTATGTTTTAATACAGACGAAATCATTATTCCGGACGAAGTCATTCAATATTTGGTAGATACTCATTGTAATAAAGAAGATGGTGTGCGTAACTTAAAACGCTGTCTAGAAATAATTCATACAAAGTTGAATTTGTATCGTTTAATGAAACCAGGGACAAACTTATTTGAAGAAGATATGTCAATTAAAGTTGAATTTCCATTGACTATTAACAAAGAAATTGTAGATAAATTAATTAAAGTAAACAAAGAAAATGTTTCTGCTTTGTATAATATGTATGTTTAATGGAACCTAGATTCCCTTACGATCACTCATGTAGATCTTTGAATTTTAAATTGTTATGTAAAAATAATATAAATATTTTTTTACATATTTTAATAAATAATAACAAATGAGTCAAGATTATTTATTAAAAATGAAAAACGAAAACGATTATACAATCGCTTATTTGAAAGAAATCAATAATAATTACACAAAAATGAAAGAAGAAACAATTTTAAATTTAATTGATACAAGCCTGAATGTTAATGAAGACGTTTTTCAATATAACAAACATATAACTGAAATAAATGCAAATTTGAATCAACAAGATGAACATTTAAAACAATTAATTCTATTAAACAATAAAATAAGAAGTAAACTTGCTTCTATGTGTAAACATGAATGGATTCAAGATTTAATAGACATAGACCCTGATAGGTCACAGACAATTGAATACTGCAAAATTTGCCAGGCATGCAAGTAACAGTTCTCTTTTTTCAGTGATATTTAAGTTATTTGATGAATTTATTATTTTTTAACGATTTTCTTTTCCCAAAAGTATTTTGGCTTTTCAATTTTGGACATTTTTTTTGTCCATTTTTCAAAAATCCGAAAAGGTCTTGAAGAAATATAACCTTTGTGACCATAATTGAAATTTAACGTGTGGTTACCAAAAAAATAATTCTGGATTTGTTACCATAATTTTTTACATTTTTCCAAAAAATGATTTAGACGTAAAATTTATTCTATGTGTAATATAGAATATTTGAATGCTTTTTACGCCAAAAAACGCCATATTATTAGATTGTCAGAGTTGTGACTTTAAATGCTTTAAGAAAAGTGATTGGGAGCGACACATATCAACCCAAAAACACTTGCATAGAACAAAATCCACAATTATAGAACAAAAAAACGCCGTAATCGTCAAAAAATTCGTTTGTAGATTTTGTCAAAAAAGTTACAAGGCGAGAAACAGTCTCTGGTATCATGAAAATAAATGTGAATTTAATACTGAAAAATGTAATAATACGTCAGATGAAAATATACACGTAACACCAACGCAAATACAACAATCGCAAACTGATATTCAAGCTTTGACAGGACTCATTTTTGAAATGGTTAAAAGTAATGCAGAATTACAAAAAAGTATGTTTGAAATATGTAAACAAGGTCAAAACAATTATACCTCCAATGTCAGTAATAATAATTGCAATAACAAAACATTCAATTTGCAATTCTTTTTGAATGAAACATGCAAAGATGCAATGAATATTAGTGACTTTGTAGAATCTGTTAAATTACAAGTATCCGACCTTGAAAACGTGGGAAAGGTTGGTTATATTGAAGGAATTTCCAATATAATCATTAAAAATCTAAATGCGTTAGAAGTAGAAAAACGACCTGTCCATTGCACAGATCAAAAGAGGGAAGTTATGTATGTAAAAGAAGATAATATTTGGGAAAAAGAAGATGAAGCAAATAAGAAATTACGAAATGCAATTAGAATGATTGCACACAAAAATATTTGTATGTTCAAGGCTTTTAGAGAAAAATACCCAGATTGTGAAGAATATGATTCAAAAAAAAATAGCCAATATAATACAATTGTTTATGAAGCAATGGGAGGTAAAGGAGACAACGACTATGAAAAAGATACAAAAATAATCAAGAAAATTGCCAAAAATGTCACGATAGATAAAAGCTAATAATTTTTATATTTTTTAATCTATATATTTATATATAATGAAAAAGCTTTCAAAATAAATTTATAAAGACGATGTGTTTATTTTTTGTTTTAATTAGTTTTTTTTATGTAATATCCTATGGATTAAATAAATTTAAAGAGGCTTACAATAATTTAAAAAAATGTTCAGACGCAACTACTGAAAAACGTTGTAATGGCGTAGTTAATAATTATTGTTTCTGGTATAAAAATAAATGTTATGACTATGGAGAATGCAAAAGGGCTCATAATGTAAATGATTGTAAAACAGCAGGAGACACCATACAATTACCATGTAATTGGACTGTTCAGAAGTATGGTAATGGATGGGGTGGTTATTGTGACCTAGATTATTCTGTTATTTACAACGGATGAATAAAATATATAAATTGGTTATATTTATATATTTATTGAGTTATAATTAATTATTAATTGGCTATTACCAAACAGTATCCGTATTTTTCCACCACATACCATCGCCTTTTTTAACATTGTAAACCGATCTGAAAATTTGAGAGCGCGACAATGGAACATTACATCTATATTTATCTAAAGGATGAGGATTCGTTTTTAATTGAGCCGATAGTGCTTTCTTGGAGACCTTTTGTTTCTGCTGGAATGCATAATAAATATAGAAAACTTCATAAGAAACAAATCTAATTGGTATTAAATCATCATTGTTGTCTTGATAATCCTTTAAATATCTGTCACAAATAGCCATACCTGATATATCCGCTAAATCTTCACCAATACCAATAGATGCATCAAATGTAATACCATCCCTCGCAGCAAACTCTTCATATTGCTTAACAACATCATTTTGGATTGCCTTGAATTTCTTTTTATCTGCAGGCGTCCACCAATCATTCAAATTACCATCTGCGTCATATTGACTTCCCCAATCATCAAACCCATGTGACATTTCGTGACCAATAGTAAATCCCAAATGAGCCAAATTATATTCTATACCACGCTCATCCAGATCAACAAATGGTTTTTGAATATATCCCAAATTGATGTAGATACTATTTTTAGAAGGTGTATAAGATGCATTTACTATATAAGGTTGGTTCCCAGTTAATTTTAATGGATACTGAGAGAAATCAACAAAAGGCAAGTCAATAACGTGCTGTCCTTCTAATTTAATAAATTGATCAATTCTCCAATTACTAATTAAAAGCATATTATTGTATAACGACTTGTCATATGGAAGTAAAGGGTCCTCGCGAACTGTTTCAGGGTAACCAACAGTAAAATTTAATTTGCTCAATTTATATAGAGCATATTTCTTTGTAGGGGCACTCAACCATGTATTATTTGTCATAATTCTATGGAAAACTGATTTCAAATCGTTACACAATGTTTTAACATACTCAATTTTTGCAGGATCCGCATGTTGTTCAACATATTTTTGAGATAGGAAACTATTGAACGGGATTGACATATATAATGAAGAACTAACCGCATTAGTTTGATTGATTGCTTCTTGACCTCTCTCAAATTTACCGAAAAAATTATAATACAACCTTTCCCATTTTCGTGTAATTCTACAAATGGTTTGTAAATAAATATATAACCAGTAACTTTTCCATTTTTCAGAATTCCAATTTTTCAAAAATAAATCGGTGCCACATTTTAAATAATTTAAACTAGAAGTAATGAAAAAATCTGGGGTGCTTTTAAACCCCAATTGTTTTGAAAATTCATTAAAATCAAAATTGAATTTTTCCATTGCCTCTTTCTTTGAAACTTTATTATAACTTTTTTCACTTTTAGTAGCATCTTGACAACCTAGTGTGTTGAAAATATCTACTTCAACCTCGTAAATGTCATCTGTATTGTATCCATGTCCATGACCTAAACATAAATTGAACAGATCTTTGCAAAATTTCTTGAAGTTGTTTCTATAATTTTTTTTGTATTCAACATTTGTTCCATCATCATAATATACATTCAAATCCAATAATATAAATTGATGTGGATTAATATAACTTCTAAAAATACTTGATTGTTTATCATCTGGACTGATCATAAAAACAAATGGTGCCAAATAATTGTAAATATAACTTTTATTGATATGAGCTAATAATTTCCATGGATTTCCTTCTTTTATCATATTTTCTAATGAAGCAACTTCTTGCATAGATTTAATTTTACTATCACGAATATCATTCATGTTAATAACAGAATCATAAAATTTTTTCATAATTTTTGAAAGCGTTGACTTGTTATGTTTCATGTATTCAATCATGATATCATGTAAGTCATGATATACTTTGTCTTGAGTCAATCTAAAATCATCAACTTGCGTAATATATTTCTGTTGTTTTTCAAGTTCTACATTCTCAAGCCATTTATAATTGATATAAGAGTAAAAATCATTTTCAGCTTTAATAGAAGACGGAGAAAAATTAGATAACAATAATTTTGTAAATTTACGAGTAGATAAATTGTATAATTTATTTGTCTTGAATTCTTTTTGATATTTTTCTTCAAAAGGTTTTAATCCAATTTGACAATCTTTTCTAAATATTAACTCATTACCCTTCAATTTATAACGAATCTTTTTTGTCAAATTATTTTTATTTGTTAATTTTTTGATTGTTTTTACCATTTATAATATAAATATATTTAAAAATAATCTGTTTCAAATTATTATAATGAACGAGTGGTTTAATCAATTAACATATGAATTAGGTTATAGTTTTTTGAAAAATTGTAACAAAATAGAAGATTGGGGATGTGGTGAATCTAAATTCAAAAAATATATAGAAAAAAATCATATTGAATATATTGGTATTGATAATTCAATAGAATCAAATACCAATATTAAAGCAGATCTGTGTCAATATACTTCAAGCGTAGACGGTATATTCATGCGCGATGTTTTAGAACATAATTCTGAATGGAAAAAAATCTTACAAAATGCATGTAAATCCTTTAATAAAAAGATGTGTTTAATTTTTTTAAAACCATTGCCAGATGTTTCAAATACACAAGTAAATAAAAGCGAAATATCTGAGATTTTCAGAATTTTTAACATAGCGTATAGAGTAGAATATAGAACAGGGTTTTTTGAAACAACAACTATTCTTTATTTAAATAAAACAAAGGTTGATTTAGCTTTCTATACATGTTTTTACGGCGGAGATAATAATCCAGCATTTAAAATACCTGAAATGCCATCTTTAAATTATGACTGTTATTACTATACAAATAATCTAACCATTTTAGATAAATTAAAAAATACTAAATGGATTGGTGTTTATGATGATAAACCAATAACTCATAATTATCTTGAAAGTTCAATGGTTAGTAAACATATTAAGGCATTACCTAATGAATATAAAGAATTGAGCACATATTCTTACGTATGTTATTTAGATAGTAAATTGAACAAAGTTGACGAAAAATTTGTGGAGAGAATAATTATCAAATATTTTGTGGAAAGGGATTATGCAATACTGCTTAGAGAACATTGGTATCTTGATAACAATGTATGGAATGAATATTATGAAGGCATCAAACAAGAACGTTATAGAGTAGAAAAAGATAAATATCAAGCTTACATCAAAAAACAACTTGACAATGGATTAAGTGAAGTAACAGAACGCCACTCAGCTACTGGGTTTTTAATAAGAAACATGAAGCATACAAAGATGAATGAAATTAATAGAACCTGGTATGAACATATACAAGAATCTGGAATATTAGATCAAATACCATTTTTTTTTGTAAAACAATTATTTAATGGCTATGTTTATTCCTTTAGCGAAAATCCATTTGAACAATCCTAAACAATTTAAAATATAAATTGTTGTACTTTTTAATTTCGTTTAAGTTTTTTTATGTTTGTTTTTTCTTGATCTATTTTTAGTATTCTTCCTTGTCTTATTTTTATTTTTTCTTTTACGGCGAGAAACTAGTTTACCTCCCAACCTATAATATCCTTCACTTTTTGGAAAAACTTCGTTACCTTTTGTATTATCTGGATTGAATGATTTTCTATAAAATGTTCTATATCCACTATCAAGTATTGGTATTCTTCCATTTTTTAGTTCTCCAACTGTGGTATTATATAGTAATTTAGGTCCTTTTTTTAGAGTTGCCATCATACTTTTATTTTTATCTAATTCACTCATAATATATTATATTATTATTATAAGTATTTTTTCTTTGTAAATATTATAATGCCCGTTTATAATATTCACAAAGCTCTTTTTTCTAAAAGACAACGCAAATGTCAAGGAAGAAAAAATAAAAATTGTAAAACTGCTAAAAAAAAATGTCTTTGGGCACATGGAACCAAACGTTCGTTTTGTAGAAAAAGAAAGTCTACAAAACGACGCCGTTAAATAGTTATTATACAAAAATATTAAAAATCATTTAATATTTTTACCATTTTTCATATAAATAATTTTACACAACTATTTTAATTTATGTTGTTAATATTCTGAATAAGGAACATTATTTCCCGCACGAGTTATTAAGTAGTTATATGTCTGAGAATTCATACAAGCACAACCCATACTTGAACTGTAAGTGTTTGGACAGCATTCAGGACTGAATGGCATATTATCAAACAAGGAGAGCTGACCTTCTGGTAGTGGCAATGATTGGTTAGGACGGTCAATGATAGCTTGAGCTGCTTTTGGGATAGGCTTGCCAGCAACAATGGTTATATCTGGTGCTCCCCATTGAGATGTATTCAAATAAGTTGATTGTGTAAGTGGATAAGAAGCAGATTCACCATAGTTGGTATTAGCACCAGAAAATCCCTCAGTTGCAACAGTCTTTTTTGAACTACTTGATGTTGAATTAGCACTACTTGATGCAGGAACCCCTTCTGGGTAACCTGAAGGAGTTGGGGTAGAAGGAGACGCAGGTATTAAAGCGGCACTTACATCAGAGTTTGGAAGAACTGTTGCTGGAAATGGTTGAGTCAAAGTATCCATGCCTTCTCTCTTTCCAAAAATATTAACACATCCATAAAGAGTATGTATGATTAGAATCAAATAAATAACACCAATTAGTATTAAAACTTCCATTTTTAATTTAAACCCAAGAATAGAAATATCCATTATACATATTTCATAGATAATAATTTTGCTCTATATTTTTCTAAAAAAAGGTCAACACAAGAATTATAATCATAAAATTTGATTCCGTTGATATAAAAACTTTGGCAATCTGTAAGTAAATGATACAATTTGTCATTACATTCGTCGTTTTTTTTCAAAGTTTTATATTTTTTATTCAATTCCAATGTAGAGGTAAAACCCAATGTTTTATCGCAAATATTCAAATTAGACCCACCAGTTACAAATCTATTTTTTGCTAAATTATAAACAGCTTGTTCAATTAAATTTATACCATCTATTTCAACATATCCATAAACTCTTTCTCCATTTTCAAGAACATCTCCGATTGATATATTTTGGATAGCTTTAACGAGACCATTTTTCAATTTAATTTCTGTATTTCTTTCAAATCCTCCATCTAAATATTTATGAATGTCTAAATTATTTACAATTATGTCATCCATACTATAATTCAGCGTCTTGTTTTGATCAAACAATACATTCTTAATTTTTACATTTTTAATTTTATCCAATTCATCATCATATATTTCATCCCAATCACTAAATACCATTCCCTTGATTTCAATAATTTTATTTTCAGTGTTAAGACAATACAAGTAAGGTTCGCTATACTTGTCAATTTTTACAGCATCTGGATGTTGATCTACACGAACCCATTCATCTTTATATTTTACAATATGCGAATCAGAAACTACAACACCATTTAAATTATACATAATTGAATTTTGTCTTTCAACAACAATTTTAGCTGTTATTAGATTATTACCTACAACTTTCTCTCCGACAATAATTTCAGAAATAGTTTTACTGGTTCCATCATTCATAGTAATTTTAGTATTTTTGTCAAAACACAAATTTGGTTTTTTTAAACCCGGTATTGATAATCCAGCGTCAATTCCTAATACTCTTGACATAAACGTTAATATTAACGCCAAAGGTATTGCCACAGCAATAAAAGTGGCAGTTCCAGCTATGGCAGTTCCCCATGTGAATGGAAATAACCAAAAAATAAATATAATTGCAACCATTATGATCAAAATAGTAACAATGAATTTAACAATGTTTGCTAACGCAGACTTTAAAGTAATGATAACTCCTAATGCACTGAATAAACCAGCCGTCATGGTTCCTTGAACTTTCACTGCAAAATCCTTGAATTTTATAATTATTTCTTGTAATGGAATTATTATATTCAATAATCTACCCATTATTTCTTGGATCACTGCAGCAAAAAGATTTCTAATTTTGTCTATCATTGCTCTCATACCATTAATAGTTCCTGTCGCAGAATTCATTGCTTGCGTTATTGAACTTGTTATAAAAGCCAATGGCTCTAGGGATTGAGAAGAAACGCCTTTCAAAATATTTTGCATACAATAAGTAAAATTTTGTGCAGTAAAATCTTTCAGACTCATATTATCGGGTTTATTAACAATTCCTGCTATAGGAATAATATATGGCTTACACCGTTGATTAGGCCAATCATCTTTTATTTTTTGAACATTTGCAAGAGCAATACAAGATGCCATAAAAATCATTAAAACAATTGTAATGACAATGAACAAAATTATTGAGGCGCCATATTGATCAAAATAGGACAAATTATCATACATTTTTTTTATATTATTTATCCCTTTCTTTGTTGTATCTGCTGTATCCATATATTCTATATTGTATATTGTATATATAATATATGGATAATATTGATTTCAATTTCAAATTTATATTTTGTTAATATTTTGTTTACATTATGCTAAAAAAAGTTTAACAAAATAGTCCTCCCAATCCCAAAAAATTTCATTTCCGATTTGAATTTTGTGATCATTTGTGATCAAACAAGAAAACCAGTCAGTTTCAACATTACATTTTTCCGCTGTTGAATAATTCTCAACTCTAATAAATTGTTTTTTATTTTCATCGTATATCAAGTGTGAACCAGTTACAAGAATATTTTCATTATCAACACCTTTTCCTTTTATTACATAAAGAGATAGTTTTTCTATCTTATTGTCTATTTTCATTGTAGATTCAACTACACTACCATTTTCTAAAACATCTCCTAAATTAATGTCCTTCATTGCAACAATATTCCCGTCTTTTAATTTTATTTTTGTGTCAGGATGAAAACATTTACCAAGGGTTCTTACTAATTGTCCTGGTGGACCATTCCATGCACTATTCATTGTTTTAATACCACCATCTATCAAATACATAAGAGTTACAACAATACCAATTGTTTTTCCCATTACATCTTTAATTCCAATCATTATTTTTTGAAATTCTATAATTAAATTTAAAAATACACCAAAAACCGATTGAATAATAGAAGCAGAAAAAGTTCTTATTTTATCAAACATAGCTCTAACCATGTTTATTTCACCCATAAAACTAGATAGTAACCCTGTTAATGAACTTGTTATGAATGTTATAGGTTGCAATATATATCCCATAAAGTTAGATTGGGTATTTTGAATGCAATAAATAAAGTCTTTTTCAATATTATCAGATAATGGCATATATAGTGGATTACATCTATACTGAGGCCAATTTGACTTAATTTCTTGAAGTGAATTCAAATAAAAAACACCTGCGATGTATATAGCAAATGCTAAATTTATATATATAAAACATATCCAATTTTTTCCTGATGGCATAATTATAAGTCTTAACTTATATTATTAATATATAATTATTCAAATATTTTCACTATTTTCAATGTTTATATTTTCTAGTTCTCCTGTTTTTTCTGGTTTTATGTAATTTATTTCTTCTACCAGAGTAACAACTGGTTCGTTTTTTTCGGCTGGGTTTTCCTCCTTTTTTTCTGTATTTTTTTCCTCCACTATAACATCCCCATTGGTATTGATTTGTGTTTGTATTCATATTCACATTATAATAGCCGCCTTTTTGAGTAGCATATTGATCATATCTAGCATTTTCTGCGCCTTGAGTGCCAACAAGAGCACCTTGTTGGATAACACTATTTGGTGTTTGTCCAGGACCTCCTTGTGGGGTGTATTGCATAGAAAATTGAGGAACCGTAATAGTCGCTGGTTGAATAACAGCTCCGCCTCTTTTTCTAAATCTGATTCGTTTGCCTTTTCCACCAGCAAGATTATTTAAACCCTGAAGTTTTGCATCTGTTGCATTTTGTTGAGCAATAGCAGAATCTCTTGGATTACCTGCTAACATTGCTTGTTGTGTAGGTAACATCATTCCTGGGATAGTCATTTATATAATATATATATATTTATTATATATTATATATTGAGTTCAATATAAAAATAAATATTCTTACATAATTTATACGAACTATACAATGGATACAATGGACGAAAAACAAAGACTTCATTTACAAAAAATGATTACCGCAAACAATGTAGAAGATCAAACAGATTCAATACGTAGATTGAAACATAGTAGTATACTAAGAAATGATTTAAATAATATGGTATTAATCAAAGCTAAATATCGCGACGATTCTGACAAAATACATCTAGAATGTATGAATGAATGCAACTTTTTATTTACTTATTATACTGATATTTACAACAAAGTTAGAAAAGATGAAATAGATATTCATATATTGCATCAATTTTTAGACGTTTTAAAACAAATTGAGGATGGAAAATTGGATCAACATGAAGGATCATTTAAAGTTGGAACACTTTTAAAAAAAATATATGTAGATAGCGCATTAAAAAAGGCTGAAAAATTAGACGAGGAGAATAAAGAGAGTAAACAAGAAGAACTAAAACCATTATTTAAAATTAGCTGGAGACAATTTAAGAAAATGAATAGGTAACCCCACATAAAATAAATATCAATAAATATCAGAATACTTTCGCTCATAATATTTTCCATCCTCACCGCACATCATATTACTGTTTCTGCATGTGGTAGCTAAATAAAATAGTAACATCGTATCATATCTGTTAGTATTATTGAAATGATCAGGGTGATCAACTTTTATATATTGAACTAATGGTGGTTTATATTCTTGACCAATTGCAGCTCTATTTCTATTTTTTGGCTTCATGAATTTTGAGCAATGGCTAAATTCAATCTTGTCGTTTTCTATAAAGTATTTACAGTTTTTACATGACTTTATATTAAGATGATTTTCGTCAAAAGATGCAATTGTTCTCTCAAGTAAATGAACATAACTAAAACTTTGGGTAAATAAAGAAACTAATAAAAACGAATAATAATATTTTAATATCATTATATTATTATTAATACGCGATAAATTTTTAAATCATTATCATAATAGATATAATTTTAAAAAGGTTTAATGGCATTTTACTATATTAAATGTATACGTGAGATGTCAAAAAAATATTCAACAACAAGAACACTTCTTATTGTGGAATCTCCTGCAAAATGTAAAAAAATAGAAGAATATTTGGGTCCTGGTTATAAATGTGTTGCCAGTTTCGGACATTTGAGAGAATTACCTTCTCTCTCCAATATTAAAATAGAAGATGATTTTAAACCTACGTATCAAATTATCAACAATTCTTTAAAGAAAAAGCAAATAGAACTCATCCGCAAAGAAATTAAAAACGCAGATGAGGTTATCATAGCGACAGACAATGACCGTGAAGGCGAAGGAATTGGCTATCATTTACTAGAATTGTTTAAACTTCCACCAACAACAAAACGGATCATATTCAATGAAGTAACTGAAAAAGCATTACAACAAGCTGTTAAAAATCCACGGACAATTGACATGAATATGGTTCATGCCCAACAAGCGCGTCAAATATTGGATCTTTTGGTCGGTTTTAAAATAACGCCAATGTTATGGAAATTTATATCGCAAAATTCGGAAAAATCGCTTTCTGCAGGTAGATGTCAATCTCCAGCGCTAAGATTAGTTTACGATAATCAAAAGGAAATAGATACATCAGAGAACAAAAAAGTATTCAACACAAGTGGCTATTTTACAAATATGAATTTACCTTTTGAATTAAATCATCAATTTGAGAAAGAAGATGAAATAGTAGAGTTTTTAGATAAAACCGCAGATCATGCCCATATTTATGGTTGTTCGCAACCAACAAAAGTGTATAAACAACCACCAGAGCCGTTTACAACGAGTAGATTACAACAAGTGGCAAGTAATGAATTTCATTTCTCTCCAAAAGAAACAATGAAATTGTGCCAAACACTTTACGAAGGTGGATATATTACTTATATGAGAACGGACAGTAAAAAGTATAGTGCTGATTTTTTAGAAACTGCAAAAAAATATATCCAAAATAATTACGAAGAAAAATATATTAATGAAAATATAGATAATTTGTGCTGTCGTGGAGAGAAAGAAGAAACTCCAAAGCAACAACCGAAAAATAAACAATCTGCGAAAAAATCTCAAAATGATCTTGCACAAGAAGCCCACGAAGCAATAAGACCAACTAAACTTTCTCTCAAAGAATTACCAGAGAAACTGAATCCAAGAGAAAGAAAAATGTATAAATTGATTTGGGAAAATACATTAGAAAGTTGTATGTCAGCAGCAACATATAATTCTGTAAAAGCGCAAATTCAAGGACACGGATCTCTTATTTTTCAATATACATCAGAATTAATTTCATTTCCTGGTTGGAAAATAGTCAAAAATAAATTTTCAACAGATAGTAAAGAATTTCAATATTTACAAACGATAAAACAAGGTCAACCTATTAAATACAATAAGGTTGTTAGTAAGGTAACTATTAAAAATGTTAAGATGCATTATACAGAAGCGCGACTTGTGCAATTATTGGAAGAAAAAGGAATAGGTAGGCCATCTACTTTTTCCATGTTGATTGAGAAAATACAAGAACGTGGTTATGTTAAAAAGGAAGATGTAAAAGGTAAAACAATCAATGTAACTGATTATGAACTAGAGAATGATGAAATAACTGAACTAGAAACTACTCGTGATTTTGGTAATGAAAAGAACAAACTTATTTTACAGCCACTTGGTAAAATAGTGATGGAGTTTTTAGATAAACACTTTTTGGAACTATTGAATTATGATTTTACGAGAGAAATGGAAGATGATTTAGATAAGATATCAAAAGGTAATCATGTTTGGAGTGAACTATGTAAAAGATGTAATGATAAATTAGACGCTATTATAGATGAAGTGAAACAAACACAAAAATCAAAATTTGAATTCAAAATAGATGATACTCATGTTTATACTATAGCAAAATATGGTCCTGTTATAAAATGTGTAGAAAAAGTAGATGGTAAAAAGGTAACAACATATAAACCAATTAAAAAAAACTTGCAAATAGATATGGATAAATTAGAACAAGGAAATTATAATTTAGAAGAATTAATAGAAAATGATATTGAAAAACAAGTGAAAATATCGGCAAATCAAATAAATCTTGGTAAATATGATGATAAAGATGTAATATTGAAAAAAGGGAAGTTCGGACTATACGTTGCATGCGGTGAATTATCAAAAACATTAAAACAACTGGGAAATAGACCTATTGAAAGCATTCATTTAGATGAAGTTATACCATTTTTACAAGAAGGAAGCAATATGGTGAGAGAAATTTCACCTGATCTTAGTATTAGAAAGAGTAAAAAAGGCGACTATATATTTTTTAAGACGTCAAAAATGAAGAAACCAAAGTTTCTCTCTCTAAAGGGTTTTGAAGAAGATTATAAAACATGTGATATTGATGTTTTAAAATCCTGGATCCACCTTTAGAAAAGGTGGAGCCAAAATCTAAAAATTTTATAAATTGACTGACTTTTCAATTATTGTTTGGCTCCACCTTTTCTAAAGGTGGAAAGGTGGAAAGGTTGAAACTAAGGTATATTTGTGGATAGTTCATTGCATAATGCAGAAGCATTTGGTGAACCCAAGCCGGTTGCAATATCATAACCAGATCCCGAAACATCCGTCAAACACGCATTTTTCAAATCTGGATTTTTATAAATACTTTCATACAAATAACTTTGTATATGTCTTTGTGGAATTGAAGATGGGGTTTTATTTGTAGTTGGAGATTGCGTGTATACAGTTGTCAATGGAGATTTTCCAGAATTGAAACGTTCTTGATTTGCGAGAGATAAAATACCAGCAAAAAATGAGCACGCTACAGAAGTTCCGCCAACTTGATTCCATTTACCATTGCAAACAATACTCACTCCTGTAGTAGGATTTGCAATCAAACTAATATCAGGGGTTGCTCTGTATGTAACACTTGGATTTACATCGTTCTGATATTGAGGTTTTTCTACAGAAGTTGAAAATCCACAACCACTGTTTGTCCATGTATATTCCGAACGAGCAATTGGATTAGTTGAACTAGGATTCCAAACAACGGTGCTACCACCTACAGAAATAACATTGGACAAAACAGAAGGCCAACTTACTGAATTGTTCATTCCCGATGAAGCGCAAAAACATTTGTAATTTGCAGTATTAATTGGATTCATAAACAAACTATTACTAGGAATTAGATTTGTAGAATCATTACCTCCCCAAGACATTGATATAATATCAGCGTTTATTTTGGTTGTAGCATATTGTATTGCAGCATTTAAATCAATTTGACTTGCACTTCTAGCTTCAACAACCCAAATATTAGCATTGGGGTTTGCTGTAGAGACCATTTGAACATCCAAACACTCTTCTAAGTTCCAACCGCTATTTACAGGGGCACCTTGAAATGTATATACATTTATAGTTGGTGGAGTAGACGTTGGACCAAAATTGAAAGGGCTTTGCCAGTAAGTATTTAAATCGCTCTGTAGTGTTGGACAGTGATATGCAACAATAATTGCGATTGTCACTTTACGCGTGTCAGGTGTAGATTGTGTAATTGTTGGAATATTATATAATGCTTTTAATTGAGGTCCGCTAAATGTAACATATGGAATAGATGGATCTAGTGATGTATTCGTTGTTAATTTATAATGATATTGCATACCATCAGGAGTAATATTTTCATCTTCAATAACGTTTTCACTGATATTAGATTCATCTTCGGTAGGTTCATCAACACTAGATTCGCTGTTAGTATTGTTATTTTTATATGAATTGATAAATTCATTGATTTTATCCTCATATTGATTTTGATAATGTTTTTGTAAATTTTGCAAATATATTGTATTTTGTTGTTTTAATTTTTGAATTTGTAATTCTAATATTTGTTTTTGATTTAGAGGTATTGCTAAAGGACGATTCATTATCAATATTATAGTAATAATGAATATAAATTTTTGAAATTTTTTTGCGCAAATCCACCTTTCTACTTTTATAAAAGTAGAGCAAAATATTTGGCTCCACCTTTTATAAAGGTGGATAAGGTGGATCTTAAAGGTTGACGTAATTAACAGCCCTATTAATCATCGGTAAAAGTGTTGTGAATTCAAGTGTGAATGTATATTCAAACACGCCAAAATTAACTAACTCTCCATTATGGTATCTTAGACGAAATTTTAAACGTCTTATTCTTTCTACTGGAGGATCAAAAAATTTATACGAATTAGATGGACCGTCAAAAAACTGAGATGTCGGGGTTGATACAATAGGGATCTTTGCAAACGCAGAATTTACAATACCATTTGTTTCATTTGTTGTCAAAGTGAATGCACTTATATTATATGGTTGAGTTTCATCAATACAATTATATTTATAAATTTCCATATAAATGTAAGAAGGCCCAAATATATTAATTTTATATGGACATTCAACAAATTGAACAACAGCTCCAGGTAAAACATTTCCAGTTAAATCTGTTGCAGGTGTTAACCAAATCCCGTTGTCTCCCATCCCGTTAGCATTTATATTGATATCACCGTAATAAAAACGCATGTAATTATTTGAAATTAAATAATTATTACTAATCGGGTCGCAGTTATCATCAGTTAATAAATTTGTTGGCGGACAGGAACTTACGTTACATCTTGTAAGCCCTAAATTTCCAGGCAATCCCCAATTAGAAAAATCAGGAACCTGAGTTTTTTTGCATAATAAATTTTCATTGACATCCGAATTTGCTACAAAAATAGTCTCATTCATTAATTGAAAACAATCAGCACTATTTCCGAACCATATTTTTTGTGAAACATCATTATAAACAATTTTGAATCTATTGTATCCACCAGAATTTATAAAAGTCTCTAATAAATAATATAGCGAGTCACTAAAATTTAAATAAGTTACTATTACATTTGTTACTGCTTCATTAAATTTATTTGTTAATTCTCTTGCCAATTGGGTAGGATTATAAAATCCTTCTTCAATAGTAACAATATAAGTTGTGTTACATGCACTTAAAGCTTGATAAATAGCTAATTCTAAACTGTTATTTGGGTCATACTTGGTCGGATCATATAAACAATTGAAATTAAACATCATCGTAATATTTGAATTTAAAACCGAAAAAGTATTGTAGTTAGATGGAAATGACCAATCAACTAATTTCATTGTTGATATATTAGTTATATCTTCTGGTAATTCAATCTCAAATTCCGAAGAATTCGGATATGATAAAGCGTCTCTATCTTCTGAATGAATTGAAACATATTTTTTATAAGATAAGAAGTTCTGTGAATTATGTTGAAGAGGATGATTTTGATTAGTATTTGAATATGGAGTATAAAATTTGCTCATCTATATAAATTAGTTAATAAATTATTTTTTATATTAAAATATTATTTAATAATAATAATATGTTAAATCAAAATACTAATTATGGCGAAAGAACACAAAATTCAACAAGTTATGTAAAAAAATTTGATTTACCAATAAATGCCTATAATATATACTCAACGACTTTTAGAGGTGGTGGAACAAAAACATGTTTTATTAAAACTATTAATCCATCAAAACTAAATGGATCCTTCGTAAAAACCTTTAATAAACGCGACAACTACAATTCTTGAGAGTATAATAATTCATATAATTATTTTATATAATAATTATATAATATATGGCAAACTGGTATTCAGGCATTTATAAATCACTATTAATAGCAAGTGTAATATCATTCATTATTTATTTTTTCTCTTCAGGGACAGTTTCTTTAGGAGCAATAATTAGTGGTTATTGCATGATAATACTCAGTATAATGATGATACTATATATAATTTTGTTTAATTTATTGCAAACAACACAAAATGTAGGTCTCGGCCAAATGTTTTTATCCATAATTTTAAATTGTGGTCCATTCTTGTTAATGTTGGGAATTATAGGACTAGTTTTATTTTTAGTCATTACATACAAAGATAAAATATTAGTTGATCACGTTCCAGATAGTTATAAAGTTTTCAATAATATAACTATAATAATGATACTATTACAAGTGTATTTGCTTTACAATAACATTAATAATGGCAAATTTGAAACAACACAAAAATTATCAAAGGTAACTATAAGTCTTTTATATTTATATGGCGTAATTTCAGCAATATCTTCAATAACATTATTTACAATTTTGAAGAGTTTTTCTGCTGATGGATTCAAAAATCTCCATTTATCTTAATAAATTTATATGTTAAACCATAACTGGAATTTATCTCCCATACTCCTGATATTTTCAAAATAAAATTGACTTCTGCTTTATTTTGCACTTCTTGGAAAACTTTTATGAACCCATTTTTGAATTGCTCATTGATTTTAAATTGAGGATATTTATTGCAAAATGTATTCTCAAGTTTTTTTAATAAATTTTCTTCTATTGTTTTAATTTTTTCTATTAAAATTTTGTGGTTTTCAATATTAAAATTACATTTATATTTATTGTAGTATTTATCACAATAAACATTTTTTAAATTTATTAATAAATAAACACCATTCAAAGTAAAATTATTTGTTGAATATAATATTCTAATAAAATTTCCGTCATTCATTATCGTATTTTTAATTGGATCGCAAAATATTATGCAATTGTCATCATATTGATTTAAATTTTTTATCAAATTCATAAATATAGTGTAATATACTATATTTATTTTAAAGATGTTTTTAAGTTATATCATAAGATTAACATTTACTAAGTAATTGAGTATTATAATCAAATAAAGAATATTTATTTTATATAACTAACTACTTGACTATAAATGAAATTCTATGAAACCCATTTTGAAGAATATATAATTGAAAACCAGAGAGAAAATTTACATCCAAAATTAGAAAAATTGTATACAAAATTTCCCAAAGATACAAATAAATTACCCAATGTAATATTTTATGGACCTAGTGGTGTTGGAAAATACACACAAATGTTGAAATCTATTAAAAAATACAGTCCGTCTGATTTAAAATATGAAAAAAAAATAAGTGTCACGTATAATAAACAACAATATTATTTTAAAATAAGTGATATACATTATGAGATTGACATGTCATTATTAGGTTGCAATTCAAAATTATTATGGCACGAAATATACTTACAAATTATTGATATTATATCAGCCAAAAATGATAAATTTGGTATTATAGTTTGTAAATATTTCAATGATATTCACAGTGAACTGTTAGAAAATTTTTATAGTTACATGCAAAAAAATCATTCAATTTGTGTTGATTTGAAGTTTATTATAATTACCGAAGAATTAAGTTTTATTCCAGATACAATATTAAATTGTTGTCAAATAATAAATATTCCTAGACCAACAAAAACAAATTACATGAAATGTATCAAAAAAATACCTCCTAAAATAAAATTAGAAAATATAACAAATATAAAAAATTTACATCTTTATAATGATGAATTAATGTTACAATACAAAATTATATGTAATAAAATACTACACAATATAAAAAATATAGAAGAAAGTAATTTTTTGAAATTCAGAGATATTTTATATGATATGTTTATTTATAATTTAGACATATCAGACTGTATATGGTATATTATTTCAACACTAATAAATGAAAATAAAATTCGTAAAGAACAATTGTCGCCTATTTTAATTAAAACATATTGTTTTTTTCAATATTATAACAATAACTATAGACCAATTTATCATATGGAAAATTATTTATTAAGTTTAGCAAAAATAATACATGGTATGTAACTATTTTCAGTGCTCTAATAATATCGTGTGTTGTATATATTTACACCCATATAATTATTGAATCTTGACACTATATTAGATTTATTATTATTTAGTAAACGAAGAATTCCCTCTTGAGGTTGAACAATTGGATAATTAGCTTGAGTGAAATATCCGAAAGAATGAAAATTAGTAGGTATACCTCTTTTATAAAAACTAGCACTGGTGCGAACTTTTCCCATTATATAATTATTATAATATTATAATATTTAACGCTCAATATATACTTAAAATGAACAACTAATAAATAAGTAAAAAATAAGAAATAAGAAATAAGATAGAAATGGATCATTATAAAGCATTTAGTATTTTAGAAATTGATATTTCTAAAATAAATGTCAGTGAAATTACATTATATAAATTAAAAAAACAATATCATAAATTAGCTTTAAGATATCATCCAGATAAAAATGGAAACACACCTGAATCAACCGAGAAATTTAAAAATATTCAAGAAGCATATTATTATTTAAAAGGAGAATTGCAATTTTTTGATTCTGATTGCAATGACACTAACAATGACAACACCACCACCGCTAACACCACCGCTAACACCAACGAAGAATCAGATATA
>Ga0214921_10003022_pt1 | contig 26450 bp, 21 predicted proteins | sample LL1505_MetaG_FD_177992 | JGI IMG/M metagenome (GOLD analysis project Ga0214921, IMG submission 177992) | Freshwater microbial communities from Lake Lanier, Atlanta, Georgia, United States - LL-1505 | ecosystem: Environmental > Aquatic > Freshwater > Lake | place: USA: Georgia | collected... | reverse complement strand
CATGGTCCTAGTATGAATATTAAAATTAATTCACCTAATATTATAATTAAACCAGTACTTAATTTTAGTAATATTATATTGGGTCCAAGTAAAGAAAGTAATAATACTATTATATATTATAGTAATTCATATCCATATAATGAAAATTTTAAAGTAGTAAAATGTTATGAATTATTAATTCATATCCCAGAATATAATCCACCGCATACACAATTAGTACCTCATGATTATATTTTTATTACATTACCATTATCTGTTAAAAAATTAATTATAAAAGGACCAGTATATTTACAATATTTGAAAGATAAAAATAATTTACCAAATTTAGAAACAATAATGTTTGAAGATTGTTGTGAAATCACTAATATATATGCATATATATCACAATTTAAAACATTAAAAAATATTATAATTAAAAACTGTCCAAAGTTTCAGGAACGTGATTTATTATTGACTAATGGATATAATTTTAGAACGGAATAAAAAATACGCTGTCTTGAGTTGGATGGCGTATTAAAATAAATACAACAATTATAATAAAAAAGTTAATTAAAATTTTTTTATTTTATGTGTATGTATTTACATTTATTTTAATATATATAATAATATAAAAGTGATAATACCATATATTAAAATATAAAATAAAAAAATGATAAATTAATTATTTAAATAATAATCACTTATTCAAATTAATGGATTATAATAATAAATATCTAATAAATATATTTGAAAGATATACAGATTTAAAAAAATCTAATAAACAAGAATTTGATAATAATGATCTATGGAAAATATTTGAATATTATTCATGTATAAAATTATCTGAAGAATATAATAAACCTTTCTATGAATATAATGACATTGATCCAACATTCAAAGAAATAAATAAAATGTCTCGTAACGATACAGGGATTGATTGTTGTGATTTAGATAATACTATTGTTCAATGCAAACTTAGGAAAAATACATTAACTTGGAAAGAATGTTCAACATTTTTTGGTAGTCAAAATATTTATTGTTCTGAATTAAAAAAACCAATTGTTAGATGGGATAAATTAATTATTACAAGAAATACTGATTGCACATTATCAGAACATTTATTAGAACGGAACGAATTATTTATTGATAGAACATATAATAAAGAAGACCTGATTAATTTCTGTGAAAATTTAATATTAAATCCGCCTAAATATCCAATATTTAATGAAGATTTCAAATTAAGAGATTATCAAATAGAAGCAATTAATATGATTAAAAAGAATAAAAAGAATGTAATTATAAATTTACCAACAGCAACAGGTAAAAATTCAGTTATAATTTATTCTTTAGAAGAAAATAAAAAATATTTAATTCTTGTTCCACGAATTATTCTATTAGAACAATTAAAAAAAGAGATTATAAAACATAAACCTAAAATAAAAAAAAATATACAATTAATAGGTGATAGTAATAATACATTTGATGAAAATAAATTAATCACTATATGTGTTTTTAATTCTGTTCATATAATTGAAAATTATTGTATGAATTTTGAAAAGATATTTATAGATGAAGCGCATCATATAAATAGACCTGCTATTTATTATGATTATGATGATGAAACATCTTCTGAATCAGTTGATGTAAATGATGATTCAAAAGATAAACTTGAGATTGTTAAAAATTATAGTCCATTTGACGTATACGTTTCCAAAAGAAACTATAGTCCGTTGGACGAATACGTTTCCAAGGGAAATTATAATGAAATAATAAAAAATTTAGTAAAATATAATAACAATGTATATTTATCAGCTACAATTGATAGAATTAATAACTTTGAATATTATAGTAAAGATATAAGAACTATGATAGATTTAAAATATTTATGTGATTATCAAATTCATATTCCTATCTTTACTGATGATCCAACTAATAAAAATATATGTGAACATTTATTAAAAAATTATAGGAATATTATCATTTATTGTAATTCACAAAAAGAAGGAATAATAATAAATAAATTGATGAATAAATTACGATTAAATAGTTCACAATATATAGATTGTAATACATCTAAAAAATCACGAAATAATATTATAGAAAAATATAAAAATGGTGAAATACCCTTTTTAGTTAATGTTAGAATATTAGTGGAAGGTTTTGATGCGCCAATAACAAAAGGAGTATGTTTTTTACATTTACCAAATTCAAATACAACTTTAGTTCAAATTATTGGTAGGGCTTTAAGATTGCATCCAACTAAAACAATTGCAAATATAATATTACCATTTTCCTCAAACGAGGATGAAAAGAATATTTGTAATTTTTTAAGAGTTATGGCAAAAAATGATAGTTGTATACAAAAATCATTTGAAAATAAACAATTGGGTGGTTATATATCTATCAATAATATGAATGATGATTATGAAGAAAATGAAGATATTGAATTTAAGTATAATATGGTTTATAATAGTTTAGGTATATTACAGAATAATATAGAAATATGGTATTTTAAATTAAATCAAGTAATAAAATATATTGATGAAAATAAAGAAAAACCATCGTCAACTGATAAAAATATACAAATTAAAAGCTTAGGTAAATGGATTAAAACACAACAACAAAATTATAATAATAATAAACATATAATGTCAATAGATGAAATATATAAAAAATGGGGTGAATTTATTAATAATGATAAATATAAAATATATTTTATTTCTAATGAAGATAAATGGAATAACATCCTAGATAATGTTAAAAAATATATTGATATAAATAATAAAAAACCATCATTGTCAGATAATGATAAGCAAATTAATAGTTTAAGTTATTGGATATGTGATCAACTAAAAAATTATAAAAATAAAGAATATATAATGCTAAATGAAAAAATATTTAATAAATGGACTGAATTTATTAATGATGATAAATATAAATTATATTTTATATCTAATGAAGATATTTGGAATAAAACATTAAGTGATGTTAAATATTATATTGATACAAATAATAAACGTCCATCTTCTAGTAATGAAAATACCCTAATTAAACATTTGGGTAAATGGATTCAAACACAAAAACAGAACTATAATAATAAGAATCATATAATGTTAATTGATGAAATATATAATAAATGGACAGAATTTATTAATGATGATAAATATAATAAATATTTTATGTCTAATGAAGATAATTGGAATAATATATTAAATGAGGTAAAAAAATATATTGATATTAATAATAAAAAACCCTTTCAAAAAGATAAAGATACGCAAACTAAAAATTTAGGTACTTGGATTATTATTCAACAACAAAATTATAAAAATAAGGAAAATATAATGCACAATAATAATATATATTTAAAATGGACAGAATTTATTAATGATGATAAATATAATAAATATTTTATGTCTAATGAAGATAATTGGAATAATACATTAAATGATGTTAAACAATATATTGATACTAATAATAAATTACCTTCGCGTTCAAATGAAGATACGCAAATTAAAATTTTGAGCCGTTGGATTAGTACTCAACTACAAAATTATAAAAATAAAAAATGTATAATGTCAATTGATAAAATATATAAAAAATGGACTGAATTTATTAATGATACTAAATATTATAAATATTTTTTATCTAATGAAGAGAGTTGGTGTATGCTATTAAATGATGTTAAACAATATATTGATGCTAATAATAAAAAACCACATAGAAGAGATGAAAATATACAAAATAAAATTATACAACAATGGATTAATAGACAATCTCGTAATTATTTAAATAAAGAATGTATAATGCAGAATGAAGAAATATATATTAAATGGACCAAATTTATTAATGATCCTAAATATAAATCATATTTTATATCTAATGAAGATAATTGGAATAAAATATTAAATGAAGTTAAACTATATATTGATAGTAATAATAAAACACCTTTGAGATCAGATAAAGATAATAAAATTAAAAGTTTAAATATGTGGATCGGGGCACAACAACAAAATTATAAAAATAAAATAAAAATTATGCAAAATAAAGAAATATATAATAAATGGATTGAGTTTATTAATAATCCACAATATAAAAAATATTTTTAATACTAAATGATAAGTATAAATAATCATTATAATATTTTTTATACTTTTTCTTTTGTACTATGATTATTCATATTATTTATTTAAAAATTGCAATGTGTTGATTATTATTAAAGTTATATATATATATATGATATTTATAAATTATTTTTTGAAAATTTATGGTATAACTTTATAGAATTATAATTACATTTACAATATATACATGTATATTAATAAATATTTTTTATATATTATTAATATATGTTTAACATAAAAAATTGATTAATTTAATTTTTAGATTAAATTAATTTGAAGTAAATGGATACAGTATATAACTATCAAAATTATGATATTACTATTAAGAAATGTAGTGATTCTGTTTACATTCAATTCTTAGATACACAAATTTATAAAATGTATGCAAATACATTTATTGATATTGATGTTATTAGATTTAATATGACTTTAGATATGTTTTATAAAGTTATGACTACTGTTTTTGAATCAATAGTTGAAGAAGATGATGATAAAGCAACATTAAATATATTTCCATCTATTAATAATTTAAAATTATCAATCCACCATAAATTTTATTTGGAATTTATTTTTGAATTAGAATTGAATTTAATTAAGGAAGCAAGTTTAAGTGCAAAAGATATATGTATCAAAAAATTAGAACAAAAAATAGATACATTACAAAAACAAGATGAAGATTTAAAAACATTTATTGATAATTATATGGAAGTAACAATTACTGATAATTTTAATCAGACTATTAAAGCTTTTAATCTTAATGATAAACAATTTTATATTACTACTACACCACAAGGTTGGCAAATATATTCACACAATCAATCGTATTCTATCAAAATTAATACACCTAATATTAAAATTTTATATTTTAATAATAATGATGTAAATAGAATAGAACAAAATACATATATATTAAATACAAGTAATAATATAAAATATAATGAAAATTTTAAGATTGTTAAATGTAAAAAATTAATTATTAATAATCCAACTAATAATGGTATGAAAGATTATAACTTTGGTTATAATAATTTACCATTATCATTAACTACATTAATTATTGAAGGATATGTTTCAACAGATAATTTTAAAGAAATGGATTTACCAAATATTGAATCAATTGAGTTTAAGGATTGTCCGGAGGTAACAAATATTTATTATTCATTATCGCATTTGAAATCATTAAAAAATATTATAATTAAAAATTGTCCAAATTTTCAGGAACGTGATTTATTATTGACTAATGAATATAATTTAATAATTTAATAAATACACACTATTTATAATTTTATTATTTTACCATTTATAAAAGAACCATATAATTTACCTTTCATACAATCATTATTTATTTTATATAATTTATTATCTTCTAAAATATATGTTTTATTTTTAATAATTATTTTTTTAATATCATTATCATGTATATCACTATCTGAATCATCTGAATTTTCATCATCTGAATTAAAATCAGTATCATCAATATCTTCAGAAATACTTAAATTTTCTTCGTTAATTATATTATCAAATGATTTTTTCACTAACTCCCATGTCTTTAATATTTTTTCTTTATTATTAAAACTAAGTAAATTAATTTGAGAATAATATTTATTGATTCCTTTCTTTTTTTCAAATAAAATTTTCTTTAATCTTTCTAATTTATCAATAAATTCTTCACGGATTGAATAATTTATTAATTTATTATTTGATACCGTTTCTAATTTAACTAAACTATTACTCAATATATTATCAAATAATTCTTGTTTATCTGTTTTAACTACAGTTTGCGTTCGCAAATGTTATAAAAAACTTTGTTTTTTATAAACATTGCAATAATAATAAAATATGCAAAGCATATTTTATTATTGTATCATTATCCAAAATAGATGCATGCTTGTCATTTAATGCTGTAACGCAATATGAATGATATTCTGGTTTATTATCATCAAAGTTTGTTATTTTAATTAAATGTAATAATGAGTTAAAACCCTGATCAATTATGTCTTTTTGTTGTTCAATTGATAAATGATTGATTGGTTCTGTACCTGGAGAATAATTTATAATTATTTTACGATTATCATTAATTGTATTATTAAAATTTATATTATTATTTTTATTTTCTAATCGATCTATTTTATTTGATAATTTTATAACTTCCTCAATTAAAAATTCATTAGTATATTTACATGAATTTTCATGTCTCCATTTAGATTGTCTATATTTAAATTCTTTATTACATTTATTACATTTATTACATTTGTATAAATTTATATCAATAATACTTTGTTTATCTGGATTATGTTTATTTTTTGTATGTTTATATAATCCATCTCTTGTTTTATATTTAATATTACAAATATTACATTCATAATTTTTACTCATTAATTTATATCATATTTTATTTTTAAATGTATACATATTTTGTCATCATAAAATGTTTACATTATATAAAATAATGATGACAAAATGTTACAAATTATTTTTAAGTGTAAATTATTATTTATCTCATTCATTTATTTTGTATACAAATAATGTTTACATTTGTATACACGAGAAATTTTTTTTATAAATAATAAGTATTATAATAAATCAAACTTAACATCTATTTTATTAACAAAATTACACACCCCATAATTATTTTTTAATTTCCATTGAAACTTATAAGCATATATTTCAACACCTTTATCAAAAGCTTCTTTTAATTTTTCTGAATAAATTTTATCTTTTAAATAATTTGGTCTAAAATAATCTGCATCTTCTCTCTGAATTATAAAAACTAATGCTGTTCTAAAACCTTTCTCTTTTAATTCTATTAATTCTTCTAAATGTTTATATGCTCGATCACTTATACATTTACATTTACTATTTTTATATCCATCCGGAAAAATAGCTGCTCGTGAATATTTTTTTAAAGATGAATATGTTAATTTTTCTTTTATATCATGAAGATTAGGATTATAATCAACTAATGGAACATTTTTAACTTCTACATAAAATTGATCTTTATTATTTGATAATAAAAAATCTAAACGACTTTTACCTATTTTAACTTCTGTTTTTTCAATAGTATATTTATTAAATTCATGGAATTCTTTGTAAAAATGAAAAAATAATTTATTTCCATAAGCTGGATTTGCACCGACCCAAATAGGTTTTTTATTTTCTGAATCATTGACTTTTACTAATTGAATTGTATATTTTGATTTTCTACACTTATCTTCACATTTAGATACCATAACATTTACATTATTTGTAATTAAACCACCTAAACCTAATGCTGGACTATGTGCTAATTCTATTTTATTATCAATAAGAATATCTGCTAAATAAGGTGATTTGATTTTTTTAGATGGTCTATTTATAATAACTGCTTTTTCTAATTTAATATTCATTTATATTAAATTAGAAATTTATAAAAGTAAAGAATATTTTTATTCTTTTATTCCCAATAATTTGAATTTACATATATAATATTTTATTCTACATTGTTTATAGGTATTATTTCACTATTTTTTTCATTATATAAACTCACGAGGTTGTTAGAAATAAACTAAGAGAACAAATTATGGAAGTATTACATGGTAAAGTATCTAGTAATGTTCAAACAAATTATGAAGAAGATTTAGCAAAAAGTAATACTATAAATAATATACCTGTTAAAAATCAAATTATGAGTTTGAATAGTGATAATTTTAGAGATACATTTGAACATTTTAATGATGAACAAAATGATAGTAATAGTTACTCTTATATATAAATCAAATATTGTAAAGATACTTTCAAATCACAATAAAATTAATATACAAAATATTTTAATGAATAATAATGGTCGTAAAATTCCTTCTAATATTAATAGGCTTATTCGATAAATTAATTGATTTTTGTTATACCTTGAAAATTACATTTAATATGATTACTATATTTAGAATAATTATGACTATATTTATTTTTTAAGAAATTTTTACGACCTCAAATATTAGATTTCCTGTTTTTGGATTGTTTAAATGGACATTTAGCAAGATCAACAGTATTAGGCGATTATTTAGATCATAGTGCTGATATATTATTTATTATTATATTATCAATTTATATATTAACTAGAAAATATCCAACTAAAAAAATTATTTGTATATTTGTATTATTTTATTTAATGTTAGTTCATATGGGTCTTCAACAGAAAAATTATAAATTATTAAAATAAAAAGAACTTGGATGTCCATTTGATAAATTTGAAACATTAGATAAATTAAATTATCTACATAATTTTGAACCAGATCACATTTATTGCTAATAAATTTCAAAAAGTATTAGATGATAAAATTAAATTAAACAATTTAATTATTCTTTATGAATAATATAATCTACACCAAATAATGATGTATAATATCGATTAACCATTAAAATAGATTTACATAATGAATTTTTAATATAAAAATATTGATCTTCTTTATCATATGTATTAAATAATCTACTTTGACCTTTATAAAATAAATAATTATAATGATCTAGAGTTGGATTATCTTCTGTTTTATGATTTTCTAATATTTTCATTAATTTTTTTCTATCTTTTTCATTTAATAATTCAAATAATGTTTTGAATGTATCATATATATTTTGTGGTAATGTATTAAACTCCTCACGATATTTTCTTTTTGGAATTTTATTTTTTTTACTTTCATCATAATAATCATCTATATATTGTGATCGATAATCTGGTAATAAAAACTCCGAATTACCAAAATCAATTAAATATAATTTAAAATTTATTTTACCAGTAATTGGTTCATAATATAATTTTTTATCAAATTCATATTTATATTCATAATCTTCTTTGCTAATGATTATATTATTAATATGAATATCACCATGTACAAATCCATATTTTTGAAAAGCTAATAATTGTCCCGAAATAGCTTGATCTAAAAATAATTTTACTGTGTCAATATCTATTTTTTTATCTAATAATTTTTGCATATAATTTTTTTTATAATATTTCATTATTTCTAGTGTTATTTGTTGATCTTTTTTATTTCCATTACAGAATCCATTTACAGGTTTATCATTTAATAAATAACTATTATCTAGTATATCAATATTTTCATTACATTTAATAATACAATAAACAAATGGAAAATTATCTAATTTTGATAAATTATTATTTATAATTTGTAATTTATTATTATTATTTTTTGTAATCCTAACTAAAACTTCTTCTTTATCAACAAGCTTAGCTAACATAATATCTGCATCTGAAGAATCTAAAAATAATGGTTTTAATGGTTTCAACCATTCATTCGTTGGAACAACATATGCTTTATTAATTTTATTTGATATACACTTTATATCACTCATATAATATTATTTAGATATTTTCAATTATAAAATAAATATTATTAAATTAATGTTTTATTTTATTAATATAATTATGTATTATACTAATTATTATTTACACCAATATATTATCAATTGCATTAATTTCATTTTGAAATTTTAAACATAATTCTTTATTTTTATGAATTATGCCATCAATATGTTTATTTTTATATGAACTACAGAAGAAAACTACATCACATATTTTGCAATAATATTTTTGTTTTTCTCTTTCTTCTATACTACTATGTTGTGATAAATTATGTAATTTTAAATTCCAATGACTTGATGTTTCATAATCACATATACTACACTTGGAAGTCTTGGGTTTTCCCTTTCTTAAATGTTTTTGTGTTTTTACATGTTTTAACCAATTAGTACAATTTGATGTTCTATAATCACAAAAATGACAATAGTATTCATCTTTCTTTACTTCAGTCATATATATTATTATTTATAATATTTTTTTAAGTTAAACCTTTAGTTTTTAGTAATAAATTAAATTGTATCAAGTAATGTAATTAATTCTTTATGATAACCATAATCAATTCTTGATGTATTGATGCATTTTTTTCCAATAATTTTATAGTATTTAGAATTTCTTCTTTCTTCATACTAAAGTGTGTTTTAACAACTTGTTCAAATCCTGGAGTTGGATTTTTAATCATATTAATAATTTCAAATCGAATTGTATGTGGTTGTAATTCTTTATTATAATTATCAGAGTTTGTTTTACCTTTTAGTGTATGCATTTCTCTTTACCATACTGGTTCATTGAAATTTGATTGTTCAACAAGAATTAATGTTTGGATAGAAATCATAACTTGAAAAAAAGTAGAGGTTTTTGGATTCCACTTTTCACTTTCTTGACCCGACCATGTTCCTAATAAACTTAAAGACTTTACCATTTGCATAAAGATTTGGATTAAATCTTACTTTACCATTATCAGTGACATAAATCAAAACTTTGGGTGCAGAATTAGGGGGCTATCACTTATTTTACCATTTAACCAGAAACTTAATTCTAAAATATGAAATGGATGTTTATTTGGAATAGTACAATTAATACGATAATGGATTCTATTATTATTTATCACAAAATCAGTTGAAAATATTTTATTATCTAAGTTATTAAATTTATTTAATTCAGTTATAATTTTTGTTGATATATCTTTATTAATTTATTTATGAATACAAAAACTAATATCATAATCATTACCAATAATATTTGATTCATATTTAATACCTTCATTTTCAAAAATATTTTTATATTGTATGTATCCACCGCCACCTAAACATAGTCTTAAAAGATAAGAATCTGATAATTGTGTATCCAATATAAAATAATTACAATAAAACAAATACTAATTTATTATTTCATTAGTGTATATCATAAATTATTTTATCAACAGATTTATAAAAAAATTAATTCTTTATTATTTATATAAATACAATTAGAAAAAATAAAAATATGTACATTTTTATTATTATTGCTTAATAAAAATTATTTTAATTAATATAATCTAAATTATCTTTCATAAATGTTCCATTTTTTATTTCTTTCCTTAAAATCCAATTAAATATATAACTAAAATCATTATCTGATAGATATGGTTCAATTAAAATTTTTTTTAAAAAATTTTCCTTATATTTTTTGTACTAGTTGCATATTTACAAAATTATTATCAATAAATATATCTGCTAAATATGGTGATTTGATTTTTTCAGATGGTCTATTAATAATAACTGCTTTTCTAATTTAATATTCATTTATAAAAGTAAAGAATAATTATTGTGTTATAATATTATAAATTAGGAATTTTTTATTTCTGTATTTGTTGTACATAATATGTTGTTCTTCCTGTTTTATTTTTATGAGTTTTTATTTTATTTCCAAATTGATCTATCTTCCTCCTATAAATTTTCATTGAATTAATATATTTATTTGGATTATCAGAATTTAATGATTTTAACATTTTCTTTATTATTTTTTTTGTTGAATTATATATTTGATGCCATTCATCAATATCAATACTTTTCACTTTCCTTAATGGATTAATTTTTGCATCATATAATATTTCAGCTTTCAAATAATTGATTTTTTTAAATTAAAACATACTTTTAATTTAAAAAAATTAGGAAAAATTATATTTTTCCCCAATTCCAGAGAATATTATTTTTTGATCAATTATAATATCTTCTAATAATTGATTTTGTTGTGATATAGATAAATTATTAACTCGTTCTAATAAAATCTTAAATGTTGTTTTTTCATCAGTAATATCTGGTGCTAATTTATTAATTTCATAATCAATTATTTGTTGATCATTCGTGAATGTTAACGTGCCAAAATTACGAAAATCTGTAAAAATTAATTTTATATTTTTAAATTAGAAAACCACATTTTCATATTTTGGTAACCATTCAGGTTCATTACCTTCATAAAACCACCATCCAGACATTCCTAATTTAGAAATTAAACACCAATCATTTTCAAAGTAAATAAAAATAACTTTACCTTTTTTTTGAATGTTTAAACATTTTAATGGTAAATGTTTAACAAATTCTATAAAATTATTAGGTGGTCCATGAGTAACATATCGTCCTTTTTGAATTTTTATAGATACTAAATCTTTATTTTTAATTTTACTTTGAATGATTTCTGTTAAATGTAATACTTATGGTGATTTAGGCATTTTATTAACATTTATAAAATAAAAAATTTATAATATTATCTATTATATATATAATGCCATTAGAATATGAATATACTTTTAGAAATTATAATAAAAAAAAGTTAATTGAAATAATTAAACAAAATGGTGGTTATAAAGTTGGACATTATATTTTTAAAGTTATGGTGTTTATACATCCATTAGAAAAAGATGGTACTTATATTAGAGTAAGAGATGAAGGTCATCGAATAACAATGACTTATAAATACTTAAATAATAAAAAATTTGCGGATGAACACGAAATCAATATTGATAATTTTGATGCTGCAGTTAATATTTTATTAGGAATAGGTTGTAAAACAAAATATTATTATGAGAAATTAAGAGAAATATGGAATATCAAAAACTCTGAAATAGTATTTGATATAAATCCAGGGATGCCAGAACGAATGGAAGTTGAATCACCTACATTAAAAGAATTAGATAATTTAACTAAAAAATTAGATTTATTAAAATTTAAATTAAATGGTTCAGAAACACCTATAAGTGAAGAATTATATGGATTTAAAATTCCTAAAAATTTACCAATTCTAACATTTCTAAATGTTAAAAAACATTTATTGCCTTTAGTTACTAAAAATAAACCTGATTTTATAGAGTTAATAAAGAAACAAAAGAAATTATATTTGAAAGTATTAAATTCTAACAAATAAATTAAAAACAACCCTCAAATGTACAACAATCAGCACAGAAATTACCATATGCTAGCACTAAAAGCTTATCAACTGACTTGCATGCATTACATGAACCATTAATGAATACATCTCTATCATTAGTTAATTTTACTTTTTTATTATTACCACCTAATGTACAACAATCAGCACAGAAATTACCATCAGGTGTTATAAGGAGTGTTTCTTGATACCGACATGAATTGCATAATCCATTCATGAAAATATCTTTATTTTGATTTAATTTTATTTTTTTATTATTACCACCTAATGTACAACAATCAGCACAGAAATTACCATCAGGTGTTACAAGGAGTGTTTCTTGATACCGACATGAATTGCATAATCCATCAACAAAAACATCGTCGTAAATATTTGGTTTCGCTAGTAAATCTGCTGTTGGAGAATTCTGAGTCTTTACAGTATCCATTTTTAATAAATATTAATACTTATTAATAAAATTTATAAAAAATCAATTTTTTTTAAATAAAAAATATACAAGCAATTTTTTAAATAAAAAATATACAAGCAATTTTTTTAAATAAAAATATACAAGCAATTTTTTAAATAAAAAATATACAAGCAATTTTTACACTAACCATGGAAAAACATGTGGATATTTACCATTAGAATATTTTTCTAATGCTAATTTTTCTGCTTGATAAAATATAGAACCATTTACCGTATCAGATGAATCTGAAGAGTCTGAATCATATTTATCATAAATAATTTGTTTACATTCATCCATATGACAATATTCAAATAAATATTTCATTTCGCACATTCTTTTAACAATATCATCTAAACTATGTTCAAATTTTCCTTCAATATAATTTTGACATAAATAGCTATCTTCTCTTAGATCAACTTTAACTTTATTTAATTCATCAATTAATTTATTTTTCCTTTTCTCCATTTTTATTTTTTTATTTTCATCTATCTTTTTCTTTCTATTATTTGAATTAGAATTTCTTTGATTAATTAATTTAATTATAAAATCATTTAATTGATCTGGAGCTAAATTATGTTTATTACAAAGATATTTTATTAAATTATCTGTTGTAAAATAAGTAGTTGGACCATATGCAGATTTACCTAAAATTTTATCAATTTTATCTAAATCTTCATCTTTCAAGAAATAATTTTTTTTAGCATTTGTTTTAGTAACTAGTGTATATTTATCATTTAATTTACATTCAGTACATAGGTATAAATTAAAATATGTTGATTTACTTCCAATATTAGTTTTACATTCGAAACATAATTTATCTACTTTATTCATTATATATTAAATATAATTATTTTTTAATTCAATATATTTTTTTTTATAATTTAAATATTTTTTAAAAAATATATCATTATTACCATAAAATATATACTTATTATTGAATTTACCAGTTATTGGATTAAAAATAAATTTTTCAATAGATTGTATTATTTGTGTATTATAACTATGTATATCTTTAATAATAAGTAATTTATCTATATCATATTGTTTTTCAGTATATTTATCTAAAAATTTTTTTTGATATTCAAAAATTTTTTCTCTATCTAATAAAATTTGATAACAAACATAATTAATTTTTTGTTCTGAAGGATTATAACTAATTGTTTCACTATCATTAATTAGTCTAAAAAAATATGATTCTTTAAATTTATTTATTTCTTGTATTGGTTTAAAAATTGTTGTGTTAATTAAAATTAATTTATAATTAAATACTGGGTATTCTTTATAAAAATAAATTATCATATAACCTGGAATAATTATAATTATATCTCGCTCTTCAATGTATACAAATAAATATCCAGTTCTATTTCTAATAAAATTAAATGTAGTAACTTGTGTAAAAATATTTGGAAAATATCTAATTTGTTTATCCAATTCTATTGTATATGTTATTAATAATTCTATTGCACGTGTTATAAATAATTCTAATAAAGGATTATAATTTACATATTCATAATATAATTCATCAGAAAATAGAGGTTTATTAATATTTAATTGATTATCAACTAATCTTAATTTTTTATTATCTATTTTTTTATCATTCATTTGATCTTGATCATAATTTAATTCAAAACTATTTTGTTGATTATCTATATTATATACTAACTTTTCAATATTCTGTTTTATATCATTGAAATATTTTTTAAATTTAATTTCTATCATTTCGAGTTCATTTGGGAAAAATATATCTGCAAATGCTCTTATAAAATCAGTTTCGATTGCATCTTTAAAATAATATTTAATTTTTTCAAAATATCTTATATCATATTTAGATAAAATATTGTCTGCAGCTTTTTCATTATATAAATATAATTTATCTATTTCTTTTTTATTTCTAGATTTTCTTATATCTGATTTTAAAGTTTGATATAGTAAATTTAATTTCTTTCCATTTTTACTTTCATTATCATTTTTTAATAATAACTCTAATATTTGGACTGAAGTTAATTTTTCTCCAATTGGTTTATTATCAACATATAATAAATCTATACTATGCCCCATATTAATTTTCCTTAATCTAAATATTGCTTGAGCTATTTCAGAATAATTTGATAAATTATTTATTATACATATACCTTTCATTATTGGATATTTATCTTGTTTTATATCAACACCGATAATATGTGATTGATCATAATATATAAATGGATTTTTATAATGAATATTTGAATTATATGATAATATATCAGTATTTGGTCCTGATATTACAAATTTTCTATTAAGTTCATCAATAAATATAATTTCTCGTTGTTTTCTAAAAATATTAAATATATTAAGTGCAATTTGTATATTATCATAATTTTTAAATAATCCTATAGTATCAATAATAGCATGATATTTATCTATTTCAAACATATCTCCTAATAATGAAGGATATTCATAGAAAAATGGACTGATTGTTTCATCATAAAAAAATGGTTTTGAGTTTTCAATAGCATGAGTAACATTAATTTTTTCATCTTCATCATTATTTATTTGATCAAAATTATATAATGATTTTATTGGAGGTAAATTAATATTTATTGTTCCAGAATATCCTATTTTATATAAATTATTTATATTAATTATATCTACAAAAGAACTATTATATTGATAATTTGCTATTTTAATTCTTTCAAAAATATTTTTAAAAACTATTTTAAATAATGTATTTTTTATAAATTTAAAATCTAATTCTTTACTTTTTATATAATCAATAGTTAAATTTAGCGGTTCTTCTTCATTAAAAATTTCTTTATATAAATTATATTCTTTAATACATTTGAATATAAAAAAATTATCAATTTTATATTCATGTAAAACTATATAATAATATAATGTTAGATAAATCGTTAATATGATAGATGAAAAATTACTATTAAGAAGTGGATTACCTTTACTTCTATATGGTATTGCATAAAATCTATTAGGGTGTATACCCCAATTAATATTTTCAACTAATTTTTTATCTTTAATTTGTTTGATAATTTTTAAAATATCATTTTTCATTATTGGTGATATTAAAGAATTAATTTTAATATTTTTAATATAATTAATACTATCTATCAAATTCATTTCAGGAAGTGGATTTATTAAATTAAATTCATCAATAATTGATTCCTTTTTATTAAATGTAATATTAAAATTACTTTTAAGAGGATCTAATAAATAATCAAATTCATCTATTAACATTATAGTATTACAATTAATACATTCATCATTAAATTTTCCCTCTAAAAATTTTTCTTTAATTTTATCATCTGAATAAATATTTAAATTTTCTATTCCAAAAATATAAGTAAATTCATTTAAAATTATATTTGTATCATTTTCTAAATGTGTAGGTACAACAATTATAATATCTTTATTATGAATTAATGAAAAATATAAAGAAAGTAATGGTGTTATTACAGCTGATTTACCTTTACCCATCATTAAATGATGTAGTGGATAAGATATATAACTTTCAAGATCATTAAGTCTTTTATCTTCTAACAGGATATGTTTATAATTTAGTTTTCTACATTTATTACCTCCTGATTGAATAAAAGAAATATTAGTATCATCTAAAATATTAATTTCTTTATAAAATTTTTTATTTTCAATATTATATGTTATATCTGTATTTTGTCTACAATTATTTTTATCATAGTCTAAATAATTATTAATTATACTATAATATCTTTTCATTTGTTCTTCATAAATTTCAAAACCAATAATTAATTCAAATAAAGCTTCAAAATTATAATTAAACTTATTATTTTTAACTTGATATTGATCATTAAATATTTTTAATTGACTACAAAATTCAATATAATTTTCCTCTCTATATTGATCATCTAATAAATTTTTTAATATTAATAAATGATTTTTTATTTTGATAGCATTTAAATAATTATATAAATGAATATAATCACTAAATAAGTCATTTAAATTTTTATCTTCAACATAACTATTAAATTCAAAAATAATTTGATTCTTCTCCTTAATTATTAAATCAATTTTTTGTTTAATATAAATATTATTTATAATATTACACTTACTAATTTTTAGTTGTAATTTACTTAAATCATTATTGGGTATTAAATTTGTTTTTTCATAATTTGAATCATTTAATTTATTAATTAAAAATGATTTTTTTTCAAAATTATGTAAATCATAAAATTTTTCATTAAAAAATAAAAATCCTTTATCATTATAATCATTATAAATTATATTTAATTTATTTATTTCAAAGTTTTTACAAATTTCAGAATAAACTTTAAATGATTCTCTATCTGGATACATTAAATTATTATTATTTATTGAAACATTATGATATCCATCTATTGAACATTTTCCTAATAATATATAAGTTTTTATATTATTAATAAAATATACAATATTATATTTATCATCAATTTCATTTTCATATATTGCATGTGAACATGATAATGGTATTGTATATTTAAAAGGTAAATTTATTTCATTATATCTTAAAACTTTATTATTATTTATATAAAGTTTATTTATTTTTATTGATTTAAATTTATATTCACTAATTTTTTTATCACTAATATTAATAATTAATTTAAAATAATATTTATTATTAATTATTAATAATTCTTTATTATTTATATTTAATAATAATATGTCTTCTTGGGTTTGAAATGGATTTTCTATAAATAATAAGTCATCAAAATTTTTAAATATATAGTCCTTTATTTTTTCTAATTTATCGGTATCATATGATATTCGTTCATATTGTCCCTTTTCAATCTCTATAATGTTAGCTTCATTATTAATTTTATAATTTTTAAAATATTTGCTTATTATAATTTTAAATTCATCAATTAGTTTATCTTTGTTATCAATAAAATAATTAATAAATTCATTTTTAACTTTATTTGTATTAATATAAATTTTATCAATAATTTTTAAAAAATCATATAATTCCAAAATACTTTGTTCGAGTATTGTATCGGAAATTGTAAATTTTAAATCTATAGAATAAAATTGTTTTATTATTTCATCATTATTTTTCACATTAATATATTTTGTAATTAATAATTGTAAATTAAACAAACACCAATACATTTCTTTATTGAGTGTTTTATTATTATTATAAATATCATAAAATCTATCTGCATAAAAATATATTAATTTATTTCTGTATAAATCATTTTCAAATATATGATAAATATTATACAAAATAAAATAAGATTCGTCAATAGTATATTCATTATAATTAAAATCTTGATAAATATATTTTGGGTTATCGTATAAAAAAAATAATAATTTATTATAATCATCAATATTTCTTATATATTTTTTAAAAAAAGTTTTTTTAAATATATAATTATCTAAATAAAAATCTAAATTTAAATATTTATCCATATAATATTTTACAGCATATGTTGCTTGTACTAACTTTTTGAATCTAGAAAAGTCTTCATTAAAATGCTCATATATTAATTTAAAATTAAATTGGGCATTAATTAATATTATATTTAAAATTCTATACATTCTATTACAATTATCAATTAATATTAATTTATTAGTAATATCTTCATTTAAATCAAATATAGTTTTTAAAATATTTATTAAAATTTCATATCTATATAAAAATTTACAAAAATTAATTAATATTGTTTGATCAGTAAAGTTATATTTTTTATATATATTATTTATATATAATGCAAATGAAATAAACATATTTATATAAATTAAATTATCATCATCAAATGTTTCATTAAAATTATTAATTAATATTTGTAAATCAATATTATATTCAGTAATATCAGTAGTGTTTTTAGTTTTTACAAAGAATGAATTACTAATTTCTTTTTCAAATATAAAGTATAATTCAAAATCTTTTATTCCTTCTATGTTTGTGTTATACATGATATAATTAATTAATGTTTTACCACTTTTTAAAAAATTAGGTTCTATATTTTTTTTTATACCTTCTGTGTTATTTATAGAAATATTTTTTACAACTAATGAATAATCAATATTATATATATGATCAATATTTTCATATGATAATTTTTCATCAAAAAATCCTAATTTACAAAATTTATCATAAAATACTTTTTTTAATTCAATATAATTTGTTTCTAAAAAATTATCTTGTCTAAAAATATTTTTAACGATTTTATAAAATGTTTCATATATTTTATTAATAGTTATATTATATAAATTATAATTATCATTAATTATAAAAAAATATAGTATAGGCCAATATATTGAAAACCATGTACAAGAACCACTTTCTTGATCTTTAATATAAATATAATCATTCTCTTCATTATAATTAAAAACTAATTTATTTCTAATTGAAATATTAATATTTTGATAGGTAGTATTTTTATTTATTTCATCAAAATAATTATTATCTTTACCATTATAAAATTTTTCATATTTTAAATCAATTTTATCATGAGTTTTATCAAGATAATCTACCATAAATTTATAATATTTAATTATTTCATTATTAAAACTAGAATTATCATACAAAATAAATTTTTCTCTATTTTCTTTTTTATTTGTATAAATTAAATTATTTGTTATATCAATATTAAAATTTAATATTTTATAATCATTTAAATTATTTAAATCATAGGAGTTTTTATTATATTCGAAACTAATATTTAAAACATCATGTTTGTATCCTAAATTTGAAAGTATTTGATTAAATTTAATTAATTGATTAATTAATTTAATATCACCTAATAATAATTTATTTTCTCCTAATTCATGTGTATCAGATTCAATAAAAATTATTTTATTATTCTCTTGATATTTTATAATATCATAAATAATATTATAATATTCAGGTAATAATAAAATAATTAATAATTTTTTAATATCAAATATACCTTTTGATTTAAAAATTTTATTAGGTTTATAATATTTAATTCCATTTTTAAAAATGGAATCATGAATATCTATTCCCATTCCTGAATTAAAGCAACTAATTTTATAATAATCATTAATCTTTTCAATTACTAAACTTGTTGCATGTTCATCATTAACAACTTGATAAATACAATATTTTAAATTATTTAAAAATTCAACTATTTTTTCATTTCTTAAAATTTCATCTATTGTAAATATTATTTCATCATTATTTATATTAAAAAATTTAAATTCATTATTAGTAATTTGTAAAAATGTAATTTTATTAGTATATTCATTACTTTCAATAAAAGCAAAATTTTTAATAATATATCTTATAACTTTTAAAGTAGACCCACACTTTGGATTTAAATAACCATCTATTAAATGATAATAAAGTGGTCTTAAATTTTTAATTGTTTTATCAAAAGTAAAATCATTTATATCAATTTTTTGTAATAAAATATTTTCTTCCATTATTTTATATATAGATTTTTATTTATAATAAATAATTGTGTTTATTATAAATAATATAAATAATATCTATATTAGTCCAGAGAATGAATTAACAAAATATTTAAAATAATTATAGTTAGAATTTAATGGTTTAAAAAAATAAACTAACTATTTTGATTAAATTCATTTTTTATTTTCTTTATAATATTTTGCTCTATTACCACACATGAAACGTGAATTCCTTGCATCCAAACAATAATAGAAATCAACTTTATATTCTTGTATTCCTGTTATAAGATATTTTTCAATTTCAAATTCATCATCATCAACAAGATATGGAAAATACATACATTTTCCATATTCATTATTAATTTTATTTGGGATAAAATTGTTACAATTTACACATAATTTTGGTTTATTAGGATCAATATGATTGTTTGCCAAAAACAATGGCAGCATGAAAGATAGATGCATTTTAATTTATTTTCAGAATTATTAATATTAACAACATTAATTTTTTTTTTCAATTTTTTTAAACATTTAATATATTAAATAAATAAAAATATAATTTTACTGAATAAAGAAACATATAAATTTCAAAATCATATTAATCTTCTTCAAAATAGAATTTTGCAGATATAACTTTAATACGTAATGAAAGTATATCTTTACGTTTATTTTTACATTTACAATAATCTGGCGTTGTTGCAGAACATGTACAATCTATATATTCTCTATAATATTTTTCACTTGGTTTATACCACTTTAATTTTTTATTATAAATATTAATTTCATTACTCTTAAATAGTTTAAATTCATCTTTAATTTTACCAGTTTCATCTTTCATAGAATCTGGTATTGGAAGACGTAATGTTTCATAAGTAATTGCATCACTTTCATCTTCATAATATTCAACAAAATCTTGTATTTCAATAACAATTCCTATATACCATATACCAGTAGTAGGATTAAAATTTATCTTACATTCCTTTTTCTTATTAATTATTTCAAATGGATAATTATTTAATTCAATTTTATTAATATCTATTATTTTTTTAGGAATACGTTTAAGAGGATTAGGATCAGGTTTTTGTTCCTGGTCAGGTTTTAGTTCATAATCATCATCATCTTTGGTAGCTAAATTAGGTTTAATCTTAAATGATAAATGTTGATTATATATACCAGTACAAATAACATCATAATAATCACCTATAGAAGGTTTAAAATCTGAACCTGTAAAAAGGAATCCTTCTTTTTCAAATAAACCATCAATATATAATCCCTTAAAACAGTAACTATCATGGTATTTCATTGGATTGGTAATATTTTGAATTATTTTTAATGATACTTCAAAACCATTTTTAGTATTAATTTCTTTTTTCTCAACAAATCCTTTTCCATAAGCAAATCCTTTCCCACGTCCAAAACCTTTCCCACGTCCAAAACCTTTCCCACGTCCAAATCCTTTTCCGCGTCCGAATCCTCTCCCGCCCATAAGTAGGTCTTCATTTTCATTAAATTCGGCCATTATTTATAAATAATTTTTAAAATTAATATAAATTTAAATTATTATTTTTTCAATTTTTTAATATATAATTAATTATTTATGTTTTTTATCAAAATAAACATCTTCTAAAAAAAACAAAGAAAAGTCTATTATATCTTACTAAAATTAATAGATTGTTTAATAATTTATAATTCCAGATGCATATATATTTTGTAATATTTAGATTAAAATAATCATCAAATAAATGATAAAGTTTTACATATTTAAAAAATAAATTTATTAGTTAACTATTATACCTTGAACATATTGAAAACTACACTCTTAAATTATAAAAATAAAAATTTGATAATATTCCTAATTCTTCATCATTTACACCTAATGAATGATATACATGATCAAGTTCTTTCATAAAATTAAGATCTACTTTCTCTTTAATATTTTGTTTTTTAGGTGAATATAATTCATGTCTTTCATATGATTCAAAAATAATTGGTTCTTTATATTGTTCATATGAACGTTTTCGTGTTTGTTCAATAGTATGTCCAATAGTTGGTGCGCATAATTTATTACTAGGTGAAAGATGATTAATACTACTTTTTTTCTTTTTTGGTGCTTGATATTGTTTACTACTTAATTTGATTGTAGGTGCAACAAGTTTCTTTGGATATTCAGCAATAATCGATTTTTTATATTCTCTTTCATAATTATGAATTGTTATTTTATTAATATATCGTAATTTTACAATACCATCTATTATATTTTCAACAATAAAGTTGAGTTTCTCAACCGTGTATTCATTTACTATTTTTAAACTACATATATCTTTTTTTTTTAAATCACTTAATATTTTTGACCCTATGGCAAAATAATCATCATTATTATATATATTTACAGCAGGTATATCATTCTTAAAACATGTTCTAAATGATATATTTCTATTAATTCGACTACATAGTAGTGACATTTTGAAAATATGCGAGTAATTGGTTAAATATTTTTAGTATATATTTATATTTTCAATTTTTATTTTAAAAATTACAAGCAATTTTTTATTTAAGAAATCTATACAGCTTATATTATTTTCTGTTACATAATAATGGTGTTTGAAGAAAATATTATCAGTTATAAACCAATTTTTTTTCATTTTTTAGATGGATATATAAATAAAAATATTGATACTAATATAACAGAATTAACAGATTTTATTGAGAATCATGAGAGAACATTATTAGATGATAATACAAATGATAATATATTATTTTTTTTTAATATTAATGATATTACATTTGATGAACTTTTTTTTTTTATTTCTGATCAAATGTTATATGTAATTATTCAAACTATTCATAATAAACATGCTACTTCACTAGTTTTTTTTATGAAAAATGATAAAATTTACATATTATCATTTAATTCTGGATTAGGTATAGAAAATCATAATAAATATAATAATAAATTTCTTCCATATTGTGGAATTGAAATTAATAATAAAGATGATTTTATTAATTTTTATAATGTGATAATTAAATTAAATAATACATATAATTTATTTTTTGAAAAAATTGATTTTAATGTATTAAATCAATTTGAGTATGAATTAAAAGACACTTTTTATAGTGACACTAAATATTATAATATATCTGATTTTGTAGTTAATTTATTAACTCATTTAGATAAAAATGAAATAAGATTAGATTGGGATAAAATCTGTTTAAAAATTAATACAGATTTTATTATAAATTATGATAATCTAATAGTATTTTCAACTAATTATAAATATTATAATATATTAATAGATATTTTTAATGCATTTTATAAAAAATTAAATTTTAAAGAATTTAATTTAAATTATATTTGTGAAACTGTATTTTTTAAAAATTTTGAAAATAATGATATATTTAATTTTAATAAAAATGTAAAAGATAAAATTATATTACATTTATTAAATAATCAGTTATATATAAGTGATCAAGAAAGTAGCTCTTGTATGTGGTTTTCAATATATTGGCCATTAATTTTTTTTTATATTATAAAAAATAATTATAAAGGATATGTTGAAACTGTTATTAAAATTTATGATTATTTTATTAAAAAAGTTAAAGAAATTTTTTCAAAAGAAAATTTTCGTAAAGAATATCTTAATAATAATTCTAATATTAATCTAATGAAAATTGTATGTAAAAAATTTATAGATTTACAAATATTAGATAAAAGTAATTTATTAAATGAAATTGATTTTATTTACGAAAATGATATACATTTATTAATTAGAAATCCTAATTCACTTAGATTATTAGAACATGTAGAAGATATATTATTGGACTTTAAATTAAATCAATTTATTCCTATTTTACATAATTTTAAATTTCATAATTTTATAGATTTTTTATTTAATCATAATAAATTTTATTATTCTGAAAAATATATATTTATTTACTATCTGTTCATTTTTGATATTGATTTATTTGATTTTAAAATTATGAAAATTCCTGATGGTGCAAATGAAGAGAGTATTAAATTAATTAATTTATATAATGATACATTTGATGTTTTAAATACATCTTTTCTTTTTGAAGAATATATTTCTAATATTAATAATATTAATGACTATTTAAATTTTGTTTTTAAAAAAAAAAATTTCACTTCTAGTACTGGAATAGTATTAAAAAAATATGATGATATTAAAAAAAATATAATAAATATTATTAGATATATTCATAGAATCAACCTAATATTTGAACTTTTAAAATTTAATAATATTAAAAAGAAACTTATTTTATATTTAAATTTTTTTTGTGTTGAATATAATGAAGATACTTTAAATATTTTAGTTAATACAGATATATCTTTTATAGATCAAGATTTATTTATTTTAAATCCTATAATAAAATATAATAGAGATGATGAAATCATCACATTTCATAATAAATTATTATTTTATTGTAAAAATATAAATTATATAAAAAATTTATATAATTTTATAAAAAATAATTCAATATACATTTGTACAAATCCAGAAATTAGAAATAATTTTATAAAATATATTTGTGATAAACTTTTTGCTAATAATTTTGTTGGTCCAAATTTACATCTGTTATATATGGTATTAAATAAACCTATATTTTATCAAAATGATAATAATATTAATACTGGTGTTGATGAACTAAGTAATATTATGATAAATTTACCAGAAAATATAAGAAATAATAATGAGGAGTTTATTAAATATATTTCTGATAATAAAGATATTTTATTAAATGAATATAACTTAATTAAAAATATAATTAATAAAAATTTAAATTTAGATATTGATGAATATATTGTAACTATTGATACTATTAAATTTAATATTTATATATTAAAAAATGATTATACACAATTATTATTTAATAATATACTAAATAATGATAGTATAACTATATATCTCTGTAATACCATTAATGATATAAAATATTTTTTAAATAGTAATTTTAATATAAAATTTAGTAGTAAATCAAAAATAAATGATGATTTAATAATTTTCTCAGGAATAAATAATATTGAATTTAATAATAATAAAGTAATTCCATATTCAAAAATTAATTTACCTTTCAAACATGTTATTCCTATAACATGTTTTCATTTAATTTATAAAGATATATATGATAATTATTTGGTAACTTATTTTAATTTTAATAAATATTATAATACTTATATTAATTTATTAGGTAATAATAGTTTAGATAAAAATAAATTATATACAATTAATATTAACAATAATAATTTGATGTTTCCATTAGATTATAAAATATTTATGGAATTATGTATTAACTATGAGGTAAATAAATTTAATTGTATATTTTTTAATGAAGCAAATTTAAATCCACAAAATACAGGATTTTATTTCAATGAAAAACAATATAAATTATTTGAAATTAATAAAAAAAATTTTCTAAATGAAAGTTTACATAATATTAAATATACTAAATATGATCTTAAAAATAAAATAAATTATAATGAAATTAAAACAGATGATGAATTTTGTAATGAAATTGCATTTAAGAAACTTTTATTTAAAATTAGTACATGTAATTTAGGAGATATTAAATTTTTAAAATATAAAGAAGAATTAAGAATTTATAAAAAATTTTATTTTAAAAATATAAATATATTTTCGGCTTATATTAAAGAATTAAATATAAATATATTATTTGGAGATAAATATAAAAAATTATATGATTACTTGTTATCAATTAAAATATACAATATATG
>Ga0214921_10003021_pt1 | contig 26454 bp, 25 predicted proteins | sample LL1505_MetaG_FD_177992 | JGI IMG/M metagenome (GOLD analysis project Ga0214921, IMG submission 177992) | Freshwater microbial communities from Lake Lanier, Atlanta, Georgia, United States - LL-1505 | ecosystem: Environmental > Aquatic > Freshwater > Lake | place: USA: Georgia | collected... | reverse complement strand
CACTAGTGTCCCGTTAAAAATATTGAAAGTTCTTTGAAATTCTTGATATCATTAGGTTTTTAGATGATAATTGTCGGTGACGATTTGAATTGAAATTTTGTTTTAAGATTCATATTTGACTATGAATCAAGGCAAATACGTATTTACTCAAATCGCATCCTTCCTCCCTCAACGAGTTTTTGATCGGATAGTTAAGGAGTACTATGGTAATTATCGAGTTCGACATTTTACTTGTTGGAATCAGATGATGGCGATGATGTTTGGACAGCTTAGTAATCGTGAAAGTTTGCGAGACTTGGTTCTTACAATTAATGCTCATCCATCGAAACTTTATCACATGGGCTTTGGAAAGAGTATTTCAAAGTCAAATTTAGCATTGGCAAATGAGCAAAGACCGTTTGAAATATATGAAGCTTTTGCTTATCATTTGATTGGAGAAGCACGAAAAATATGTTTAAATATTGACATTGAATTTTCATTTTCAGATGCAATTTATGCCTTTGATTCAACCACAATAGATCTTTGCTTAAATACATTTTGTTGGGCAACATTTCGCAAAGCAAAAGGTGCAGTGAAAATACATACACAATATGATATTCGAACATCAATCCCTGTTTTCATGGAAGTGACTCCAGCCTCAGTTCATGATGTAAATGCCATGGATTTAATTACCTATGAAAAGGGTAGTTTTTATATATTTGACAGAGGTTATCTGGATTTTGAGCGACTTTATTTTATCCATGTGGCTTTATCTTTTTTTGTAATCCGAGCAAAGAATAACTTGAAGTTTAAGCGAATGTATTCAAACAAGATAGATAAGAATACTGGGGTAAAATATGATCAAATTGGAGAGCTAACTGGATTCTATTCATTACAAGGTTATCCAGAAAAAATTCGAAAGATTAAGTTTTATGATGCTGATCAAAATAGAACCTTCATTTTTCTGACAAATAATTTAATTCTACCCCCAGAAGAAATTGCTAAACTTTATAAAAATCGTTGGAAAATCGAACTCTTTTTTAAATGGATAAAACAACATCTTCGAATTACTGAATTTTGGGGTAGAACCGAAAATGCCGTTAAAACGCATGTCTATATTGCAGTAATAACTTATACCCTGATAGCAATTATAAAACAGAAGCTTAAAACCAAATACTCGACTTATGAAACACTTCAAATTTTAGGTGCATCTTTGATTGATAAAACATCAATTCAAGACCTTCTTAAAAAACCTTATGAGCAAGAAATCAAAGAACAATTATGTAATCAACTGAAAATCTTTTAATTTAAACGGGACACTAGTGGTTTTAAAAGAAAAAATAGGTGAGCAGCAAGCTAAGAGTTTGACAGAATATATTGAAGTAAAAGTTGAACAAAAGTTTGAAAGCCAAAAACAAATGTTAGCAACAAAAGAGGATGTAAAAAATCTTGAAATAAAATTGGCTGAAACAAAATCAGATTTATTAAAATGGGTATTTGCAATGTTTGTTAGCTTGGCTTTAATGATCATTGGACTTTATATAAAATAACTGCTTCAATTAGTCTTTTATAGGCATTGCTTATAAAAAATGTTATTCAACATCTGCTATCTAAAGTTGGTAAAATTTACCGTCCAAGCAAAATGGTCGGTGTCAATTAGCTAAACATAAACCATAGGCAACTAAACCTCAGTTAACAAGCTAAAGGGAAATGCATTAATTGTTAATTCGTAATTCCTAATTCCTTTTGCCTTTCTCCTAACTCCCCTACTTCAGTCTTCTTCTTTTCATTTCTTTCAAAATCAGTGTAAGTTCACGGCCGGCTTGGCCTTTGGCACTAGTGTTCTCTTGTGCTCTTCTGAATAAATAGGGCATAACGGCTTTAACAGGGCCATAGGGAAGGTATTTCGCCACATTATAGCCTGCATTGGCTAGGTTATAACTTAGGTTATCGCTCATACCAAACAATTGTGAAAAATAGATGCGTTTGTCGTTATTGCTCAAGTTTGCTTCTGCCATCATTTCAGCTAAAACCCTGCAACTTTCTTCATTGTGCGTACCCGCACAAATGGCTATTCTATCAATATGCTTTACACAAAATTGAAGTGCCTCATTGTAGTCTTCGTCACTGGCTTCTTTATTGGGTTGGATTGGATCAGTATAGCTTAACTGTTGAGCTCTTACTCTCTCTTTTTCCATGTAGGCACCTCTCACCAGTTTTACTCCTAGGTGGTAGTTTTTTTCTACTGCTTTTTGGTAGGATTGTTTCAAAAACTCTAATCTATCATGACGGTAAAACTGAAGTGTATTGTATATTATCACTTCATTCTTGTTATACATCTCCATCATCTCATCCACCAAATTGTCGATGGTGTTTTGAATCCAACTTTCCTCGGCATCAATAAACAGTCGAACATTTTTATCGAAAGCTGCTTTACAAATTCTATTTACACGCTCTTTCACCTTGGCAAATTCTGCGCCTTCTGCAATGCTAAGGGTTTTTCCTTCATTTACTTTATTTAGCAGTTCCATACGAGCTAGACCCGTAACCTTAAAAACACTAAACGGTATTTTGGGGTTGTTTTGTGCTTTGGCAATCGTTTCGATAGTTTCTTTAGTGGTATGATCAAAATCTTCATCCGCTTCTTTGCCTTCTACAGAATAATCTAAAATGGTTCCAATACCATATTTATTAAGATTTTCAATGGTTTTAGTACAATCTTCAATGCTTTCACCTCCACAAAATTGTTTAAAAACAGTTGATTTGATTATCCCTTTAATTGGCAGTGAAATGGCAAAGGCAGCATGCACTAAGGCAGGTCCAACTTGCACCAACCAGTTGTAGCCTAGTGCCTTAAATAGCATGTACGAATTACGCAAATCACCATTTGATTTGCCTTTAAAAGCTATTTCGGTGTTTGAAAAATCTATTGAAGTCGGCTTAAAACTATTCATTATTATTATCTCAATGTTAAATATGTAAAATTAGTAATACCTTGCAGCAGCAAAAATAGCATTACTTATATAATATAATAATGAAGGAAATTTTCAGCAAAGGGTTTAATGTATTTATGGGCGATGATGTGTTTGAAAACATGGCTCAAAACCTCATTGAACGTGAGTACTCTAAAGTTTTTCTCCTGATGGACGAAAACACAGAACGTGATTGTTATCCTATTTTGAAAAATTTTTTGGTAAACGTTATCACAATTAAAATCAAGAGTGGCGAGCAACACAAAACGATAAAAACGGCTGAGTATATCTGGCATCAATTGCATGATAATTTTGCAGATAGACGAGCTGTTATGATTAATCTAGGTGGTGGCGTGGTGAGTGATATTGGTGGATTTTGTGCAGCCACATATAAAAGAGGAATTGATTTTATTAATGTTCCTACAAGTCTTTTAGGAATGGTGGATGCGAGTATCGGAGGCAAACTAGCTTGTGATATTGATTCTCATAAAAACATGGTGGGCGTTTTTGCACACCCGAAGGACATCTATATTTACTCTAAGTTTTTGAACACTCTTCCGATTGCAGAAAAACGCTGCGGATTAGCAGAACTGAGTAAACATGCCTTAATAGATAGCAAGCCACTTTGGAATGATATTTTAGAAAATTCTGTTTTTGAATTCCCTATTATCAATAATTTAATTCAGCAATCAGCTAAAATTAAAATTAATATTGTTAAAAACGACCCTTATGAAAAGGGTTTGCGCAAGGTGCTTAATTTTGGCCATACGATTGGACATGCGATTGAAACCTGGAGTTTAAAAAACGACAAAAACCCATTGAAGCATGGCGAAGCAGTGGCTATTGGTATGCTTTGCGAGTCTTATATTTCTAACAAATTATTAGGCTTAAGCAACAAAGAACTCAACCAAATTGTTCAATTTATTAGCAAAAATTTTAGCCATTACAAAGGTAAGTGGGAACTGAATGAACTTATTTCTTATATGAAAAATGACAAGAAAAATTATAAAGGAAATTACAATTTCAGTTTGCTAAAAAAGGTAGGAAAAGCTAAAATTGATGTGGACTGCAGCACAGATTTAATTTTAGAGTCACTGTCATACTACCAAGGACTTGGCCAACAATTTCCTTCTCAACATAGTGCTTGAAAGCTGTTAGAGTAATATCACCCCAACATACAATAAATTGCAGCATTGATTTACCTGCATCAAAGAGCATTGCAAACAGGGCATTAATCCTGCAAGCTATTTTACCAAATATTAGTCTAAAAAACATTTCAGAAGCGGATGATACCTTGCTTATGCAAAGTGCATTGAAAAGTGATGCGAATGAAATTCAACTAAAAAATGCAGGTACATGCATGCGATTTCTAACGGCATATTTTGCTTCAATAGACGGAAGAAAAGTTAAATTGATGTGTGATGATAGAATGAAGGAAAGACCCATCAAAACTTTGGTAGATGCGCTGAGAGAATTGGGAGCAGATATTATTTATCTGGAAAAAGAGGGCTATCCTCCGTTGGCCATTCAAGGGAAGAAGTTACATGGTAAATCCATCCATATAAATGCAAGCGAAAGCAGTCAATTTATCAGTGCTTTGATGTTGATTGGACATAGTATCGACAATGGGTTAGAGATTGTTTTGGAAGGAGAAATTTCTTCACTAGATTATATAGAAATGACTGCAAAACTCATGCAAGAATTTGGTTTAATAGTGCAATTAAAAAAGAATAAAATAAGCACTAAGAAACATAAAATTTCAAATTCTAAAAATCTAGAATACACTATTGAAGCAGACTGGAGCAGTGCAGCTTTTTGGTATCAGATTGCAGCCATGAGCCATGATTCTCAGATTACCCTAAATAGCTTGAGCCTAGAAAATTTGCAAGGAGATAAAACCATTGCCAAACATCTTTCAAATCAGGTTGAAACTCGAACTATTTCAGACAACATTGTCATTCATTCAAACCAATCAAAAATCAATAATCAAAATTATACAATCAACTTAAAGCATCAGCCCGACCTAGCCCCTGCCTTGGCAGCATGCCTTGCTGCATTAGGAGTTGATGCAAAAATTGAAGGACTTGAAAACCTAAAAATAAAAGAAAGCAACCGACTGCAAGCACTACATGATGAGTTAACGAAACTAGGTTATGCTATAAAAATTGATGGGAATAGTTTAGAAGTAAAACATTCAGGAAATGTCGACCCTTCAACTCCGCTCAGGGTGACATCATCTTCTATTCAAATAGCGATTAATTCAACAATTCAAGTAAATAACAATCATCAAATCAAAACCTACAAAGACCACAGGATGGCTATGGCTTTTGCACCATTGGCATTGGTATTTGGCGAAGTAATTATCGAAAATCCAGAGGTTGTGGAGAAATCCTATCCGCATTATTGGGACGATCTTAAAAAAGCAGGATTTGGTTTGGAGTTTTTTGATGTGTAATCTTGTAGCTAATGAACTCATTTGGCGAAATTTTCAGAATCACCACCTTTGGCGAGAGTCATGGTGAAGCACTTGGTGTTGTCATTGATGGCTGTCCTCCAAACATTCACTTTGACTTTGATTTTGTTCAGAGCGAATTAAACCGAAGAAAACCAGGGCAATCCAACATCAGCACAAGCCGAAATGAAGATGAAACATTCGAGGTCTTGAGTGGCGTGTTTGAAGGCAAAACTACGGGCACTCCTTTAACATTGGTGGTTAGAAACCATAATCAAAAGTCGGAGGACTACGATAAACTAAAAGATGTTTTCAGACCAGGACATGCTGATTACACCTATCAGCAAAAATACGGCATTCGAGATCATAGAGGTGGGGGCCGACAATCTGCAAGAGAAACGGTATCTAGAGTTTTAGCAGGTGCTGTGGCCAAACTGTACCTTATAAGCCAAGGCATATCAATACAAGCTTATGTGAGTCAAGTTTTTAATATCAAACTTGAAAAAGAATATTTTCAATTAGACCTTAGTCAAATTGAAAGCAACATAATTCGTTGCCCCGACCCAGAAAAAGCTAAAGAGATGATTACACTAATTGAACAGACCAAACTTGAAGGTGATACTTTAGGTGGGGTTATTAGCTGCGTTTGTAAGGGCGTTTCTGTTGGTTTGGGTCAACCTGTTTTTGATAAATTACATGCTCAATTGGGCAAGGCCATTTTAAGCATCAATGCTTGCAAAGGATTTGAAATAGGAAATGGTTTTGAATCTGTAAACTTAAAAGGAAGCGAAAACAATGATGCATTTTTTGCAAATGACGACAAACATATTGGCACCAAAACCAATCATAATGGAGGTGTGTTAGGAGGTATTTCAAATGGTATGGACATTTTTTTTAGAGCAGCATTCAAACCAGTTTCAAGTATTAGTAAGCAACAAGATACCATAAATATTTCATCAGAAAACACCACCATTCAAATTGAAGGACGACATGACCCATGTGTAGTACCACGAGCAGTGCCAATTGTAGAAGCCATGACAGCCTTGGTTTTAATGGATATGCTGCTTAGAAACAAAATGTATCAGTAAATCATTATTCGTATTTTTTTAGTCACAAAACTTGTTTTCAATCAGACGTGCCAATAAAATCAATTGCTTTTGCTTTATTTGAACAAATTTTTTTATGATGAGAAAGTATTTTTTATTGACCCTTGCTTGTGCTTTGTTTCAGCTTCACTCAAATGCCCAAACTGTTGTGCCTTGTGCCACTGATGAAATTCATCAGCAGATTTTGGATCAACACCCAGAGTTGAAAATGCAGGAGCAATTGATGAATGAAACCGCTCGTAGGTTTGTTCCCCAATTGAATAAGGCTGCAACCATAAAATACATTCCTGTTGTATTTCATGTCATACATGGTTATGGCAATGAAAATATTAGCCAAGCGCAAATAAACGATCAAATCAGAATACTAAACGAAGACTATAGAAAAGTGGCTGGCACAAATGGAGGTTCTAGTACCGACCCTTTGGCTGTAGATATGGAATATGAATTTCGCCTAGCCCAATTTGACCCCAATGGAAACCCTACTGACGGAGTTAATCGTGTAAATAATTACGCCCTGAGCATTAATGCAACTGATAATACGAAGGCTTCGATTTATTGGCCTAGCGATAAATATTTTAATATTTGGGTGGTTAATACTATTTTAAATAATACTGGAAGTCAAAATAGCATTGTACTTGGCTATGCGCAATTTCCATCGGATAGGACCTCAAGACCAACTACTGATGGTGTCATCATACGTTCAGACCAAGTGGGAGTAATTGGGACAGGACAACAATCGCAAGCTGGCAGAACCATGACACACGAAGCAGGTCATTGGGTAGGTTTGTATCATCCTTTTCAAGGTGCATGCGGATCATCTAGCTCCAATTGTGCTGTTCAAGGAGATCAAGTTTGCGATACGCCTCCAGTAGCCTCATCAGCCTCAGGTTGCCAAGTTGGAAGAAATTCCTGTAGCACCGACAATCCCAATTTACCAGATTTAATTAAAAATTATATGGATTACTCTGATGGCAATTGTGCTAATATGTTTACCAAAGGTCAAAAAACAAGAGTTGATGGGATTATGCCAAGTACAAGAGGAAATATTTATTCCTCTACAAATTTAAGCAATATAGGCCTTAACGCTGATGGTACTTACAAAACCATTCCCGCTTCAAGTAAAAAAGCACCATTTAGTTTCGATTTCAATGTAAGCTCATTAGATGGCACAGGTTGGTTTACTGAAGCCTTTACCATTCAACCTGATACTGCGTGGCAAATCAATCAAGCCATTGGATACAACGATACTAAATCTATTTACAACCGCAATTTCTTAACCCAAAAATTAAATACACGCTCATCATTTTCGAGTGCAAGTTATGATGTTAGTGGCTTGACAAGTCCAAAGCTTTCATTTGCCATTGCTTATGCCAAACGCATTAGCGCTAGTAATGACAAGCTTACCATCTATGTTTCCAATAACTATGGAAGAACTGAAGAAATATTAAAAACCTTAAGTGCAACAGACATGACAACTGTGGATGTTACAGCATCAGAGTTTGTGCCCGCCAATGCTAGCCAATGGAAAAAATTATCTTACGACCTTTCAGCTTATAAATCTTATACCAACTTGAGTGTTCGTTTTGAGTTTATGAATGTGAGAGGAAATAACATTTTCTTAGACGATATTAGTGTTTCAGAGCCAACAGGCTCGGAGGAATTATTAAAAGAAAGTCTAGGTTTTAATTTCTTTCCAAATCCTGTTAATCAAACAGCCCAAATCAAGTTCAACCTAAGTAACAGCGAAAACGTATCTATCAATTTGTTTGACATTTCAGGCAGATTGGTTAAAACACTTGCTGATGCCAACATGCCTGCAGGAGCTAATTCTGTTAATTTTGATAAAGCTGAATTAAACAAAGGTGTTTACTTTCTGAAAGTTGAAACCTCAAATGGCTCGTTCAGCCATAAGGTAATGATTGACTAATTTCTCAAAGCCTTTTTCTTGAAAACAAATACCTTTAAGCAAAGTGTTATAGACACCTGTAAACATATGCTACAACAGCGCGCCTTCACGGCAGAACAAGCGATGAATGCGGCTCAAGAGGCGGCAAATGGCGAAGACAAAAGCAGTGCAGGGGATAAGTATGAAACAAGCCGTGCTATGGGTCAACTTGACCGCAACATGAATGCCAAGCAATTGGCAGAGGTACAAAAGGAGCTTGCCGAATTAGAGCGTTTGGAGAAAAACCCACCCAAAACCGATATGGTATATAGTGGCTCGCTCATCAAAACAAGCATGGGTTATTTGTATATTGCAGTGGGCTTAGGAAAGCAACAAATAGAAAACCAACATGTGGTATTGCTTTCCAAAAACTCACCTTTAGCTATGGCTCTTTTAGGGAAGAAAGCAAAGGAGCAAATAGCTTTTAATGGAAATAAAATTAGTGTGGAGGAGATACTATAAATAAACTAACCAATTCTGTCTTAATAAAAACTCTATTGTTTTAAGGTGTAAATTAAATTAGAGTCTATTTTGATTTGCAGTATTCCTATTGATTTGTTATACACAAAAGCAGGTTTGCCATCATTTCTATCAAAGTTATAACCCTTAATGCCTTTTATAGACTTATTGTATCGGGTAGAATCATTGTATATCCCAATTCCGGCATCATATCCTGAAACTTCATTCAAATTTGTAGTAATTCTAATTTCGTTATAATTATCAATATGTAGTCTGTAAAATACATGAAATAAATTCTCATTATTTCCTTTATAGTCTAGGTCAACGTATTCATAACTATAATCATCATATTTAGGGCAATCAGGACTTGTGCCAACGTTTATACTATTTTTTACAATATAGTTATTTTTACCTTGTCCTATTAAAACAGCTGTATCTCCTTGGTTGCTAATAAACATCAATGTTTCATCGCCCTTATAGGGTATTTGCGCTTTGGTGCTATCTGCCAATAAAAACTTGTAACTTTTTGAAGTATAGTTGCTGCATGGGCTTTCTCGCTTGCAACTAATAATAAATAACATGTATATAATCACAAGTAAAAATTGGTTGGTTTTCATAATCGTTGCCCTCAAAATTCAAATGGAAATATTGTTTAATGGAAAAACACCTGCGCCACTAATCCAACTAAATACTATTCGTCAAAGTAAACACCGTAATCTCAGGTAAAATACCTACTCTGCCAGGGTAACCTAAAAAGCCATAACCACGGTTTACATATAGCTTTTGGTTTTCTTTGGTCTCATACAATCCAGCCCAATGCGGGTAGATATATTGTGATGGACTCCATTTGAACTTACCTAATTCAACACCAAACTGGAAACCGTGTGTATGCCCACTGAAAGTAACATCAATGTCTTTGTGTTTCTGACTCACAATGGTATCAAAGTGCGAAGGATCATGAGAAAGTAAGAGCTTCACAGGTGTGTTTTCCATTCCTTTTTGAGCCACCTCTACATTGCCATATTTCTGAAAACGACCTCTATCTCCCCAATTCTCAACCCCTATCAAACCAATCTTATTAAATTTTCTATCTATCACCACGTGCTCGTTTCGCATTAAGTGCCAACCCATTTGTTTGTGAACGTCATACAAGTCAGTTAGGTTTTTCTGTTTCTCTTCAGGGCTTTTCCAATTGTTTACATAATCGCCATAATCATGGTTTCCAAGAATAGAATACACACCCATGGGCGCTTTCATCTGGGCAAATAAATCCATCCAATCGTATGCCTCATCGGTGCGGTTATTTACAAAATCACCCGTAAAAAAAGCCAAATCTGCATTTTGTTCTTTAATCAATTTGATTCCTTTATACACCGCATCTTTATCGGTAAAACTACCTGAATGCACATCTGAAATTTGCACAATTTTTAATCCCTCAAAAGCATCAGGTAGATTGGGCAAATACAACTCAACTTTATGAACCCTATAATCATAAGCGCCTTTCATAATGCCCCTTGAAAGAATAACAAAAGGAACTGCACCTGCTATCAAACCCGTTCGGGCTAAAAATTCAGAGCGGGTTATTTTATCGCTTTTCTCTTCTATTTCGGCTTCGTACTCTTCAAGTTCAGCCTCTGCCTTGGTTTCAAAAAGTTCTTTTATCTTTCTAAAAACCATTGTTATCAATCGCTTCACATCATCAAGCAACATGAAGATGCAGATAAAGAACTTAGACAAATAAAATACGAAATAAAATCCTGCGAAATACACCCTGTAGGCTTTGTTACCATCCATTCCAGGGAAGAAAAAGCTTCCCAAAAGTATCATTGAAACAATGATTGGAATCGCCCAAAACACTATGGCTATAAATCTGCGAATTTTTTTATGTCGCTTATTATAAAGCGTTTTATAGGCTTGCCATGCGTATGCATCTATCAAAAAAGCAAAGGCAATCAGAGAAAGCGTAAGTTTTATTTTAAATTCGAGCATCTTAATTTTTTAGGTGATTGATTGAATATACAAAATAACAAGAATGTTTGAAATGTTTTATCATTTGCCATGATGCAAACATTTATAATTGCAGCCGAAATTACATGAACAAAACGCTAAAAGCCATAAAAAATAAATTAACAAAGTTTAAAGACTGGTGTCTGAAGGTGGCGTTATTGGCTTTTCAGGTCAGTTTCTTGATGATTGTATTGTACCGTGTTATCCCAGTGCCCATTACTCCTTTTCACATTATCAGGGTGTTTGAGCAAATTGGAAACAGTGACGAAGTGCGATTGAAAAAGAGTTGGCGAGGCATTAACGACATAGGCGATAAAATAGTTTTAGCCGCAGTTACCTCAGAAGACCCCAAATTTTTCCAACATTTTGGTTTTGATTTTGAGCAAATACAAAAAGCCATAGAACGCTCCATAAATGGAGGTAAGAAACTAAGAGGGGCTAGTACCATAAGTCAACAAACTGCCAAAAATTTATTTTTCACACCCAAGCGCAGTTGGATACGCAAAGGATTGGAAATGTATGTCACCATTTGCCTTGAGGTATTGTGGACCAAGAAAAGAATCATTGAAGTATATTTAAATATCATCGAAATGGGCAATGGCATCTATGGTGCAGAGGCTGCTGCGGAGTTTTATTTCAACAAATCATCTGATAAACTAACAAAAGGCGAAGCAGCTATGATAGTAGCATGTTTCCCAAACCCACGCAGGTGGCGCCCCGACAAACCCACACGTTATATAGTGCGCAAGCAAGCCATCATCACCCGATTTATGAATAAAATTGGCGGATTGCCATGGAAGTAGTTTGAAAAATAACACGAACTTCTTGCAAAACGATGCCGAAGGCATCGAATATATATAGACAAAACAAACGAATTCATATGCGACCCCGAAGGGGTCGTACCTTTTCCTACATATTTTTATAAACATCTGACCCTTTCAGTGTCATAAAAAATTATTAATATTTAACGATGCCGAAGGTATCGCAGATTTATAGATAATGAACAAGCTATTTCTATGCGACCCTGAAGGGGTCGAACCTAATCTTGTCATTTTCGCAACAAACATGTGACCCTTTCAGGGTCGTAAAAAATTATGTATGAATCAATGAATTATATAACGATGCCGAAGGCATCGAATATTTATAGACAGAACAATCGAATTCGTATGCGACCCCGAAGGGGTCGTACATCATCTTGCCATTTTCTTTTTATAAATCAGATTTCATTTATAATTTTGATAAAATAATTAATATGGCTGGCACATTTTCTCAAATCTATATTCAAATCGTTTTTGCTGTCAAAAATAGAAATGGACTTATTCATCAATCCTGGGAAGAAGAATTATATAAATACATAACTGGCATAGTTACCAACAAAGAGCAAAAGATGCTTGCTATCAATGGCATGCCAGACCACATTCATATTTTAATTGGGATGAAACCCTCATGTTGCTTATCAGATTTGGTAAGAGAAATTAAGAAATCATCTAGCAACTATATCAATGAAAAAAAGTTCATAAAATATCCTTTCGAATGGCAATCAGGGTATGGAGCTTTTTCATACAGTCACTCAAGCTTAGAAAATATCATTTCTTACATAAAAAATCAAAAAGAACATCACAAAAGGAGATCCTTCAGAGTTGAGTATATTGACTTCTTAGAGAAATTTCAGATTAAACATGAAGAACAATTTCTTTTTAATTGGATAGAATAGGACATTCTAAGGTAGAGTTCCTTGTAGCTATTAAAAAACATAGAAACCTTTTTGAAAACGAGAATGAATTTGAATTTGCTTTTTCAATGCCCGTTTAAATCAAAAAAGCCGCGCAGCGAAGCTGCGCGGCTTTCCAATAATAAAATTCTATTAGTGATGAGCTAAGTAATTAGCAACACCTTCAGCAGTGGCGCTCATGCCATCTTTACCTTTTTCCCAATTTGCAGGGCAAACTTCACCTTTTTCTTCAAAAAACTGTAAGGCATCAATCATACGCAAAGCCTCGTCAATATTACGTCCCAATGGCATGTCATTTACCACTTGGTGACGAACGATACCTTCTTTGTCGATTAAAAACAAACCACGGTATGCTACTGCATCTTCGCCTAAATTACCAACCCATACTAATTCATCTGCTTCATTGTAAGCAAATGCACCAGCCAACACACCAAAGTTAGTAGCAATGGTTTTGTTAATATCTGCTACCAACGGGTATTTTACACCTTGAATACCACCATCATTTTGAGGGGTGTTCAACCAAGCCCAATGACTGAATTTGCTGTCAATTGAGCAACCTATTACTTGAACGCCACGTGCTTCAAAATCGGCTATGCGGTTTTGGAAAGCAATAATTTCTGTTGGGCAAACAAAAGTGAAATCCAATGGATAAAAATAAAACAATACATGTTTTTTTCCTATGTATTGCTCTAATGAAAAATCATCTACAAAATCGCCACCATCTACTACTGCCGAAGCTTTGAATGAAGGGGCTTTACGTCCTACTAACATTGTCATAATTATATATTCTCCTTATTTAAGTTTGTTATTTTTGAACAGCAATATTAAGGCAATTGTTTTACTTTAGGGGAATGATTTTTGGCAAAAGGCTAGAATTAACTTCTAAATAATATAGAGCTATCGCCATAACTTAAAAACCTAAAATCGTTTGCCAATGCATACTCATAAATGCTTTTCCATTCATCACCTACAAAAGCGGAAACCAATAACAAAAGCGTACTTTCAGGCTGATGAAAATTGGTAATAATCACATCTGCTACTTTAATTTTATAGGGTGGGGCAATGATAATCTGAGTGGCACCTGTCAAAACCGTTTTGTCTTTATATTTCATCCAATCCAAAATCGCTTGAAGGGAAGTTTGTAAGTCTACCTCAGGCTGAGCGGTGTCAAATTGCTCTGTCTGGATTTCCTTATCTAAAATTCCTAATTCATATTTGTCAATTCTTAATTGATAAGGCTCCCACTGTTCAATATATAAATGTCCAATCTCATCCCATTTGTCTTTTTGCAAAAACAGCCTTCTTCCAAACCAATATATACTTTCAAGGCTGCGCAACGAAGTTGTTCCCACTGCCACAACGCGACCTGATTTCCCCTCAACTTGAGATAATAATTTTCCAATTATCGATTTTTCGATATGTATGCGCTCTTCGTGCATCTGATGGCCCTGCATGGTTTCAGCCTTTACGGGCTTAAATGTTCCCGCCCCCACATGTAGCGTTAAATAATTTGTCGAAATACCTTTGAGATGAAGAGATTGAATAACATTTTCAGTAAAATGAAGTCCAGCAGTGGGCGCAGCCACAGACCCATCATGCTTAGCATACACCGTTTGATATCTGTTCTCGTCTTCGCCCTCCACATCTCTGTTCATGTAAGGAGGAAGAGGCAAAACCCCAGCCATTTCAATCATTTCAGCAAAACTGATGTCTGCATCCCAAGCAAAACGAATGGTATAAGTATCTTCGTTTTGAGACAATTTCTGCACCTTTAAGGTGAACTTGTTTTCATTTAAAGAGAGTTCTTTAGTTAGAACACCCTCCTTCCAACGTTTCGAGTTGCCTATCATCACTTTCCAAGTAGCGCTTTTCTTTTGCTGAAAGGCCACTTGGGTATCACTTGAATCCAAAGGTTCAAGGCACATTATCTCTACTTTTGCTCCTGATTCTTTGAAAAAGAAAACCCGGGCATGAATAACCCTTGTATTATTAAAGTATAGGGCATCGCCTACTTCCAATAGGCTGCTCAGTTGATTAAAAAGAGTTTCATTAATCTGACCCTCCTTCCAAATCAAGAGTTTACTTTGGTCACGAGCCTCTAAAGGAAACTGGGCAATTCGCTCCTCGGGCAAATCGTAGGAAAAATCTTTTATGCTTAATTCTTGAGGATTGTTCATACAATCAAAAACTATTTACCCTCAAACTTCGGTTTCCTTTTTTCAACAAAGGCTTTCATACCTTCCTTTTGGTCTTCACTAGCAAAACACATATAAAAGTTCTTACGTTCAAAGTACAGACCTTCTTGCAATCCGCTATCAAAAGCTTTTAATACAGACTCTTTTGCCAGTCTCACAGAGATGGGGCTCATTTGTGTAACTTCTTTTGCCAATTTAACTGCTTCGTCCAAATACAATTCCTCGGCCACTACCCTATTCACCAATCCTGCTTTCATGGCTTCTTCGGCCGAAATAAATTTACCGGTTAATACCATTTCCATGGCAAGGGCTTTGCCTACTGCTTTGGTTAGTCGCTGTGTTCCACCTGCGCCAGGCATAATACCTATTTTAATCTCTGGTTGACCAAATTTAGCAGTCTCACTAGCCACAATCATATCGCAAGTCATGGCCAACTCACATCCTCCACCTAATGCAAATCCGCTAACAGCAGCAATAATGGGTTTCTTGGTCTTTCTAATTTGGTCCCAAGTCTCAAACTGATCAATTTTCAACAAATCAATGGCGGTCTTACTTTCCATTTGCTTGATATCAGCACCTGCAGCAAAAGCTTGTTGGTTACCAGTTATTATTATGCATCTCACATTATCATCCTGATCCAAACTGGCCAAAGCTGCTTTAAGCTCTAGCATCAATTGAAGGTTCAAGGCATTTAATTCTTTAGGGCGATTAAGCCTAATAATTGCTATGTGTGGTTGGTATTCTGATTCAACCAAGATAAATTCGTAGTTCATTTTCGAAAAATTATGTGGCAATATTAATTTTTAATTTTCGAGAAAAATATAGCTTTATACAGCATTGGGCTAAGATTAAAGGATAGAGACAAATAAATTTATTAATATTTCTTGTCACAGTGTTGCATTTTATAAAAAATATCAGATATTTGCAGCCCTTATAAAGAAAAACACGGCAATGAGAGTTTGTGATTTAACCGGTAAGAAAGCGATAAAAGGAAACAATGTATCGCATTCCAATGCCAAAACAAAAAGACGTTTTTACCCAAATTTACAGGAGAAAAAATTTTTCATCCCTGAGGAAAATCGTTGGATTAGATTGAAAGTATCAACTAAAGCTATTAAAACCATCAACAAAAAAGGCATCAATGCTGTGTTGAATGATTTTATACGTGATGGTATAATTTAATAATAGGAGAATACGAAATGGCAAGAAATAGAAATAGGATACAAGTTATACTTGAGTGTACCGAGCACAAAACTACAGGTATGCCAGGTATGAGTAGATATATTACTACTAAAAACAAAAAAAACACAACCGAAAGACTTGAGTTGAAAAAATTCAACAATGTTTTGAGACGTGTTACTGTTCATAAAGAAATTAAATAAAGGAGCGTAAAAAATGGCTAAGAAAGTTGTTGCAACATTAAAAACCGGTTCAGGCAAAGAATTTGCTAAAGTTTACCGTGCAGTAAAAAACAAAAAAGGAGCATACTCTTTTAAATCTGAAATCGTACCCAACGATAGCGTTAAAGGCTATTTCAAAGGTTAATTTCGATCATAAATTATTCAAACGAAAGCATTCTGATACATTTCAGGATGCTTTTTGTATTTTATTTTGTGCCAATTCATCCAAATTATGAATTGTATTAGCATATTTGCAAGTATTATCAATTAAGTAAGCATGGGAATATTCAGTTTTTTTAGCAAAGAGAAAAAAGAAAAACTCGACCAAGGTCTTGAAAAAACGAAGACTAGCTTGTTTGAAAAAATAAGTAAAGCGCTTGTTGGCAAATCCTCTGTAGATGATGATTTTTTAGATAAACTTGAAGAGATTCTTGTGACAAGTGATGTGGGCATTGAAACCACACTCAAAATTATTGATAGGTTACAAAAGCGTGTTGCCAAAGACAAATACACAGGCACTAGCGAATTGCAAAACCTCCTGCGCCAAGAAATTGCCCTACTATTAGATGAAAACAAAAGCGAAATCCCCGTTGATTTTAGCGACTTACAAGGTAAAAAACCCTATGTGATAATGGTAGTTGGGGTCAACGGAGTGGGAAAAACAACCACGATAGGCAAACTTGCCAACCAATTTAAAAAAGCAGGAAAGAAAGTAGTTTTAGGCGCGGGGGATACATTTAGAGCGGCTGCTGTTCAACAATTAAAAATTTGGGGTGAGCGAAATGAGGTGCATGTAGTAGAACATGGCATGAACACCGACCCTGCTTCGGTTGCCTTTGATGCTGTGAAATATGCAGTTGACAATGGTGCCGATGTTTGTATTATAGATACAGCTGGCCGATTACACAATAAAATCAACCTAATGACCGAATTATCCAAAATTAAACGTGTGATGAGTAAGGTTTTAGATGGCACACCCCATGAAATACTTTTGGTATTGGACGCTTCAACAGGGCAAAATGCCTTTGAACAAGCCAAACAATTTACAGCCGCTACCGAAGTAAATGCCCTTGCACTAACCAAATTAGATGGTACTGCCAAAGGTGGTGTGGTGATTGGCGTGGCCGACCAATTTAAAATACCTGTGAAATATATTGGTGTAGGAGAAGGAATTGATGATCTGCAATTATTCAACAAACACGAGTTCGTAGATTCCTTGTTTAAGAGTTAGCCACCGATTTCACAAATTATCACAGAAAATTTACGAAAAGATTTGTCTGACAACTCACATTTATATGGATTAAGTTTAAATGGAGGAATGAACGATACCTGATAATAGAAATTTTATACTAATTATAGAATAGATTAATAATAGCCATACATATCATCTGAAAACGGAGAATTTTAATCAGCGTAATCTGTGCAATCTGTGGCTAAATAAACCATGAAAACAAAAAACAAAAAGCAAGATAAAATAAACATCATCACACTTGGCTGTAGCAAAAATATTGTTGATAGCGAAGTGTTATATAGCCAACTTAAAGCAAACGATTTTGACGTAACACATGAGTCGGCTAAGGATGATGCCAATATAGTAGTGATAAATACCTGTGGTTTTATAGACAATGCTAAGCAAGAAAGCATTGATACCATTCTCAGATATGCTGAGGCCAAACAGGCAGGAGAAATAGACAAATTATACGTAACAGGCTGTTTAAGTCAGAGGTATAAACCAGATTTAGAAAAAGAAATTCCTGATGTGGATGAATATTTTGGCACACTTCATTTGCCTCAATTGCTTAAAACATTGGGTGCGGATTACAAACACGAACTTATTGGAGAAAGGTTATTAACCACCCCTAGCCATTACGCGTATCTTAAAATTGCCGAAGGCTGTGATAGGCCTTGTTCTTTCTGCGCCATTCCCATCATGAGGGGTAAGCATGTTTCCAAATCTTTTGAAGAAATAGAAACTGAAGTGAAAAATTTGGTTAAAAACGGCACCAAAGAAATTTTACTTATTGCCCAAGATAGCACCTATTATGGTTTGGATTTATATGGTGAAAGAAAATTAGCTGAATTATTAAGACGTATTTCTGATATCGAAGGTGCAGAATGGATCAGGTTGCATTATGCATACCCAAGTCAGTTTCCTTTGGATGCTTTAGAAGTAATGGCAGAAAGAAAAAATATTTGTAAGTATATTGATATTCCTTTGCAACATACCAGCGACAATATGCTGAAAATTATGCGCAGGGGAATAACTACTGCAAGAACCCAAGAAGTGGTTGACAATATACGAGCTAAAGTTCCAGGTATTGCTATTAGAACCACTTTAATCGCTGGTCATCCAGGCGAAACCGAACAAGACTTTGAAGATTTGTGCGAATTTGTTAAACGCAATCGATTTGATAGACTTGGTATTTTCACCTATAGTCATGAAGATGGAACACATGCGGGAACCATGGTGGATGATGTGCCGCAAGAATTGAAAGAAGAGCGTGCTGCCATAATTATGGAGATACAACAAGGCATTTCAGCTGAGATAAACCAAGAGAAGATTGGCAAAACATACAGAGTTTTGTTTGATAGAAAAGAAAATGGTATGTGGGTGGGAAGGACCGAATTTGATAGCCCTGAGGTTGATAATGAAGTATTGGTAGACGCTAAAAAATTCTATGCCAAAATTGGAGACTTTGCCAATGTTAAAATAACCCATGCCGAGGATTTTGATTTGTATGGCGAAATAGTGTAAGCTACTATTTCAAAAGTATTTCCTTTAAAAGCTAAACCTATTTTTTATGAAATTAACCGTATCAGGATTACTTCCTCAAATAAGCATTGACTATCTTAACGAAAAAGATTCGCTCAAAGGTTTTTATCAATATAGCCCAAATATTGATTCATTTGCAGATGCCATAAAAAACAAAAGCTTTAGTCAAGATAAAAGGAACTTGCTTTCAGAGGTTTTGTTGGAGCAATACAAGAATTCTGAATTAGAACTATCGAAGTTAAGCATTTCACAAATTGAAAGTCTAAAAAACGAAAACACCTACACGGTAACAACGGGTCATCAATTATCCATTTTTACAGGTCCATTATACTTCATATATAAGATTGTTACTGCTATCAATTTGGCAAAACAGCTAAATGAAAAATACCCGGATAAACATTTTGTTCCCATATTTTGGATGGCAAGTGAGGACCATGATTTTGAAGAAATCAGTTCAATAAATCTATTCGGAAAAGAAATAAAATGGAATAAACTTTCTCATCAGCAACCCGTTGGCAGGCTCAATCTTGATGGGCTCAAAGAAGATATGTATAATATTGAACTGATGCTTGGTAGCAAGGCAAAGGCTAAATACTGGAGTGAACTTCTTGAGTCGAGTTACAATGATAAATACAAGCTAAGTCAAGCTACTAGGAGATTGGTTCATAAACTATTTGCTAACGAAGGACTCTTGATAATTGATGCTGATAATGCCAAGTTGAAAAACGAGTTAATACCCATTATCAAAGCAGATATTTTAGAACAGCAAAGTTTCAAAACCATTCAAAAAACGAATGAAGAACTCAGCAAAAACTATAAACTTCAAATCAATGGACGCGAAATAAATTTCTTTTACCTACATGATGAATTAGGCCGAAAGCTTATTAGACCGGAAGGTGATGAGTTTAAATTACAAGATACAGATATCGTTTTCACAAGAAATGAAATCGAAAACTTGATAGAGAGTAAACCGGAATTGTTTAGTCCCAATGTGGTTTTGCGCCCCGTATATCAAGAACTTATTTTACCCAATTTGGCCTATATCGGAGGCCCAGCCGAAGTGGCTTATTGGTTACAATTGAAGGGCGTTTTTAATAATTATTCAGTTCCATATCCTGTTGTCATGCAACGCAATTCATTTTTATTATTAGGGTCAAGCCTAAAAACCAAAATAGAAAAATCAGGACTTCAATTAGCTGATTTCTTTGCGAACGAATCTGTTTTGTTAGACAAGTTTGTGAAGTTAAAATCCGAATCTAATTTTCATAATCATACCCAACAAATTGAGGAGTTATTTCAGAAATTAATAGACGAGGCAAAAGCAATCGATAACCAATTGGGCAAGGATTTGTTGGAAACAAAGCTTTCAACCAAAGATTTTTTAAACAAGGCTAATAAAACCTTCAAAAAACAGCAGGAAGCCAAACTTGAAACGGATATTGAGAAATTATTAAAAACGAAATCTCAAATCTTCCCGAATGGTGTATTTCAAGAAAGGAAAGAAAATATCATGACTTATGATGTCAACACGGAGAAAGATATTATCGATTTGGTTTTGGAAAAAGCAGATGCTTTTGGCCAAGAATTAATCATTATTGATTTATAGTTTCCTAATAGATGATTAATTCATTAGTTTCAAATACTAAATAATTTTATTATAGAAACTTCGCTTATACAATATAAATAACAAAGTGAAGGGAAACATAAATAATAGCCTTAAATTCAAATGTTATTTATCTTACACCAACCTCTTTGGTGTAGTTCCCACAAAGTCTTTCAAGTAAAAAGGCTCGAAATAGGCAGTATCTTCAAATTGTTTGGCCTGAAATGCCTCAAATGCCGCATCCACCATGCCTTTTGCTGAACAAAGCACATTATCCAAAAATTTTGCGTTGGGGAGGGTAATCATGCTTTTGCATTTGGCAGCTCCGTTCCCTAAAAAGTAAACCTCATTGTTTTCAAGCAAACCTGCAAAGGATGTTTCATCAATAATCTTAGCCTCGGTTTGTCGTATCATGTTTGCATGGCTATCAAAAACAGCACAATACACCTCCATCCTACGCGCATCAAGCATAGGAACATACAAGCTTGTTGTTGTTTGTTCCCTCTCCCCTAACACCTGCCCTCTAAGAAGACTCTCCAAGGTATTGATGGCAATCAAAGGAATGCCTAGTGCATAGCAATAGCCCTTAGCAGTAGATACCCCAACCCTAAGTCCGGTATAGCTTCCAGGTCCTTTGCTCACAGCAACAGCATCTAAATCTTGAAGTGTGATGCCTGCTGAGTCTAATACCTTATGCACCAAATTATGTAATTGCGAAGCATGGGCATTGCCGTCATGGTTTTCTTCCAAAGCCAATAGTTTTCCTTGGCTGCTAATGGCAACAGAACAAACTTCGGTAGCGGTTTCGATACAAAGAATTTTAGGCATGCGGGCAAATGTAAAAACTTATCGGCTTTGAATAACATCGCTTTAAAAATTTAGTGAAAATCTTTCTAAAAAAAAAGATATTATTGCCTTTCAGACATGCAAAAGAGATGGACAGCAAAGGCGACACCCGATAGGGCATTGGTTGAAGAATTATCTTCGGCCATTAACTTAAATAAAGTACTTACGGGTATTTTGGTGCAGCGTGGTGTCGATACTTTTGAGAAAGCTAAAAGTTTTTTCAGACCGCAATACACAGATTTACACGACCCTTTTATCATGAAGGGCATGAAAACTGCCATCGAACGAATAGATACAGCATTAGCCGAAAACCAAAAAATATTGGTTTATGGGGATTATGATGTGGATGGAACCACTTCTGTGGCTACTGTGTATAGTTTCTTTTCTCAACGCTATGATAACTTAGATTACTATATCCCAGACCGATATACTGAAGGTTATGGAATATCTTTCAATGCCATCGACTGGGCATCTAATAATGGGTTTTCACTTATCATTGCGCTTGATTGTGGAATCAAAGCCATTGATAAAATTGAATACGCCAACAAGAAAAATATCGACTTTATTATTTGTGATCACCATTTACCCGGAGATACAGTGCCTGAGGCGGTTGCAATATTAAACCCAAAACAAAAAGATTGCCCCTACCCTTTCAAAGAGCTATCTGGTTGCGGTATTGGATTTAAGCTTATTCAGGCTTATGCCATAAAACATGATATTCCATTTAAGGAAGTAGAGAATTTTGTAGACCTATCTGCCGTAAGCGTGGCAAGTGATCTGGTCCCTATTTTGGATGAAAATAGGGTATTGGCACATTATGGTTTAAAAAAACTAAAAGACAACCCGAACAATGGTTTGAAAGCCCTATTACAAACCTATGCACCTCGCCAAGAATATACAGTGAATGATGTAGTGTTTTTTATTGGTCCTCGCATAAATGCAGCCGGGAGAATAGCAGATGCCAAAGACTCGGTGAGACTAATGATTTCAAGCGAGCAATCTAAAGCACTTGAAATTGCTGAATTGGTAAACCACCACAACAACGAACGCAGGCTTTTTGATGCTAATATCACAGAACATGCTTTTGATATGATATTAAAAGACGAGAGTTTTGAAGCCAAGAAAGCCACTGTGCTATTCCATAATGAATGGCATAAAGGTGTAATTGGTATCGTTGCCTCTCGATTGATTGAAAAATACTATCGACCTACTGTTATTCTTACCGAATCGAATGGATTAGCAACTGGCTCAGCTCGATCGGTAGATGGCTTTGATTTGTATAGTGCTATTGAAGAATGTAGCGATTTGCTCGAGCAATATGGTGGGCATACCCACGCTGCTGGATTGACTATGCGCCTTGAAAATGTAGCTAAATTCACAGAGAAATTCGAGAGAATAGTGGCTAACAATATCAACGAACGTAGTTTGGTTCCTGAAATCGAATACGATGTAGAAATCCCATTGCGCATCATTACGCCTAAGTTTTTTAGTGTATTAAAGCAGTTTGCTCCATTTGGACCCGGAAATTTAAATCCAGTGTTTATGGCTAAAAATGTTTGGGATGTAGGAGATGCCACCATTGTAGGTAGCAATCACCTTAAACTAAGCATAACACAAGAAGAAGGTGGCAGGATTTTCAAAGCCATAGGTTTCGGACTTGGCGAGCATTATCACAAAGTGGTTCAAGGCATTTCCTTTGATGTTTGTTTCACCATTGAAGAGAATTATTTCAATGGACATGTAAATCTTCAATTAAACATAAAAGACGTTTTATTCAGATCTTAAAACGCGTATTTAAATCCCAGAGTTAATCCATAGAAATATGGTTTTTGAGATAATACATATTTATCATCATAAACAGAATTTAGAGCTGTACGATAGGTTGGGCCCGCAAACACAGAAACATGTTTCAATGGGAAATACTCAGCAACAATGGCACTAGAGAAATAAAATACATGTTGTTGTAAAGATTTATTTGCGCCTTGCACTATACAAGTATTCATAGTATCAGAATCAAAAACAACTGCATTCGCATCCATTAAAAGATTATATGCCATTCCAGCTTGGGCAGCAAGGCCGAATTTATTCCAATGCTTTGCATATTGAATATGAAAAGGCACTTCAAGGTAATTCAAGGTCACATCATAACTAGACTTACGAATATACTCCTTAGTAGAAATAGTAATATCTGTTCCAGAGGCTTCAGATGGGGTTAAATAGGTCACCACACGGAGTTCCCTAAACATTATCTCAGACATTCCAATTCCAGTAATCAAACTAAAACTGTTACTCAATTTACGCTCAATTAGCAATCCAGCTTGAAAATTGAAATTAGATTTATCATTCTGAACTTTGGTTTTTAAATATTCATTTGCCCAATTTTCATTGGTTTTGTTTGAGTGGTACTCACTTTTAAGCAATTGAGGAGTTCCGAATATGCCAATAGCCCATTTCGTTCCAACTATTTTCTTACGCGATTTCAAAGAGACCTGCAAAAGAGGATTGGCTTTGGCATCAGAAGTAATTTCTTTAACTTCAGGCTTTGAATTATTATCAGCCACAATTGTTCTAGTTTCTTGGCTAAACTTTTGTTCGATTGGTTTTTCATTAGCTACAGCGTTTTTAGAATTCAAATCACCTGTTGCAGACTTTTCGGTTGGAGATGTTTCTGATTTCAAAGTTTCATTAAAATTTGAATTGCCACCACCACCATTTGGGTTCAAACTATAGGTTCCTATTTCTGAAGCAGATACTGCAAGTTTGGCCTTTTCATTGTTAGCTATACCATTTCCTATCTTGGCTCTATTTCCTTTTGATTGAACTATGAATAAATTATTTTTATTAATTATTTGAATTTGACTTGTTTGCTTTGGTTTTTTAGATTTAGAATTCAGATTCAAAACTTTTGCAATTGCAGAATTATCAAGGGCTATCGATTCCTCTGCTAGCTTTGGTTGTTTACTTTGGATAATCGACTCTGATTTATGATTAGGAGATGTTTTGCCAACTTTTGCGCCCTCAGAAATATAAACCATTTCTGTTTCATTTTTCAATGCATCAGTACTGTGACTTAGCCAGTAAAAGAAAGAAGCTACACTCAATAATAGTAGGGCAGCAATACCATAAACTGCATACCTGCGCGCCAATAAATTATTTCTAGTAACAACAATCTTTTCGAATAATCCATTAGAAGGTGTTACATTAAAATCTTTAGCGTGATTTTTTACGATGTGATTAAACTGCTCAACCTCCGCATCTGCTGCAGTTTTGCTTGCTGCACTTATTTTATCAAACAAACCTGCACTTGGGGTTACCGAAAAGTCTGATGCTTTTTCTTTCAACAGATTGGCAAAATCTTTCTCTGCCACTTTGTTGTTTAGATTTCCTGATACAATTATTTTGTCAAATAAGCCTGCCGATGGTGTGACTTTAAATCCATCTGCATGATTTTTTAAACTATTTATAAATTCATCTTCTCTCATTTTGCCAACTTCATTTTATTTATGTTCAATAGTTTTTTCTCTAATATTGATTTCGCTCTAAAAAAATGGGAGCGTGAAGTCACTTCAGGTATTCCTAATTCCTCGGCAATTTCTTTGTGGCTATAACCTTCTATAGCAAACATGTTAAGCACCACCCTATAATTATCGGGCAATTCTTGAATAGCATTCATCAATATTTTGGCATCAATATGGTTGAATTGCTCGTTACTAAACGAATAATTATTTTCAATCACCTCCAAATCAGACTCATTATGGTGTTTTTTATTCAACCTTAAATGCGAAATAGCAGTATTGATTACAATCCTTGTCATCCAAGTTTCAAGGCTGGATTCCCTTCTAAAATTATCTAATTTGTTAAATATTTTTACAAATGCCTCTTGTAGAATATCTTCAGCATCAGCTTGAGAAGGGGCATAACGATAGCACACACCTAAAAATTTGGCAGAATAGGTATCGAATAATACCCTCTGCGCAGAGGTTTCCTGCCTAAGGCACGCGTCAATCAACTCAATTTCGGTGGATATCAACTCTTTCTTAAATGCTATGGTAATCAGAGGCAAATTAGTACAAATATTCTATTTAACAAGGGTTTGACATTTTGAGGACCACAAATGTTGCAGGCTCATTTTTTTATGACAATTCTTTACCCAATATTTTTAAAAGAGCGATAAGCCCTTATTTTTGCCACATGAGCGAAGATATTTTCAAAAAAGTGGTAAGTCATGCCACGGCCTACGGTTTTGTTTTTCAAAGCAGTGATATTTATGATGGATTAGGAGCAGTTTATGATTACGGACAAAATGGAGTGGAATTAAAAAACAATTTGCGTCAATATTGGTGGAAAGCCATGGTGCAAATGCACGAAAACATTGTGGGTTTGGATGCCGCCATCTTCATGCACCCAAAAACTTGGAAAGCGAGCGGCCATATTGATGGTTTTAGTGACCCCATGATTGACAATAAAGAAAGTAAAAAAAGATACCGCGCTGATCAATTGCTTGAGGATAAAATTGCCAAATATGAGAAAGATGGCAAAAACCAAAAAGCAGAGGAATTGCAAAATGCACTTGATGCGGCTTTGCTTAACAATGAATTAACAAAATTAAAAGACCTTATCATTGAGCATGAAATTGCTTGTCCAATCAGTGGAACCCGCAACTGGACAGATGTTCGTCAATTCAACCTGATGTTTAGCACCGAAATGGGCGCAATGGCTGAGGATTCAGATAAAATATATTTAAGACCAGAAACCGCTCAAGGTATTTTTGTAAATTTCTTAAATGTGCAAAAAACAGGCAGAATGAAAATTCCTTTTGGTATTGCTCAAACAGGAAAAGCTTTTCGAAATGAAATCATAGCTCGTCAGTTTATCATGCGTATGCGTGAATTCGAACAAATGGAGATGCAGTTCTTTGTTCGCCCTGGCACACAAAAACAATGGTACGAATACTGGAAAGAAGCTCGCTTAAATTGGCATAAAAA